>WUUC01186946.1_pt1 | contig 21656 bp, 16 predicted proteins | sample 6278441 | NCBI WGS metagenome assembly WUUC01 (sample SAMN13675441, study PRJNA597444) | soil metagenome | isolation source: soil | place: USA: Washington | collected 2017-10
CCTGGGTGGCGCCGTTGGCCAGCGGGCCGTAGACGATGTAGGAGTGCCCGGTGACCCAGCCGATGTCGGCGGTGCACCAGTAGACGTCGGAGTCGGCGTGCAGGTCGAAGGCGGCATGGTGGGTGTAGGCCGTCTGGGTCAGGTAGCCGCCGGTGGTGTGCAGGATTCCCTTTGGTTTACCGGTGGTTCCCGAGGTGTAGAGGATGAACAGCGGTGTCTCGGCGTCGAAGGACTCCGGCTCGTGCCACACCGGCTGACCGGCCACCGCCTCGTCCCACCACAGGTCGCGGCCCTCGGTCAGCTGCACCTCGTTGCCGCCGCGCTTGACGACCAGCACGTGCCGGACCGGGCAGCTGTCGCCGGAGAACTTGGCCAGCGCCTCGTCCACCACCGGCTTGAGCGCGAAGACCGAGCTGCGGCGGTAGCCGCCGTCGGCGGTGATGACCAGCGTGGCGTCGGCGTCGAGCACCCGGTCATAGATGGCTTGGGCGGAGAAGCCGCCGAAGATCACCGAGTGGATGGCGCCGATCCGGGCGCAGGCCAGCATCGACACCACCGCCTCGACGATCATCGGCAGGTAGATCGCGACCCGGTCGCCCTTGCCGATCCCCAGCTCGGTCAGCGCGTTCGCGGCCTGGCACACCAGCTGCTGCAGCTCGGCGTAACTGACCGTCCGGGTGTCACCCGGCTCGCCCTCGAAGTGAAGGGCGGTCTTCTCGCCCCGGCCGGCGCTGACATGCCGGTCCACGCAGTTGACCGCGGCGTTCAGCCGGCCGCCCACGAACCACTTCGCGAACGGCGGGTTGGTCCAGTCCAGGGTCTGGCTCCACTGCGTGCTCCAGTCCAGCCGGCGGGCCTGGGTATCCCAGAAGCCGAGCCGGTCAGCCGCTGCCTCGTCATAGGCCTGTGCTGAGTAGTTCGCCGCCGCCGCGAACTCCGCAGACGGCGGGAACCGGCGTTCCTCGTGCAGCAGGTTGGACAGGCCCTCGTTCGACGCGTTCGACTCGCTCATCTGGCTTCTCTCGATCCTCTTCGGTGCTGGTGTCTGATGCCGACGTTATCGCCCGAGGCCGCGCTGTGACAGGGGCCCTGCCTAGCCTGCCGTCGCCAAACCCGGCGTCCGGGTGACCCGAGGTCGTTGACTAGCGTTCACCGTCGTGAACCTCGAACCGCTGGCCCCGCTGCTGCAGTTGCCCGGCGTCGCCGAGTCGGTGGCCGCGAGCCGGCAGGCGGTCGACAAGCTGCTCGGGCACCGGGTGCTGCGCCGGCGCTCCACCGATGTCTCGGCGGAGTCGCTGCTGCGCGGCGCGTGGGCCTCGGCGGTGCTGGCCGGTTCGCCGGCCAGCCTGGAGGAGGTGCGGGCCGGACAGGCGAACGAGCCGATCGTGCAGGGCGCGTTGCGGGTGTCGACCGAGTTGGCCTCGCTGGCCGGGCCTTGGACCAGCGCCCAGCGGCAGGTGCTGGCCCGGCTGCACGCGCTGGCCGCGACTGATCTGCTGCCGGCCGAGCAGCTCGGCCGTCCCCGTCCGGACCGTGAGGTGGCGCACCGGCTCGACACCTTGGCCGACGTGCTGGCGCAGACCAAGGCGCCGGCGGTGGTGATCGCGGCGATCGTGCAGGGTGAGGTGCTGAGCCTGGACGCCTTCGCGCCGGCTTCGGCGGTGGTGGCTCGCGCGGCGGCCCGGCTGACGCTGATCGAGCGGGGGCTGGATCCGAAGTCGCTCGTCGCGCTGGAGGTGGGGCACCTGGAGCTCGCCGAGCAGGAAGAGGCGGCGCTGGCCGGCTACCGCGGCGGCGAGCCGGCCGGGGTGGTCGGCTGGATCGAGCACTGCGGCCAGGCGATCGAGCTGGGCGCTCGGGAGTCACTGGCCATCTGCGAGGCGATCCAGCGTGGTTGAGCCGGTCGAGCCGAGCGTTGAGCCGGTCGAGCCGAGCGTTGAGCCGGTCGAGCCGAGCTCGGTCCCGGCCGGCCAGCCGCTGCTGCGCAGGTACCGCCGCGGTTCGAGCACGTCCTGGCTGCAGGCCTGCCGGGTGGTCTCTGCCGAGGCCTGCGGTGTGGTCGGCTGGCTTCCGGTGGGCGCGGGCTTCGCCTACCGCAGCGCCCGGACGGCTCAGCGGTGCGCGCCGCGCCGATCGCCGACTTCGGTGCCGCCGAGCTGCGGACCGGCGGCTGGCAGGGGCGTTCGGCGCTGATCTGGATGCCGCCCGGCCGCGCGCACTCGGTGTGGTGGTTCTTCGACGGCGCGGATTTCAGCGGCTGGTACGTCAACCTTGAGGCGCGCTCGCCGTTCTGGCTGCACGACGGGCTGTACGGGGTCGACGTGGTCGACCACGAGCTCGACATCACGGTCGCAGCGGACCGGAGCTGGCAGTGGAAGGACGAGGCCGACCTGGTCGCCGTCACCGGCCAGGCCGGTTACTGGGACGCGAGCGCCAGCGCCGAGATCCGCGCTGAGGGCCGGCGGGTGATCGCCGACATCGAGGCCGCCCGGTTTCCCTTCGACGGTAGCTGGCGCGACTTTCGCCCCGAGCCGTCCTGGCCGACGCCACGGCTGCCCGAGCCGCTGCCGGACTTCCGGTGGCCGGCCTGACCGCTGGATTCTCAGACGCGTGCCGCGCTCGATTTGATTGGCCGCGCTCGACTTGGTTTGGCCGCGCTCGTCAGGGCGGAGCTGGGCCGGTGACAGAGTGAGGGCGCCGTGCTGAGCACGACGCCCTCTGCAGTCAACCGGGTTACCAAGCGTGCATCTGACAAGGTCAGGCGCGAGCCGGTGACGGTCCGCGTCGACAGCCCTTAGCGTGGCTAAGTCGCCCGCGTGGGTACCCGATCGCCCACTGGCGAAATCCTCGATTGGTGGGGGCGGACCGCCATAGCCACTCGAGGACTCCGTACACGCATTCGTACTCCCGAATACCCTTACAGTGCAAGAGGTTTGGCGGTAATTCTGCAAGTCCGCTCAGGCGCGGTGGGACCTGCGGGTGTGCCCGTACCAGAGCAAGGCGACCACTCCGGCCGCGCTGGCGGCCATCACGGCGCTGGTCGTCGGCTGCGGCGCCTTGAGGCCCGAGAGGCGCTCGCGCAACGGCACCGCGTTGGTGAAGGCCAGCGTCGGCCAGTGTCTTTCGGCCGCCACCTTGCGCAGGGCCTTGTCCGGGTTCACCACGTAGGGGTGGCCTACCGCCTCCAGCATCGGGACATCGGTGACCGAGTCGGAGTAGGCGTAGCTGTCGGCCAGGTCATAGCCTCGCTCGGCGGCCAGCTCGCGCAGCCCGTCAGCCTTGTTCCGGCCGTAGGCGTAGTACTCGATCTCGCCGGTGTAGCGGCCCTCGCGCACCACCATCCGGGTGGCGATGACGTGATCGGCTCCGACCATCTCGCCGATCGGGCGCACCACCTCGTCGCCGGAGGAGGAGATGATCACCACGTCCCGGCCGGCCGCCTTGTGCTCGACGATCAGCTCGACGGCCTCGTTGTAGACCAGCGGGTCGATGATCTCGTGCAGCGTCTCGTTCACGATGTCGCGAATCTGCTGGACGTCCCAGCCGGTGCACATGGCCGTCAGGTACTTGCGCATCCGGTCCATCTGGTCCTCGTCGGCGCCAGACAGGGCGAAGACGAACTGGGCGAACGCGCTGCGGACGACGGCGCGGCGGTTGATCAGCCCGCCCTGGTAGAAGGACCTGCCGAAGGCCAGCGTGCTGGACTTGGCGATGATCGTCTTGTCCAGGTCGAAGAACGCCGCTGAGCTTGCCATCCCGCGAGGATAGCCAGGACGGGCTCGCGCGGCGCGTCGCCGGTCCGGCCGATCGCCCGGTGTTGCCCAGTTGTTGCGCAGTTGTCGGCGCTATGTGGCCTGACAAACCCAGCGTGGGAAACCTGTTCAATGTAAGGCATGTCAAGCTGGAGTAAATTCTTTGCGTCTAGGGCTTAACCGTTAACACACATCCGTAGCAAAATAGTAACGCCCGCAGCACATCGGTGAAGTTTTTTTTAAGCCAGGAGTTACTGCTGCGACACCAGCAAGTAGGCCAGCCACAGGAAGTGCGAGGACCTGGAACCACACGGGTAGGTATGAGGCGCTACTTGAGCATGCAGTTATAGCCCCAGCGGCAGCCAAGACAGGCGCGATCCAGTGGCCCACGCGCCCCTTGGATTCAGCCATGCTCTACTCCTGCCTCGTGGGACAAGTATATGACCATGTGGGACGCGGCTGGCCCCAGCCAGTTCCCGGCAAACCTGTCGGTGGCATGGTGAAGAATTCAGAGCAGAAGCAGGAGTTTTGCGTCCCAAAGCGCCTGCTGGAGCGTTAGAAGGCTGCCCAAGACAACCGCTCCGGCCGCGATCCAGTACTGCGTCACAAGCAGAAACAATGCCACGAGCAGCAACGGAGTAAGCGCGGTACACCGCAATTCGGTCCCGCTGGGTTTGTCAGCCGCGTAGCGCCCAGTTGTCCACAGTCGGCGAGCCCGTCCACAACTTTGCCGGGCGGACGGCCGGCGCGGGCTCGCCGGGCCAGGGTGGTGACCATGACAGCGCAACCGAGGATCGGCGTGCTCGCCGGCTGCGGCGGAGCGGGGGCCAGCGTGTTCGCGGCCGTGCTTGCCGGCTGCGCGGCGGCTCAGGGCGGCTCTAGCGGCTCAGGCGGCTCGGTGGACTCGGGCGGCTCGGTCGGCTCGACCGGCTCAGCGTTTCTGATCGACTGCGATCCGGTCGGCGGCGGAATCGACGTGCTGCTGGGCTGTGAGCGCACGGCCGGCTCGCGGTGGAGCCAGGTTCGGCTGCGTGGCGGCCATCTGGACCCGGCGGTGCTGCGCGATTGCCTGCCGAGCTGGCACCAGGTGTCGGTGCTGGCCGTCGACGTGCCGGACGCGCTCGACCCGGCCGCGCTGGGCCAACTAGTCGACGCCGCGGCGCTGGCTGGTCCGGTCGTCCTCGACATCGCCCGGTGGCCATCGCCAGTCCGGGCGGCGGCGTTGAGCGCGTGCGACCTGACGGTTCTCATCACGCCGGCCGAGGTGCGCGCGGTCACTGCCGCCGCCGCCATCGCCGCGAGCCTGGACCCGGGGCGGACCGCGCTGCTGATCCGGGGGTCCGCGCCCTCGCTGTCAGCGGACCGGATCGGGGCGCTGCTGGGCCTGGCGGTCCTCGCCGAGCTGGGGCACGACCCGGCCAGCCGGCAGCCGGGCGGGCTGGACCCGCGCCGGATCAGGCGCGGCACCCGACGAGCCGCCGAGGCGGTGCTTCGACAGGCGGCCACGGTGGCCGGGAGCTCGCAGCGGCGCCAGGCTCCGGAGGCCGCTGAGCCGGTGGCGGCGGCGTGAGCGCGGACCTGGTCGACCGGGTGCGGCAGCGGTTGGCGGCCGGCGCCTCCCGCCTCGACCTCGACGAGCTGGCCGGTCAGGAATCGGCGCTGCTGTTGGATTCCGGCGGGCGCTCAGAGCTGTCCGGCCAGCTCGCCGCCGAGCTGACCGGCGCCGGCCCGCTGGAGGAGTTGCTGGCCGGCGCGGGGGTCACCGACGTGCTGGTCAACGCCCCGGACCGGGTGTGGCTGGACCGCGGTTGCGGGCTCGAACGCGCGCCGGTGCGCTTTGACTCCGACGCCGCCGTACGCCGCCTCGCCACCCGGCTGGCCGCCCAGGCCGGCCGGCGACTCGACGACGCCGCCCCGTTCGTCGACGCGGTGCTGCCAGACGGCACCCGGTTGCACGCGATCCTGCCTCCGTTGGTGGCCCATCCGACGCTGTCCTTGCGGGTGCTGGCCAGGCGCCGGTGGACGCTGGCCGAGCTGGTCGGCGGCGGCGCGATGCCCGGCGAGCTGGCCGAGTTGTTGACGGCGCTGGTGCGGGCCCGGCTGACGCTGCTGATCAGCGGTGGCACCGGCACCGGCAAGACGACCCTGCTGGCAGCGCTGCTGGCCACGGTCAGCCCCACCGAGCGGATCATCACCGTCGAAGACACCGCCGAGCTGGCGGTGCCGCACCCTCATGTGGTGGCGTTGCTGGCCCGGTCGGCGAACGTGGAGGGCGCAGGCGCGGTCGAGCTGCGTGAGCTGGTGCGCCAGGCGTTGCGAATGCGCGCGGACCGGCTGGTGGTGGGCGAGTTCCGGGGCGCTGAGGTCGTGGAGCTGCTGGCCGCGCTTAACACCGGCCACGCGGGTGGAGCCGCCACGGTGCACGCCAACTCGGTCACCGACGTGGCGGCCCGGCTGGTGGCGCTGGCAGCGCTCGGTGGCATGCCGGCTCAGGCGCTGGCAGCCCAGGCGGCGAGCGCGCTCGACGTGCTGGTGCACATCCGCCGGGACCGCGACGGCCAGCGCCGGGTGGAGCAGGTGGCGTTGTGGCCGGCCGATCCAGCTGCTCAGCCGGGCCTGGTCTGGACCAGGACGGCGGGCCTCGGCCCGGCCGCTGGCCGGTTGCGGTTTCTGCTCGGGGCGGCCGACGTCGAGCTGCCGGCTGTGCTGGCGGGGGCGGCGCCGTGCCCGGACTGACGCTCGCTCTGCTCGGCGCCGGGCTGCTGGCCGCGCCGGCTCCGATGCTGGCTCAGCGCCGGCTGGCTTGGCTGGCCGTCACCAGATGGGGCGCGCCGGCAGAGCCCGGCTCGCCGTGGCGCGCTGGGCGGGCATCGGCGCGACGGGCGCTGGCCCGGTGCGCCCGGGTGCTGGGCGCGGACCGGGACGGCGAACGCCGCCGGGCTGAGCTGGTCGCGATCGTTGCCGTGCTGCAGAGTGAGTACGCCGCCGGAGCGACGGTGGGGACCGCCTTCGCGGCCGCCAGCACGGTCTCGGGAAGGTTCCGGGCCGCGGTCGCCGGAGCGGCTGCGCTGGCCCGCGAAGGCCGCGAGGTCGGCCCGGCCTTGCGAGCCGAGAGCAGCCTGGCCTCGCTGGCAGTGGCCTGTGAGCTGGCAGGTCGCAGCGGAGCGCCGCTGGCCCGGTCGTTGGCGGGCGTGCAAGCCGACCTGGCCGCTGATCAGCGAACCTGCCGCGCGGTCCGCACCGCCCTGGCCGGTCCGCGCAGCTCAGCCCTGCTGCTGTCCGGGCTGCCCCTGCTCGGACTGGTCATGGCCGCGGCGATGGGCGCGCAGCCGCAGCGGGTGTTGCTGCACACCGGCCTCGGGCGGCTGGCACTCGTCGCCGGGGTGTCCCTCGACCTGGCTGGGCTGGCGTGGACGGTGGCGCTCAGCCGGCGCGCCCAGGGCGGGCGGGCATCGAGGTGAGCGTGGCGGCCTGGTTGGCGCTGGCTCTGCTCCTGCTTCCGGCGCGGGCTGCCAAGGCCCCGGCGCGGCACCGCGGCCCGAGCGCCGGACGCGCCCGGCCTGCCGCGTCGGCAGCCGGCAGGTCGGCGGCGTTGCCAGCGGCGGCGGCGGTCGCGACGGCCGTTCTGGCGGTGCTACTGGGCGGATGGCTCGGCGCCGCAGCGGCATTGCCGCTGGCCGCGGCGGCTGCCTGGCTGGTGGCCCGGCTGTCTCGGGCGCAGCCCGCCGACAGCCCACCGGAGGCCCGTTCGGTGGCACTGGTGGCAGATCTGCTGGCCGGCGCGCTGGCGGCCGGCTCACCGCCGGAGTTGGCCATCGAAAGGGTCGCGGCGGCAGTGGCCGAGTACGGCAGCGCTAGCTTGCGGCACGCCGTCGAACCGCTGGGCAGAGTAGGCCGGTTGCTGCGGTTGGGCAGCGAGCCGGCCACTGCCTGGGCGGCGCTGCAGCCGGTGCCCGGCTACGGGCCGGTCGCTGACAGCGGCCGGCGGTGTGCCAGCAGCGGCGCCCGGCTGGCCCAGGCCCTGACGGTGACGGCCGCCGAGCTGCGAGCCGCGCACCAGGCCGAGGCGCTGGCCAGAGCCGAACGCGTCGGGGTGTGGTCGCTGCTGCCGCTGGGCCTGTGCTTCTTGCCGGCCTTCGTCTGCCTCGGGGTGCTACCGGTGATCCTCGGCGTGGCCGGCGAGGTGTTCGGCGGCGTCTCTGAGTAGCAAACCCGCGGCGACTAGTGTTCCTAACGAGTGTTCCTAGCGAGTGTTCCTAGCGAGTGTTCCTAGCGAGGCCGGGCGTCGAGCAGCCTTTGCACCACGAAGCGGTCAAACGCCGCCGCCCGGATAGCTGTAGATCGTGGTGAGAGAAAGGCGTTCACGTGCGAGTGGCGGTAGCGGGCGGCACCGGACTGCTCGGGCAGCACCTGATCACCTTGTTGCGTCAGGCCGACACCGAGCCGGTGACGCTGGCCCGCTCGCAGGGCGTCGACGTCACGACGGGCGCTGGCCTGGACGCCGCGCTGGCCGGAGCCGAGGTGGTCATCGACGTCAGCAACGTGGCCACCCTGTCGAAGAAGCGCGCGGTGACCTTCTTCACCGTCGGCAGCACTCGGCTGCTGGAGGCCGGTGCCCGGGCGGGGGTGCGCCATCACCTCGCCCTGTCGATCGTGGGCATCGACCGGGTCGGTTTCGGCTACTACGCGGGCAAGCTCGCCCAGGAGCAGGTCATCGCCGGCGGCGCCTTGCCGTGGACGGTGCTGCGGGCCACCCAGTTTCACGAGTTCGCCGATCAGTTGCTCATTCGCAGCCCAGGCCCATTGGTGGTGGTTCCCCGAGCGCGCGTCCAACCGGTCGCTGCCCGCGAGGTGGCCGCCCGGCTGGTCGAGCTGGCGCTCGGGCCAGCGGTGGGCCGGGCGCCGGAGATGGCCGGGCCACAGGTGCATGAGCTGGCCGACCTGGTGCGCCAGGTCGTACGCGCTCGTGGCCAGCGCCGGCTGGTCGTCCCGGTGCGGATTCCGGGCGGCGGCGCGGTCCGTGGCGGGTTGTTGCCGACGGCCGACAGCGGCTACACCCGGGGCACCCAGACCTTCGAGGACTGGCTGCGCTCGGCTGGGCCAGGCACCGGAACGGTCGCCGGGCCGTCCGTCAGCTGACCCGGCGCGCGCCCACGGCCGTGCCGGCTGGGAGCTTGTCCACAGCTGAGCCTGCCGTCCACATTCGCCAGGCAGGACGCTGATTCAGCCGTCTCTCGCGCCAAGCTCGCAGCATCACCCCACTTTCCAAGGGGTCATTGTTGAAGGAGTTGAGCATGAGCGTGGTGCGCAGGGTTTACCGAGGACGCGGCCAGGCGCCGGCGCAACCTGAGGTTGACGCAGAGGCCGGCATGGCGACAGCGGAGTACGCGGTCGGCACGGTGGCGGCGGTGGCGTTCGCGGCGGTGCTGTTCAAGGTGGTGCGCAGCCAGGCGGTGCATAACGCGCTGTCGCAGATCGTCACCTCGGCGCTCAACGTCTCGCTGTGACCAGCAGGCGGTGGCGCTCAGACGCCGGCATGGTGACGGCCGAGACGGCGATGAGCTTGCCGGTGCTGGCTCTGCTGACTGTGGTGGGAGTCGCCGCGGTCGGCGTCGGGCAAGCCCGGGTGCGGTGCGCCGACGCGGCTGGCGAGGCGGCCAGAGCGGTTGCCCGAGGCGATCCGGCCGCGGCCGCCGAGCGGGCTCGGGCAGCAGCGGGCCGGCCGGTGGTGCTGAGCGTGGACTCCTCGGCGTCGGACACCCGGGTGAGCGTGCGGTTGGCGCTGCGCCCGGTGAGCTGGCTGCCGCCGGTGTCGATCACCGAGACCGCGGTGGCGGCCACCGAGCCGGGCGTTCGGCCTTGAGCTGGCGGTCAGACCGGGGCTCGGCGGTGCTCTGGGTGCTCGCGCTCGGCGCGGTGATCCTCAGCGCGGCCATGGTGGTGACAGCGCGCGGCTCGGCCGTGCTGGCCAGGCATCGGCTTGAGCGGGCGGCGGACCTGACTGCGCTGGCAGCGGCGCAGCAGATCGGCCGGACGCCTCAACCCTGTGCCGCCGCGTTCCGGATCGCTGCGGCGAACGCGGCGGTGCTGGTGTCCTGCGCCGCCCGGCTCGACCAGTCCGGGCGCAGCGGGACGGTGGTGCTGACCGTGCGTGGCACCGTCAGCGTTCCGCTGGTGGGAGCCCGAACCCTGACCTCGCGGTCGCGAGCCGGGCGGATGCCCCGACCGGTTGGGCTCACTTCCACGGCATGGTCGGGAACCACCCGTAGTAACCCAGTCGCGCCGGCACTCGAAGACCCCAGTAGATAAGCGTGAACGCGCCACCGGCGAGCAGCGCGAAAGAAGTCGCCGCGACGATCCGTGACGGAGCGGCCTGCAACCAGCGCGGGAATCGCGTCATCGACAGCAGCAACAACAAGGCCGCCATCAGGATCATGTTGCCGATGATCACCAGCGCCAGCGCCCCACTCACCAGCAGCGGGTTGCCGGTGTCCGCGGCATGCCGGAACAGCCGGTTGAACATCGGCCACGGGCGCCCGATGGTGAACGCCCCCAGCAGCACACCCAGCACCACGTACGGTGTCTGCGGCCAGCGGGCGGTGAGGCCGGCGAGCGGATCGGGCACCAGCCTGATGGCAGCCAGGCCGAGGTACAGCAGAACCAGGCCGATCACGCTGAACACGATGACCGATTGCCACAGCCGCACCGGAATGCCGTCGACGACTCGGGTCGACAGCTGCGGAAGCCGGTCGCCGAGCACAGTAGCGAGCACGCCGTACAGGCTGGTGACCACCACCGCGCTGAGCGTCAGCCAGCCGAGTGGCGCCAGCACCCGGCGCAGCCTGTCCAGTCGCGACGAGCCGTCCCGAACGCTCGGCGCGATCGCGCTGAAGACGGCGACGTTGCACGCGGTGAAGGTGCCGGCTATGCCGGTGACGAAGGCGAAGACCAGCGCGGTCAAGGTCGAGGTGAGATCGACTTGGGTGGCGTCCTGGCCGAGCAGGCCGTTGGCGACGTTGTGCCCGATGTCGGAGTCGACCAACTTCACCGACCACAGGAGGGCGATCAGCGCCCCGAGCAGAACGCTGCTTCCGACGATCAGGCTGCGGTTGGGCGTCCGCCGGTCCAGGCCGTGGTCGGCCTGCGTTGCATCGGCTGCGGACCTCACTGCGGGGTCGGTGCTGACCATCTCGGTGCCTTTCGGGTTGAAGATCGTTTCAGGTTGAAGATTGTTTCGGGTTCAAGATCGGAGGGTGCTGAACAATTCACTCGAAGCGCTGCATGGCGGTGACGAGCTCGTCCGGGACCGGCACCGGCACAAGGCCGTCGAGGCCGCGGGCCATGCAGGCGACCGTCTGCTCGCCGCGGGCGATGTCGACGCCTCGGCTGCGGTACCGAAAGCACATCCGGACCCGGCTCGAGACGATGCCCCCCGGGCTCATCTGCACCGTCACCTCGTCGCCGGCGTAGCACTCCTCGAAGTAGTCCATCGCGCAGCTGACCGTGACCAGCACCAGCGTGCCTTTGAGGATGTCCTGGCAGACATTGGGCGTGTGCTCGAACAGAAAGCTCTCCCGGCACTGCCCCTGCCAGTCCAGGTAGTGGGAGAAGTAGACGTTTCCCACGACGTTCGTCTCGGCGAACGTGACGCGGTGCCGGTGGCTGAACCCCGTCATGACGGGGCGCCGAGGCTGGCCAGGCCGCAGATCATCTCGCCGACGCCGGCGATCCGGATGCCAGCGGTGAGCACCCGAGCCGAGCCTGAGACGAACAGGCAGTCGCCATTGGGCCGCACCCGATCCAGCGCCAAGGGGCCGTCCGCGCCGGCTGCCTTGCCGAGCGCCTCGTGAGCGCACCAGATCCGCGTCGCCACCACCGCTTCGGCCTCGCCGAGGTCGCGGCTGAGCGGCCCGAGCAGGGCGCGGTCGGCGGCGCCGAGGCAGCCCGGCCAGTCGGCCGCCGGAATGTCCTCAGGCCGTTGCCAGTCAAGGCCGAACGCGATCGGCGCGAAGCCGGCCAGGACGGCGCCGGCGGCGTAGGACGCGCTCGGGCAACCGTCGGAGCTGACCGGCCGGCCCTGCAGATCGTGCCCGACCGGGCCGCCCGACAGCGCCGCCAGAAGGGCGTGCGCGGCACCGTCGGCCCGCTGGCCGGCGCCGGTGACGATGTCGATCCGTCCGAGCCCGGCGTCCTCGGCGCGCCGGGACAGCCACGGCCCCACCAGCTCAAGCGGAATCCCGTCTCCGAAGGCGCGGCCCGCGACGGCACGCAGCCGTAGCCCGGACCAGCGGCACACCACCGCGCCGGACGGGGCGCTGACCGTGACGTCGAAGACGAACTCGTCCTCGGTGTGGAGCAGCTCGGCGGCCTCGACGTGCAGCCAACCGTCGGGGGGCTCAGCGACCTCGAGCCGGTCACACGACACCGGCAGGGCGAGCCGGAGGGGCACGGTGGGCAGCAGGACGTGCAGCGCTGCGTCCAGCAGCCCCGGGTCCCACAGCCGGACACGCCCGCTGTGGAAAGAGGAAAACCACTTGGCGCGCGAGTCGGCGCGGATCCAGGCCCGGACGCGGTAGGCGCTGAGCAGGTCGTAACGGCCCACCCGGCGCAGCCCGCCGCCGTGGAACATCGCCGATCCGTACAGCGGGTGCGCTCGGTCCGGGTCCAGGTCTGCCGGCTCGTCGACCGGCGTCCTGGTTCCCAGCCCGGGCACCGGCCGCAGGGTCGCGGTGATCCGGTCGGATGCGAAGCCGTCGGCGCCGCAGCGAGCCACGGCGTCGACGCGCATCGTGGTGACCCCGGGATCGGCGGCGACTCGCAGCGCCGCCGCGCGCAGCACCGCAGAGCCGTTCTCAGCGACATCGATCGGGGCGGTCAGGCGCAGGTCGTCGATGCCGACCGGCCCCGCAGGCAGGCCGAGCGTCGCGGCCACCTGCGCGAACGCCTCCAGGCCCAGCACCGCGGGCAGCACACCGGCGCCGTCGATCTCATGGTCGCGCAGGTACAGGTCATCGCCGTAGGACAGCCGGCTGTCGGTGACGACCTCCACCCCGGGCGTCTGCACCCTGACGTCCTCGACGAACCGGCCGGTCCGGTCGGCGGCGTCCACGGCCGGCCCGAGGACCGTCGCGGTGGCGCTCGGCGGAAAGCGGCCGGTGACCAGCGTGGTGACGGGCGCATCGGCCTCGTCCACGAGCCGTAGGAATTCCTCGATGCCCTCGGCCGGCGCGATCGGGTCGACGCCGGCCCGGCGCAGGTCATCGAGGACCTCCATCCGGGCCCCCATCCCCAGCTCCGCCCACACCGACCACTCCAGGACGCGGACCCGGGTGTCCGGATGGGCAGCCGCCCAGCTTTCCAGCAGCAACCGCATGCCGTCGTTGGCCACCGCGTAGTCCGTCTCCCCGGCGAGGCCGAAACAACCGATGATCGAGCCGAAGCCGACGACCAGCCGCAAGGTGTCACCGGCCGCCTCCAGAAGCTCGCGGGCGCCCTCGACCTTCGGCGCCCAGGCGGCGGCGAGCGAGTCGGCGGTGACGGCCGGAAGCAGCCGCGGCAGGTTCACCGCGGCCCCGTGCAGCAGGCCGCAGACCTCGCCCTCGGCGCGCAGCCGGGAGATCAGCCTGCGCACCGCGCTCGGCTCGGTGATGTCGCATTGCTCGTACTCGAGCCTGGCGCCGGTCGCGCGCAGCGACTCCAGCGATTCCGCGACGCCGGGCGCCGTGGGCGGCGTGCGGCCCAGCACCACCACGCGGCCGCCGCGCCGCGCCGCGAGCTCGGCTGCGCACCGAGCGGTCAGCCCGGTGACCCCGCCGGTGACCAGGATGATGTCCGTGGCGGCGAAGCCCAGCGGCGCTGCTGGGCGCCGGTCCCGGAGCCGGGTGACCCGGCGCTCAAGCGCTCCGGAGGCGGTGACGCGCAGTTCGGCGTAGCCCTCCAGCGCGGCGAGTCCGGCCAGCCGGCCGGGCCAAGCGCTGCCGGACTCGTCGAGCACGGTGACGGTGACGCCGGGCAGTTCGAGCGCCAGGCTGCGGCCCAGCGCCGCGGCTCCCGGCTGCCCCTGATGCCGCAGCACCAGGGGCTGCCCGGAATGCGACAGCGCGACAGGCAGTTGCGCGGCCAGCTCAGAAAGCCCCGCTCCGGCAGGCAGGCTGAGCACCGTCGCCGCGGTCCGCGCGCTGAGCTCCGGGCTGGGTTCCCAACGCTCCCAGCGATGTTCGAACACCTCAAGCCAGCGGCGGACCCCCTCAACCCGGGCCGGTCTATCGGAGTCATCGAGGCTTGGCAGGCCTGAAATCACCTGAGCGATCTGGGCGAGCGTGGCATCGGACAGCGACAACGCCGAGTCCGGCGTGACAACCTGGCGCCGGGCGCAGACCGCGGCGATGCAGCGGCGCACCTCCAGTGAGCTCAGGTGCAGGTCGCGCAGCGGCGAGGACTCGCCGCCCAAGCTGTTCAGGGCGACGTCGGCCCGCTCGGCGAACAGCGTCCGCAGCTCGGTGAGGACGTCCGCGCTGGCGGGGACTGGGAGGCCGACGGCTGGCGCGGTCGGCGTGCTGACCTCGGCCGCCGGGTCGAACCCAACGGTTCCTGACTCAACGCGTCCTGGCTCGACGCGGCTTGACTCAACGCGCTCCACATCGACACTGCCTGGCTCAACGCCGCTCCCTCCCCAGGCCCCCGCTTCGCAGGGGTTGACCAGGAAGCTGGTGGTCTGCTCCAGAGTGCGCGGGCGGAACCAGCGCTGCCCGCGCCAGTCGCGCAAGCTCGCCGCGCCAGCAGCGGCCAGCGCTGCCGCCGTGACCGCTGCGGTCCGCTCCGAGCCGCCCGCGTCACAGCTCAACACCGGCAGGTCGACGCACTCGGCTGCCAGTCCCCGCAGGGTGGTGCCGGGCCCGGCCTCGACCAGCAAGTCGCAGCGGTCGGCAAGCTGCTGCAGCGCGGCCGAGAAGGCGACCGGTCGCAGCAGTTGCCGCGCCAACAGGCGTGACAGGTCCTCATTCGAGCGCAGCGGCGCGCCGGTGACGCTGGAGATGACCACGCCGCTCGGCTCAGCCCAACGAACCGTGCGCAGATAGGCCTCAAGGTGCTCGACGGCCGGGCGCATCGCCACCGTGTGGAACGCGTGCGAGACATTCAAGGGTGTGCAGGTGATGTCGCGTGCCGTGGCCCGCTGCTGAAACTCGCGCAGGGCGGTGAGCGGCCCGGCGACCACCGTGTGCAGCGGGCCGTTGTGGCATGCGATGGCTGCTTCGAGCCCGTCCAGCAAGGCAGTGACAGTCGAGGCGTCGGCGCGCACGCTGGTCATGCCGGTGCCCGCGCTGCCGTGAGCAGCCATGATCTGCCCACGGCGCTCGGCCAGTTCGAGCGCCGCCGCCGGTGTCAGCGCGCCTGCCCAGCACAACGCGGCAAGGTCGCCCAAGCTGTGCCCGGTAGCCGCTTCGGCCAGCACCCCCATTCGTTGCAGCCAGCCGAGCGCGGCCAGCGATTGCCGCAGAATGGCCGGCTGCGCCTGCTCGGTGCCCCGTGCTCCGTCGCTGACGTCCAACCCCGGGCTGAACTCAGGCAGCGCGAGCCCATCAGCCCAGCACGAGAGCCCGGTGCGCACCGGCGCGGCTTGGCCGGGAAAGAGCAGGCCCACGCGGGGTGTCCGCCCGGTGGCCAGCACGAAGCCGGCGTCGTCGTCGATCAAGGGCGTCGTCGAGCCGGCCCGCAGATCACCGAGCCGGGTCAGCGCCTTGGCGGCGGCAGCGGAGGCCTCGTCCGGCGTGCGCGCCACGAGAACAGCGCGAAAGCCGGTCAACCCCGAATACGCCTGCGCGCAGGTGTTGGCGACATCGGTGAACTCGGCTGCCGACCATTGCTCGGCGCGCTCGTGGACCAGCGACAGCAGCCGGCCGAGCTCGTCCTGGCTGTGCGCGCGGATCGGCAGCAGCTCCAGTCCGGGGCTAGGCCTGGGCCGTACCTCGACGCGAGGCGCCGACGCCGACCGACTGCCGGCGACGCTCACCGGCGGGCCGGAGATCAGCACGTGACTGTTGATCCCGCCGAACCCCGCCGAGGAGATGCCCGCGTGCGCCTGCCCGTCCGGCCACGGCTCCGGTGCGCTGAGCAGGCTCAGCCCGCTCACCGCAGGGTCCAGCAGCGGGTGCGGGGTCTGGACCCCGGTGGCCGGCGGCAGGACCCGGCGATGCACGGCCAGGACGGTCTTGATAAACGACGCCGCGCCGGCGGCAGCCTTGGTGTGGCCGATGTTCGCCTTGATCGAGCCCAGTGCGGCAGGCGCCGTGCCGCGGATCCGGTTGAGGGCCGTCAACTCGACCGCGTCGCCGACCGCGGTGCCGGTGCCGTGGCCTTCGATCAGGCGGACGTCGCTGGGCTCCAACCGGGTCATCGCGTAGGCCGCCGCGATCGCGCGGGCCTGCCCGTCGGCCTCGGGCCGGGTGATGCCGCCGGAGCCGTCAGAGGAGATCGCCCAACCAGCCACCTCGGCGTACGGCCGGAGGCTGCGGGCCCGGGCGTCCGCGGCGCGCATCAGGACCACCATGCCGCATCCCTCACCGGGCAAGAAGCCGGTCGGATCGGCGTCGAACACTCGCATCTCGCCGCTGGCCAGGGCGCCCAGCCGGGCGAAACCCACCAGCTCGAACGGGTCAAGGCTCAGGTCCACGCCACCGGCCAGCACCACGTCGGCCTCGCCGGTGACCAGCAACCGGCAACCGGTGGTGATGGCGAGCAGGCTCGAGGCGCACGCGCCGTCGACGGTGTACCCGCCGCCGCCGAAGTCGAAGTGGTTGCAGACCCGTCCGGCGATGGTGTTCGACAGCGCGCCGGCCAGGCTCTCGTCGTTGGGCTCGTCGAAGATGTCCAGAACCCGCGCGCTGAGTTCGGCCAATGCCCGGTCCTGCAGCGGGGCGTCGGCACCTGCTGAGTGCAGCGCGTCCCTGACAAGCCGCTTGATAAAGGGCAATCGCTGCCGGACCTGCGCGGCGCGGCTGAACTCCCCGGTCAGGCTGTTGCCGATGATCACAGCGACGCGACGCTTGTCGATGCTCGCCCCGGCGCCCAGCCCGGCGTCCTCCAGCGCGGCCGCGGCCGTCTCCAGCGCCAGCCAGTGCGCGGGGTCGCAGGCGTTGTAGACATGCGGCGGAACCTGGAAGCGGCGGCGGTCAAACGTCCAGTCCTCGAGCACCGCGGCCTGGCGCAGGTAGGTCTGGTCGGGGCCGTTGCCGAGGTAGTCGCGCGACAGCCGCTGCTGGGGCACCGCGCGAAACGCCCGCCGGCCGGTGAGGACCGTGTGCCACAGCGCGTCCGGCGACGGCGCGTCGGGATAGCGACAGGCCAAGCCTAGGACGACTGGAACCTCGGCCTCAGCGATCATGGCTTTGCCTCTACCGCCCTGACGGTGGAGCCGAGTGGCGAGCGCAGCTGGGCGCGCAGCCGGCGCGTGGCAGGCGCGGTCACCAGCACCACGCCGCGAAGGGCGCAGGTGAGCACCAGCGCGAAGAACAGCCCGAACACCACGTTGTTCCAGACGAGCACGCCGTAGATCGCGGCGGTGGTCAGGCCGAAGATGATCTGTCCCCGGCGGGCGAACGGCGTCGAGCCCGGATCGGTGATCATGTAGTTGGTGAACAGGATGAAGGCGACTCCGGTCAACGGCATCAGCGCCGAGATCAGCGCGGTCTGCCCGAGTGCCCAGCGCAGCACCGCCTGCGCGACGAAGCCGGCGACCCAGGCGAGTATCAACGGCATCTTTCCGGTCAGCTTGCTGTTGAGCATCGTGCCGAGCATCAGGATGCCGAGCGGCAGCGCCCAGGGCACGATGACGTGGTAATTGTTGGTGAACTGGTACGGCGGGGCGATCCCGACCCAGTGAAAGAGCATCAGCGTCACCGCGATGCCGGTGTTGGACGGGTTGAGAAAGTGCTTGAGCCGGCCGTTCACGCGCACCCTGAACAGGTACTTGCTGCCGTTGCCGACGATGACTGCGAACACGTACGGCCACAGATCAGCATTGCCGTACAACAGCATCGCGCAGGCGAGCGCGGTGATGTGCGGTGGCAGCAGGAACTCGAAGAGCTTTCTGCCGCTGCCGGCGTACTCGGGCCGCCGGCGGTAGGCCCAGCTGTCGACAGCCTCGAACGCCAACGCCGACAGGTAGGAGGCGAGCAGGCACGCGACCGGCGTGAGCGGCGATTGCTCGAAGCCCAGAAACGCCTGGCCGAGCACCGTCAGCGCCGAGATGGAGATCGCGAACCGGGTCAGCGCCTTGACCCGCTTGTCCGGGGGCTTGGGCTGGGCGGTCGAGGGCGCTGCCGCGGAGGCGCCGTCGCTGGGCGGCGTCGGCGCGTGGGTTGCCGGCGCGTGGGTTGCCGGCGTGGGGGTTGCCGGCGTGGGGGTTGCCGGCGGGCTCGGCGGCCCGGCCGGCTGGTCGATGACCGGCTGGTGGGTGACCGGTTGCGCGGTAACAGCCGGCTGCAGGATGTCCGTCACCGAAGGGTCACCTTTCCGTCGTCGTGCAGCACCACGGTGGAGTGCCCACGCGAAACCTGAATGCCCGCCGTGCGCACGCCGTCAGCGCTTCGCCAGGCGAGTTCGGCGTGCATCGATCCGGCGGCCGGCAGCGCCAGGTGCACTTCGGCCGCCGAGACTCCGGCGTGCCCGTTGGCGTAGTACAGCTGGAACTTCTGCGGCGGCAGGCCGGCGGCCGAGGTGGTCGTGACGGTGGCGCCGATCGCCGGCACCTCAGCGCCGGCCGCGGTACGCCGCACCAGCCGCAAGTCCGCACCGGCGCCAGCGGACGGGGCGGTGTTCAGCAGCACCGAGGAGTCCGCGTACTGGTTGGCGACCACCGCGTCGAGCTTGCCGTCACCGTTGACATCGCCGAGCGCGAGTCCCCGGCTGACACCGGGCTGCTCGAGTGACAACTCGGGGGCGATGTCGGTGTATCGCTGACTGGACGTCTTGACGTAGAGGCGATTCTGGTCACGGCCGGACAGGTCATCGCCCTGCCGCACGGTGGGCCACACCTGCGGAAAGCGGAGCAGCTCGGGCATGCCCATCGCCAGCTCCTGCAGTTGGGCCCACTTGCCGTTGCTGCCGCGCACGAATCCCTCGGCTTGCAAGAACTCATCAGTGCCGGAGTTGTCGAAGTCACCGGCTTTGATGTCCCAGGACCAGCCGCTTCGGGCCAGCCCGAGCTCTTCGCTTCGCTCCCGGTAGGGCAGCGCCCCGGCCGCGACGTCGGCCTGGGCGCCGGTCGGGACGAACACCAGATTGCTCTCTTGCAACGCCCATTCGCTGGTGATGTTGCTGACCAGCATCGTCGGCAGCCCGGTGCCGTGGGTGTAGCTGAACGTGACGCCCATGCCCTTGAACGAGTCACGTCCCAGCACCTCGGACTTGGGCTGGGCCCAGGTGCGGGCGCCCTTGACCTGGCGCAGGCACAACCGGCCGGACGTGGAGCAGTTGATCAGAAGCTGGTCCGGGCCGAAGTCGTTGGCCAGGTAGAGAGAAGGCAACAGGGTGCCGGTGAGGTCCTGCAGGCCGATGGCCAGCGTCCAGGAGTGCCTGGCGTCGTAGGGCAGCGCGCTGCTGAGGTCAGCGACCCGGGGCGGCGCGCCCGGCGCTCCGGTCGGCGTCAGCCGCAGGATTCGCCCGCCGCCGGCGTTGCGTGCCAGGCCCATTCCGTCCTGCATGCGCATCCGCGGGTTGTGGCGCGCGGCGGGGTCGAGCACCCGGGCGCCGTCGGGAAAGTAGTTGCCGACGATCACCGAGAGGTGCCCGGAGCCGTCTAGGTCTGCGACGTTGACAGCCGTGGTGTTCCACAACTGCATCGGGCTGACCAGCTCGGCGGCGGTGAAGTCCTCGCTCTTCGGCGGCGCCTGCTGCGCGGGCTCGCTCAGAACGCGCTTGTTGAGAAAGATCACCGGTGAGCGTCCCCAGTAGTACACGAGAAAGTCGAGGGCGCCGTCTTCGTTGACATCGGCGGGCACGCACCCCATCGGCGCCATGGTGGCGTCGTAGGCGAGCCCGGTCGGCTCAAGCCTGAGGCCCGGGTAGGAGCCGGACTCGCTGCCGGGAACCGCGGAGACGGTCACCGAGTCATCGCGCGGGTCCACCAGGCACATGTCAGCCGGTCGGCCGAGACCGCGCAGGTCGGTGAGCGCGACGGCCGCGCCGACAGCGGAGATCCACTGCCGGATGTTCTCCAGCCCAGGCGCGACCGGGCGCTGCGTCTGCGCCTGCGCCGGGGCGGCGTTGGCGGGTAGCTGCCGAAAGCCGAAGCGAGCGGCGATGGCGCTGCGCTCCTGCGCCGACGCTCCGGGGTGCATGGTGATCAGCCCCACCGTGACGATCGTCGCGGCCACTATGGCGCTGGCTAGTATCCGGCGTGGCGCATCCCCGTTCATGCGACGTCCCAGGCCCCGGCGTCGGGGTCAGCGACAGCAAGCTCGACGCGGCCGGGCGTCGGCGGCTCGGCGGCACGCTGGATCAACCGGTCTCGCCACAGGTCATAGGCCGCCACGTCGGCTCGGTGGAGCAGGTCCGAGCAGGCGTCATCGGCCCAGCGGGCGGCCTGCTCGACGTCGATGCCGACCAGGTCGCGGCAGGCGTCCCGGGTGTGCGAGGGAACTACCCGGGCGCGGGCACGCGCGGCCGACGCGAAGATCACGCCTTGGCGCAACCAGCCGACGTGCTGGCCGGCCGCGTCCCGCAGAGCCGCGCGCCCGGCCGCGTCGCTGGGCCCGGCGTACGCGCACGCCAACCCGATGCCGGCCCACAGCTCGGCGGCGGCCGCGGGGTTCTGCTCGCCGATCAGCCGAGCGATCCCGGTGGCGTCTGCTGACTGCTGAAACCACAGAGCGCGCCCGGCGCCGGTGACCCGGGTCCGCCAGAGCGGCCCGGGCTTGCCGGCGCTGATCCGGCGCAGCACGCGTTGCCCGCCGAAGAACACCGCCCCGAACGCCGCGCCGTCGACCGCAAGCCAGCGCAGCAGCGCAGTGCTGGGCATCCGTGGCACGCGGGGCTGCCGTAGCAGCGACAGCGGCCAGCCTGCGCCGACATGGATCAGGTAGCTGTAGTCCTGCCCGGGGCCGGCCGCGAGACCGGTGACCGCTCGGGGCGAGCGTGGCCTGGACAGATCAGCGATTGCCGCGTGCATGCCCGCGCCTTCGTAGGCGAAGCCCCGGTGCTCGGCATCGAAGTCCTGCAAATCGCAGTGCAATCTCTCACGATTCGGCGACTGCACGGCGAGGTTGTAACCGGTGATGAAACTTGCCGCGGCCCGTTCTAGAACAGCGCGGGCGGCGGGCCGGTCGGTCCGGAAACCGCGCCGGTCAAAATCCACCAGCCGAAGGGTCAGGACTACTTGAGGGTGCATGGGCCGCTCCCTGACAGAACCAGAAGCCATAGTGAACGAACGTCCGGCTGAGCAGAGCCCGAGCAGCGCTCAACGCTTCCAGAGGCAGCATCGAGCCGCGCACCTTGCCGGTGGATTCGGAAGCACGTTTGTTCGGCGTCCAATAAGGCATCGCCTGCCTGGCCGATCGCTGACCTAGGTGGTTTCCGCTGTCTGCGATGAGAATCGCCTGTGACAGAACGAAGATTCCCTTGTTGCCAGCGGCAATCTCAGTAGCTCCGCCTGCCGCGATGATGCCACGTTTCTGAAGTCGAACTCTTCTCCTGAGTTGCGAATGTTGCCGGTGGGCAGTCAACCGGTAGCGAACCGAGATCGACTGGGATCACGCCGTCCGGTCGCGGTGGGCTCGTCGCGTGATGTCCGCGCGCGGTGTTCCTGCGACCGCGCCTGGTCAGGCCCGTTTCTTGACGTGGACGGCTCGAAACTTTCCGGGTGACATTCCCACGACCTGGGTGAAGCGCGAGGTGAAAGTTCCGATG
>WUUC01184979.1_pt1 | contig 21652 bp, 20 predicted proteins | sample 6278441 | NCBI WGS metagenome assembly WUUC01 (sample SAMN13675441, study PRJNA597444) | soil metagenome | isolation source: soil | place: USA: Washington | collected 2017-10
CCCGACTTGAACGGGTGACCTGCTGATTACGAATCAGCTGCTCTACCAACTGAGCTACGCCGGCCAGGCGAGAGAACGAAGAATTGTAGCACGCCCGGCCTGGCGCTCCGGCACCGAGGGGCAGTGAGGCTGCCCCCCGCGCCTGCCTCCGGGTGTTAGCCGTTCCACTCTTTCCGGCGCACCCGGTATTCCGCGAGCCAACCGTCGCTAACCGTGCCCGCTTCAATCGACTCCGACTTCCGACCCGCGCGCCGAAGTACCATTCCAACGACGAACACACTGGTCGTCACCAACGAGATCTGTAGCAGGATGTCCATGGTTGCCTGCTACCTGAGCAAGATACGATCCGCACGCAATTGCACGCCAATCCCGCAATTGCCTCGCGGTTGCGGCAACCTTTACACAGCTGCCTGGGAAACTTCTACATGGTCGCGGGGCGCGCCGAAGCCCTACTCGCCAGGCAGGCGGTGGATATCGTGGACGTAGTGCGCCCGCGCCTCCACTTCGGTGAGTCGCCCCGCCGCGTAGGTTGACGCCTCGACCCGCAGCAGGTGCGCCTCCGCATCGTCGCGGTCGCGGAGCCGATCGGGGTCGTGGCCGCGTCCCCGGAGGTAGTCGTTGATGAGCGTGCGTTCGAGGTCGGCATGCAGGTCCTGCAGCCGGGGCGCGTCGGGCGGAAAATTCAGGGCCATACGACTCCTCCAGAGGTTCCCAAGGGCCGTAGCGCGCGGAGTGTAACTCAGAACGGGAAATCGCGAACCCAAATCACGAATCACACATCACGAATCAACATCACGAATCACAAATCACGAATTACAAATCGTACGCGGTGACCGTCATCGTGTTCGATCGATGCCGAGCTCCGCGAGCTTTGCCACCACGTCCTCGCCGGCGCTGCCTGCTTTCACCGCCTTGTCGATGTGCAGTATGCGACCGTCCTTGCCGATATAGAACGTCCACCGGTTTGCGAACCCGCGCTCGCTCAGGACGCCGTACTTCTGCGCCGTCGCCTTGGTCGGATCGCTGAGGATGGGGAAGTCAGCCGATTCCTTCTTCGCGAAGCCGGTGTTGTCCGCGAGCGTGTCAACGCTCGCCATGAAGTACGCCACGTCGTATTCCCGGATCTTGTGTCCATGCTCGGTCAACGACCGGCATTCGGCCGTTCAGCCACCGGTGAACGCCTTGGGAAACCACGCCAGCACCACCGCCTTCTTTCCTTTGAAGTCGGACAGCTTGTACGTGTTCCCGTCGGATGCCGGCAGCGTAAAGTCCGGTGCGGCATCGCCGGCTGCGAGCTCTGTCGTCTGCGCCATGGCTCCTACCGTCAAGGCTGCCGCCAGCCCCAGTATCAGAAGTGCGCGCACGTCGCCTCCCCGTGGAAAGGATCCCAGTGAGTATACGCCCTCTGTCCGCAGCGTCCGGCTTCAGCCGGAAGAGGACGACGTGCCGCGCGTCGTTACGGCTGCAGAACAAAGCTGACGGTGACGGTCATCACCACCGGCACCGGCTCGCCGTTCAGCAGCGTCGGCGTGAATCGCCAGTGCCGCACGGCATCGATGGCGGCCTGATCGAGCAGATCGATCGATCGCAGGACGCGCAGACTGCCAACTGTGCCGTCCTCGCCGATGACCGCTTCGAGAATCACGACGCCCTGCCGGCGTGCCGCTCGCGCGAGGGCCGGATATTCGGGTGCGACGTGCCTGACTTTCTGCGGGGGACGAATCGATCTCCCCACGCGCACGATCTCCCGCGGCTTCGGCGGCGGCACGGGCTCGGCAACGAGCAGACTCGGATCGGCATCGCCGATAAGACCGCCCGGGACGCCCGTATCACTGCCTGGCGGCAGCGACTCGAAGTGGTCGATGCCCGTTTCCTTTGAGATGCTCTCGGGCGCTTCGGTTGGCGCAGCGTCAGGGTTCATCGCGCGAGCGGGCACCTGACTGGGTCTATGAGGCGGCGAAAGCGGTGGCGGCGGCTCGACCGGCCGAACGGTGATGAAGTCGAACGCGCGACGTGGCTCGGGCAACACGCCGTTCGCCACAATCGGCGTCACGACGAGAATGGCGACGACGACAAGGTGGACAACAATCGAGAACGCGAGCGTGTAGGTCCGCATAAGGCCTCCAGGCGGAGGCCGCGCCGGCGTGGCCTGGTAGAAGATTGGACACCGGTCGTGCGCCGGTGTTCCGCCCTATAACGTTTTCGCCCCCGTATCGGTAGCCGGCGCAGGCAGGATCCCGCGTTCGACATAAATCGGCCGTACCAATTGGCGCAGCGAGGGCAGCCGCACGGCGAACCAGATGCCGGCGATCACACACGCCACGCCGCCCAGCCGCACGGTCGCGGCGGACCCGATTGCGTCTGCAGTGACTCCGGCGAGAAGGCTGCCGATCGGCACCGTGCCGAAGAACGCCATCGTGTAGAAGGCCATGACGCGACCCCGCAGTTGCTCGTCCACGATCGTCTGCACCACGGTGTTCGTGGATGCCATCTGCGCAATGAATCCGAAACCGGTGATGGCCAGGAGCACCATGGCCACCCACAACGTGTGCGCAAACGAAAACGCGACGAGGCCGCTGCCGAACGTGAGCGTTCCGAAGAGCACGACACGCCCAAGCCCCACCACCGTCTCGCGTTGCGCGAGATAGATCCCGCCGGCGAGCGCGCCCACGCCAGTGGCCGTCATCAACAGGCCAAGCGTGTTCGGGCCGCCGTGCAGCTCGTGCGCGGCGATGGCGGGCATCAGCACGGTGTACGGCGTCCCAAACGTGCTGACGATGGCGAGCAACAGCAGCGCGGTGCGAATGGGAATGGACGCCGAGACGTATCGCCACCCGGCGCGGAGCTCGTCGAGCACGCGCGTGTGGCGTTTGGCCGTTGTGCCGGGGCGCAGCCGCATCGCCAGCAACGAGCCGACGACGGCCACGTACGACCCAGCGTCGAAGGCGAAGCACCATGCCTCGCCGAACCCGGCGATCAGCGCCCCTCCGATCGACGGTCCCACGATGCGGCTGCCGTTCACCATCGTTGAATTAAGGGCAATCGCGTTCGGCAGGTCGCCACGATCCTCGACCATCTCGACGACGAACGCCTGGCGCGCCGGCGTATCGAAGGCGTTGATCACTCCCTGGCACAGCTGCAGCGCCAGCAGGTGCGGCACGGTGATCATGTCGCTGAACGTCAACGCCGCCAGGACGGCAGACTGAAACAATGAGAGCACCTGGGTGATCACCAGGATCCGGTGGCGGTCCATCCGGTCCACGATGACGCCTGCGAATGGCGTGAGCACCAGCGTCGGAATTTGCCCCGCGAACCCAACGAGCCCAAGCTGAAGCTCCGATTCGGTCAGCCGGTACACGAGCCAACTCGTCGCGACGCGGGTGATCCACGTGCCAACAAGCGACACGCTTTGCCCCGCGAAGAAGAGGCGGTAATTGCGATGCCGAAGCGCGCGCGCGATGTTCACGCCGCGTCCCAGGTAAGCGCGGCGTGTGCTGGCGGTAAGATCGACGTGTAGTCTTCACCGCCATGGCAAAAACCACCGGTAGCGCGGCGCCCTTCGTCCCCTCGACGACGAGCATCCGGAAGTTGAGCGCCGCGGCGCACGAATGTACCGGGTGCGATCTCTACAAGAACGCCACGCAGGTGGTATTTGGCGCAGGGCCGCAGAAAGCACGGGTGATGTTCGTGGGCGAGCAGCCGGGCGACCAGGAGGATCGGCAGGGAGAGCCGTTTGTCGGTCCGGCCGGTGCGCTCCTCGACAAGGCGCTCGAGGAGGCGGGCATCCCCCGCGACGAGGTGTACGTGACGAACGCCGTGAAGCACTTCAGCTGGGAGCCGCGGGGGAAGCGGCGCATTCACAAGAAGCCACGCGCGTCAGAAATCAAGGCATGCCGTCCGTGGCTCGAAGCGGAACTGCGCGCCGTCAAGCCCGTGATCCTGGTGTGCCTGGGCGCGACCGCCGCGCAGTCCGTGCTCGGCGCGCAATTCAAGCTGACGCAGCAGCGCGGGACGATGCAGACGAGCCCGATCGCCCCACAGGTTCTGGCCACCATCCATCCATCCGCCGTGCTACGCGCGCCCGACTCCGAGGGGCGTCGCGTCGCCTACGAGTCGCTCGTGGCCGACCTGAAGGTCGTGGCGAACGCGCTCCGGAGCACGTGATCGAGCTCAGAATTCCGACTCGGGGGTCACGCTCTCGGCGCGGATGTATACCTTGCGTTCCGCGAGCTCCTTTTCGTCCTCCTCGGTCAAATTCCAGTTGTAGCGATGTTCCGCGATCGGAATGGATCGAACGACTCCCGAGATCGCGGCCCGCTGGCCGTCGGCGACCGGTGAAATGCCATGGTCCGCGGGGACACCGGCCTGACGCTTGGTTCCACTACGATTGTCGCGGCCGAACACCACGAGCAGACGATTGTCGGGAGAGCCGATCCAGAACGCGTGATCGTTCGCGCGCGCCTGCACGTCCACGTGCAGGTCCACGCGCCGGCCCACGAGCGACATGGCGTCGTTCGCGCCGGTGATGGTTTCGATCTCGCGCAACACTGAAGCGTCCTCTGCGCCTGCGGCTTCATCATGGGTGCCGGCCGTGCCCACGGCATTGGGCTCCGTCGGTTGCGAGGGGCTCATGTCCGAGTGCGCGGAGCCCTGGTTGGCAGAGCCGACCACGACGCCTCCGCCATTCCAATCCTCGCGATCGTTGCGGTTCTGCGGCATCGCCCACACGAACACCGCCGCGAGCGCGAGGCCGGCAATGGCCAACAGCCAGCGTGCGCGTCTCGGGCGGCGGGCGCCGAGCATCTTGTCCCGTTCGTACAAAGGATCCATGCGCCCGTGAACTGCAGCATCCGTGCCCGATAGAATTCCGCTGATGGCATCACACCAGGTCGCGATCGTCGGAGCGGGACCGGCTGGCGCGGCAGCCGCGCGGCTGCTTGCGGCGTGGGGCCATCGCGTGCTGCTCCTGCATAGAAGCGCGAGTCCGCCGCGTCCCTCGTTGGCCGAGTCGATCCCGCCGAGCTGCCAGAAGCTGTTCGCCGCGCTCGGTGTGCTCGATGCCGTCGATGGCGCCGGTTTCTATCGTTCGACCGGAAACACCGTGTGGTGGGGCTCCGGCGTGGCCCGCTGCGAAATGTTTGCGGCCGGTGCGCTGGGGTATCAAGTCGAGCGTGACCGTTTCGATGCGTTACTGCGAGCACAGGCGGTGGCCGCGGGCGCCGAGCTCCAGGATCGTACTGTGACGGCGGCGCGCGCCTCGGCTGAAGGCGCCACCGTACTCTGTTCTGATGACACCATCGTCAACGCAGGCTTCGTGCTCGACTGTTCGGGTCGCGCCGGTGTGATCGCGCGGCATGTCTGGCGGATGAGCGTGGCGGCCCACCCGCGCACGGTCGGGCTCGTCGCTGTGTGGAGGTGTGAAACCGGATGGCCGGAGGTGGAGCCGACGCACACCGTGGTGGAGAGCTACGGTGACGGCTGGACCTGGTCGGTGCCACTCTCCCCCCACGTAAGGTACGTGACGGCAATGGTTGATCCGCAACGAACGGACCTGACGAGGGGCCGACCTGCCATGGACGTGTATCTTGCCGAGGTCCGCAAAGCGCCGCACATGTCGTGCCTCACCGCGGGTGCATCGCTCGACACCGGTCCCTGGGGTTGTGACGCATCGGTGTACGCTTCACACCGTTTCGCCGCGTCGCCGTTCCTGCTGGTTGGCGACGCCGCGTCCTTTGTCGATCCGTTGTCGTCGTATGGCATCAAGAAGGCGCTCGCATCCGCGTGGCTGGCCGCGGTGGCGGTGCACACAGCATTACGAAAGCCGCACATGACGGGTGCGGCATTCGACTTCTTTGCCGCTCACGAGCAGCAGATGGCTGCAACACTGCTCGACCGCGCGCGCGAGTACTTCGGAGAGGCGGCCACGGCCCACGCGCATCCGTTCTGGACCGACAGGGTCGAGGGCATCGAGCCGCCGACCCATGCTGAACCTGAGGGTCGTGTCCTTCGCGACGACGCGCGGGTCCAGCGCGCGTTTGCGGCGATCCGATCGCAGCCACGGCTCCTGCTCCAGCGCGGCGCCGGGCTGCGGATCGAACCGCGGCCGATGGTGCGCGGCCACGAAATCGTGCTGGAAGATCGTCTCTTCACACCGTCGTTGCCGGATGGCCTTCGTTTCCTGCGCGACGTGGACGTGGCGGGCATGTTGAGCCTCGTGGCCGACCACGACCAGGTGCCAGCGCTGTTCGAAGCATACAACCGTCGTTTCGCGCCCGTGGCCTTGCCCGATTTCCTCGGCGTCCTTGCGGTCATGCTGGCTTTTGGCATTGCCGACGATGCAACTGCCGACGCTGGATAGGCCTGTGAGCCGAGCGTCGGTCGCGGTGTCGCAGCCGTTCGACGCCGCGTGGATTCTCGCGTTTCTTCGCGCACGACAGGCGCCGGCAATTGAAACGATCGAGGATTGCTGCGTGACCCGGGTGATCCGAACCAACGGTGCACCGGCGACGCTCCGCTTCTTCCTCACTGACGAGCGCATCACGATCGAGTGCTCGGCCAGCGTCGCGCCGGCCGCCCTTCGAGCGATGGCCCGGCAGATGTTCGATGTCGACGCGGATGTCAACGAGTTCAGGGAACAGGTGGCGCGAGACCGCGTGCTCGGACCGCTCGTCCGCGCGCGTCCCGGCCTCCGCGTGCCGCAGTTCCTCGACCCGTTCGAATGCGTGGTACGCGCGGTCCTGGGGCAGCAGGTAAGCGTGCGGGCGGCGACAACGCTGGTGAACCGGCTGGCTGTCATGTTCGATGGGTTTCCGACGCCCGACGCTGTTGCTGCGGCGAGTCCCGACGACCTGCAGAGAATCGGGTTGACGCGCGCGCGGAGCGTCACGCTGCATGGAATCGGCGCGAGCGTCGCCAGCGGTCACGTCGATCTCGAGGCGCTGCGACTGGCACCGGGTGACGAGGCACACGCCGCGCTCGATGCGCTGCCGGGAATCGGTCCGTGGACGGCGTCCTACATCCGGATGCGGGGTCTCGGCGACCGCGACGCATTCCCGGCGGCGGATCTGGGCGTTTTGAAGGCCCTCCGGGCAACGCCGGCCGAAGCCGAGCGGCGGTCGCAGAAATGGTCGCCCTGGCGGGCCTACGCAGTGATGCACTTGTGGCAAAGGTGAGGAATCCTTTTCCACCCAACCCGCCGAAACCCGCGTCCCGGTTCTTGCACGTGGGCGCTACGGCCGAGATCTGCGCTCCCCCATTTCGAGGCGCGGCGGCCAGGAGGTTCGCGATGAGTCGGCGGGTTTACCTCCCGTGGCTGCTGGTACTCGTATGCGCAGGTCCGGCCGCGGCGGCTACGTACTACGTCAGTCCAACGGGTCATAACGCCAACACCGGCACCTCGCCGGATCGGCCGTGGCTGTCGATCGACCGGGTGAACGCGCACACGTTCGCCCCCGGCGACCGCATCCTGTTCCAGGGCGGACACACGTTCAGCGGTACGCTGTTCTTCGACGCGGCGGACGCCGGCACCGGGCTCGCGCCGGTCGTCGTCAGCTCGTATGGCGGCGGGCGCGCGACGATTTACCCTGCGAATGGCCGCGGCATCCTGATCTACAACGCCGGCGGCTTCGAGATCAGGGACCTGTTCGTTGTCGGATCGGGCCGTGACCTCAATACGGAGAGCGGCATCCTCGTGCTCAACGACCAGGTTGGCGACGTGCTGCTCGATCACATCGTGATCGACCATGTGGATGCCGTGCGGTTCGGCCGCTACGGGGTGGAGATTGCAGGCACGAGCGGCGGCAGCGGGTTCCGCAACGTGCGCGTCAGCTTTACCATTGCCAGCGAGAACGGACTCGGGGGCATTTTCACGCACGCGGCACGGCGCGCGGTGCACCGGAACGTGTATGTGGGCTACTCGAGCGCGTTCCTCAACAGCGGGTTTGGCGGCCTCGCCTTCAACTCGGGAAACGGCATCACAGTCGCTGGCGTGGACGGCGGCACGATCGAGCGTTCGGTCGCGCACCAGAACGGCGCGCGCTGTACTGCGAGCAACGGGCCGGTCGGCATCTGGGCGTACGAGTCGAACAACGTCGTCATCCAGTTCAACGAGTCGTTCAACAACATGACCGGCGGGACCAAGGACGGCGGAGGGTTCAGCCTCGACAACAGCACGTCGAACTCGACGCTGCAGTACAACTACTCGCACGACAACACCGGCGCCGGCTTCATGCTCGCGCACAAATGGGACGACCAGGTCCACAGCGGCAACGTGATCCGCTGGAACATTTCGCAGAACGACGCACGCAAGAATCAGTACGGCGGCATTCAGACCTGGGGGCGCATTCGCAACGCCGAGATCTACAACAACACCGTGTACATGGCGTACGTGCACGGTGCCCAGCGCGGGATCTACGTGCGCAATCGCAGCATTGAGCTGCAGGATCCCGAGCGGCTGCACTTCCGCAACAACATCGTCCAGACCAAGGGCGGCGTGCCGGTGCTGGAGGTGGATACCACGGCGGCGGACGCCGCGGTCGATCTTCGGTTCGAAGGCAACCTGTACTGGCCGACTGATCTGGCGCTGAAGATCCGGTGGAAAGGCGTCGTGTATTCGACGTTGCCGGCGTGGCGGACCGCCAGCGGTCAGGAGCGCTTGAGCGGGGTGGATGTCGGGCGCGCGGTGGATCCGCAATTGAGCGCTCCGGGCGCCGGCCGCGGCTACAACAACGCATCGCTCATTCACGACGTGTGGCAATACCGCCTCAAGGCGACCTCGCCCGCGATCAACGCGGGCATCGATCTGTCGCGTGTGGGCGTCGCACACGGCGGTCGCGATTACTTCGGCGCGCCAGCGACGGTGAACGGCCCGGACATCGGCGCCCACGAATTCCATGGGGATTGCAACTGGACCATCACGCCCGGACGCGCATCGATTCCCGCGGCCGGCGGCGGAGGCGCGATTGCCGTCTCCATGAGCAGTGTGTGGGGGTGTGGATGGGCAGCGACGTCAACGCAGCCATGGTTGAGCGCATTCCCGGAAGCGGGCGATGCCCCCGGGTCCATGAATTTCTCCGTGACCGCCAACGGCGGCTCTGCCCGTACCGGTGTTCTTCGCATCGCGAACCAGACGTTCACCGTCGCGCAAGAGGGAAGCGCGCCGCCGCCGCCGACCGGCACGAGCGGCAACTCGGACATCGGCGCCGTGGGTGTTGCTGGCAGCACGGCGGAAACGTCCGGAACGTACACGCTGAAGGGTGCGGGGGCGGACATCTGGGGCACCGGGGATGCGTTCCACTTTGCATGGCAGCAGGTGAGCGGCGACTGGGAAATGGAAGCGCGCGTGGCGAGCGTCGAAAACGTGCACGCGTGGACGAAAGCCGGGGTAATGGTTCGTGGCTCGCTCGCCGCTGGCGCGCCGCATGGCGCCATGATGGTGACGCCGGGCAAGGGGCTCGCGTATCAATATCGGACCCAGGCGAGCGGCACGAGCGCGAGTATCTCCGGCGGCCTGGGAACCGCGCCGTATTTCGTGAAGATCGCTCGGGTGGGCGCCACGGTGACCGCCTACCGGAGGTCACCGTCCGCCACATCGTGGACGAAAGTGGGCGAGGCGACGATCGCGCTCGGATCATCCGTTTACGTGGGACTGTTCGTCAGCAGCCACGATCCGAGCCGCCTGGCAACCGCGGTGTTCGACAGCATCGTGATGCGCGACCTGAACACACCGCCGCCGCCTGCCGGGCTGCCGGAAGGGTGGACAAATCGCGACATCGGCGCCGTTGGAGCCGCAGGCAGCGCCACGTTCGCCTCGGGCACGTTCACAGCCAGGGGCGCCGGCGCCGACATCTGGGGCGCGGCTGACGAGTTCCACTTCGTGCACCGGACGCTCACCGGAGACGGAGAAATCGTCGCGCGCGTCGCGAGTGTGCAGAATCGTCATGCCTGGTCCAAGGCCGGCGTGATGATTCGCGAGTCGCTCGACGCAGGGTCTAAACATGCGACCATGTTCGCAAGCGCGGCGAAGGGTCTCGCGTTCCAGCGCCGCCTTGCCACTAACGGCCTGAGCACATCGACCGCCGGCGCCCTCGCGGCGCCGCCGCGGTGGCTGAAGATGGTGCGCTCCGGCAACGTGTTCACCGCGTATGAATCGGTGAACGGGACAACGTGGACGCTCGTGGGCAGCGACACGATTGCGATGGCTGCCACCGTTCACGTGGGCCTCGCCGTGACCAGCCACGCCGATCCCACCCTCACAACGAGTGTCTTCGATAACGTAACGATTCGGCCGTAGGCAACCGCGCCTGAGCCGCCCCGGCCCCCTCCTGCACATTAGCCGGCAGGAGGGGGTTTCTTGCCCATATCTGCTCACAATCACGTCCGGGAACACGGGAGTCTGCTTGCGGGCTCGGAAAAGCGCCTGCTGATTTGGATCGCGCATCGGCTGCCACGCGCAATCAACTCCGACCACCTCACGCTGCTGGCGCTCCTCGCAATGGCGCTGGCCGGGGCCGCGTATGCGATCGCTCCCGTCGTGCCCGAGGCGCTCTGGCTGGTGGTGCTTGCGCTGGGCGTGAACTGGTTCGGCGACAGTCTCGACGGAACTCTCGCTCGCGTGCGCCGCGTCGAACGTCCACGCTACGGCTTCTACGTCGATCACGTCCTCGACATCGTCGGCACCAGCTTGCTGCTTGGCGGGCTCGCCTGCTCGGGATACATGGCGCCGCTCGTCGCGATGGTCCTGCTGGTCACGTACCTGCTCGTCACGGCGGAAGTCTTCCTGGCGACCGCCGCGCACGGCGTGTTCCGCATGTCCTTCCTCAGAGTTGGTCCGACGGAGCTCCGCATCGTGCTCGCGGCGGGCACTATTGCGCTGTTTCGCGATCCACATGTCGATCTCGGCGCGCTCGGGCGCCATGCGCTGTTCGACGTGGGCGGCGTCGCCGGTGCGGCAGGTCTCGTGATCGCGCTGGCGGTATCAACAGTGCGCAACACGCGCGTGCTCGCCCGGCTGGAGCCGCCGCGATGACGCGCCTCGTGCGCTTCAACGTGGTTGGCGCGCTCGGTTTGGGGTTGCAGCTTTCTGTGCTCGCGATCCTCGAGCGCGCCGGGTGCCCGGTTCTCATTGCAACGCTGGTGGCAGTCGAGGCGGCGGTGCTGCACAATTTTGGCTGGCACGAGCACTGGACCTGGGCGGATCAACGCGCAGGGACGCGAGCGGGACGCCTGTCGCGATTCCATGTGGCGAATGGCGCGATCTCGCTCGTGGGGAACGCGGCCATCACGGCCACACTCGCGGCTGCCGGAGTACCTGTGGTGATCGGGAACGTCGTCGCGGTCGTCGCCTGCGCGGGGGCCAACTTCGCGGCTGCGCATTTGTTTGTTTTCTGTGCTAAAACATGGCCCACATTCCATGGCCACCTTCGGTAGGCTGACAGTTGCCCTTGCGACTTTCTTCACCACGGCCCTCCTGACAGTTACGCCCGCGGCTCAGCAGCCTGGCGCGAGCTCGCCGGCCGAACCGGGGATTCCGATCGCCGACAAGACCGTGCAGACCGCGTGCGCGCCCTGCCACAACGCCGATGACAAGGGTGTGATGTCGCGCATTTCGTTCCGCCGCAACACCCCGGAAGGGTGGGAGACCACCATTCGACGAATGGTGGCGCTGAATGGCGTGAAGCTCGATCCGGCGACCGCACGTCACGTGCTCCGCTATCTCTCCGACAACCTCGGCCTCGCCCCCGAGGAACTCAAGCCGGCGGCATTCGAGGTGGAGCGCCGGATGATCGACTTCAAGTACGCCGCAAGCCGAGATACCGAGCAGGTGTGTTCGGCGTGCCACTCGATGGGCCGCGTGCTGCTGCAACGACGCACGAAGGACGACTGGCAGATGCTCGTCGACATGCATCGCGGCTGGTATCCGCTCGTTGATTTCCAGGCGTTCCGCCGAACGGGTCCGATGCTGCGTGAGCCGGGTCCGGACGGAAGGCCACCGGACAATCGACATCCCGTCGAGAAGGCGCTCGAGCACCTGACCGCAACGTTCCCGCTACACACGCCGGAATGGGCGGCATGGTCGGCGACCATGCGCCCGCCGAAGCTCGAAGGAACATGGGCGCTTTCGGGATACGAGACCGGCAAGGGGCCGGTCTACGGTGTGATGCGAATCGCACAGGGCGCCAGTGCGGCCGAGTTCGCCACCGACGTGTCGTTCACGTACGCGCGCACCGGGCAAAGCGTCGCGCGCAAGGGACGCTCGAACGTGTACACCGGATTCCAATGGCGCGGCCGTTCGACGGTGGGCAGTGACGATGCAACATCGATCCGTGAGGTGATGGCTGTCGATCGCGACTGGCAGGCCATGGAGGGCCGGTGGTACACCGGTGGATACGACGAACTTGGGATTGACGTGGAATTGAGGCGCGTTTCGGGTTCGCCGGTGATTCTCGGCGTGAGTCGAACTGGCGTGCGCGCCGGCGCGACAGGCCAGGAGATCAGGCTGTTCGGCGCGAACCTGCCCACGACCATCACCGCGCGCGACGTTGACTTCGGGCCTGGAGTCAGCGTGACCCAGGTGGGCGCACCGACGCAGGATTCGGTGACGCTCACGCTCAACGTCGCAAAGGATGCCACGGTCGGTCCGCGCGACGTGGTGATTGGCGGCGTCGTGAAGCCGGCGGCGGTTGCCGTGTACGATCGCATCGATTACATCAAGGTCGGGCCCGAATGGGCCATGGCACGCCTTGGCGGCGTGAATTTCCCAAAAGGGTTTGCGCGGTTCGAGGCCATCGGGTTCCACAATGGGCGTGACGGGCGAGCGAATACGGGCGACGACGTTCAGGTGGGTCTCGTTGACGCGACGTGGACCCTCGAGGAGTACTCGGCTGTGCTCAACGACGAAGATCTCAAGTACGTCGGCGCAATCGACGCCGCCACGGGCGTGTTCACGCCAAACGTGGAAGGGCCAAATCCCGAGCGGCGCGGCAGCGCGAACAATGTCGGCGACGTGTGGGCCGTGGCAAGTTACACGCCCGACGGCGCAAAGCGTCCGCTGCGTGCCCGCGCGCACCTTCTCGTGACAGTTCCGCTGTACATGCGGTGGGGTACGGAGGCGCAGACGCTGCAATGAGTCTACTCGGCCTGCGCGAGTTTCACCGGTTCGAGGCGGCAGGACAGCCGTTCGTGTACCTGGTTCCGAGCGCCGCCGTCTTTGCGCTCGACGAACTATCGGACGCGCTCCTTCGCCTGTTGCGCGACGGTGATCGTCCACGCGACGAGGTCGTCGCCGTCCTGAGCGACCGTTTCGATTCCGCGGCAGTCACGGAAAGCGTCGTCGAACTCATCCGGGTGCGCGCGATCGCGGAGCGGGCCGACCTGAAGGTCGGCCCCTGCACGAGCCCCGGCTTTCAGGTCGCCGCGAGGATCATCCCCTTGATTCCGTTGAGCACGATGGTGCTCAACGTCACCAACAAGTGCAACCTCGCGTGCACGTATTGCTACGAGTACGGCGAGGACAAGATCGTCGATACCGAGAACGGCCGGAAGCCGAAGTTCATGAGCGAGGTCACGGCGCGTGACGCGGTGGACTTCATGCTCAAGGAGTCGGGCACCAGCCCCCGCGCGCACCTGACGTTCTTCGGCGGCGAGACGCTGTTGAATTTTCCGGTGCTCAAGACGACGGTCGCGTATGCGCGTCGCCGCGCTGCCGAACTCGGCAAGGTCGTGGACTTCAGCCTGACGACCAATGCGACGCTGCTCAGGCCGGAAATCGTCGAGTTCCTCATCGAGAACGAGGTCGGCGTCACGATATCAATCGACGGCCCGAAAGAAATGCAGGACCGTTTCCGAGTGTTTCACGACGGCTCCGGCAGCTATGACGCGGTGATGCCGAAGATTCGCGACCTGCTGCACAAGCACCGCACACGCCCGATCGGGGCACGCGTGACGCTCACCCGGCAGACGCTCGACATCCGGCGCATCTACCGCCACCTGACGGAGGAGATTGGCTTTTCTGAAGTCGGCTTTGCGCCGGTGACAACGGCGGAGGGGCGCGATTACGCGATCGAGAACGAAGGGTTCGACCGGATGCTCGGTCAATTCCGCGACCTCGCCGGCGATTTTCTCCAGGCGGCGCTCGAGAACCGGCATCACGGCTTCTCGAACGTGAAGGAAACGGTCGAGGAAATCCACAAGGGCGTGAGCAAGGCGTACCCGTGCGGTGCCGGGCTCGGTTTGATGGGCGTTGCCACCGACGGGGACGTCAATCTCTGTCACCGTTTCGCAGGCTCCGACGCTCACAAGCTCGGAACCGTGCGGGATGGCGTCGACCGCAACGCGCAGCGCCGCTTTCTCGAGCAGCACCACCTCGACGACAAGACGGATTGCCACACGTGTTGGGCACGCCCGCTCTGTTCCGGCGGGTGTTATCACGAGGCCCATACGCGCTACGGCACGACAACGAGCCCGAACCTGCATTACTGCGACTGGATCCGCGGCTGGACCGAGACGTGCCTGCAGGTGTACGGGGAGATCGCCGTACGCAATCCGCGCTACCTGCGCGTGTTCGAAGACATGCCCGCAGAAAAGGTGTCGTAAACCATGAACCACCTCAAGGCGATCAACAAGAAAGCGGCGAAAGTCGAAGCGCTCAGTCAAGCTGACGTCGAAGGAACGAAGGACGTTGTCGCGCTGCAGCAGGGACCGCCACAACAGCCGGAGCCGCATATCCCGCTCGGATGCTCGTTCGTGTTCTCACCGGGGTGGGAAGCCGACCGCACCGGCGGGACCGCCGGTCTGTGCGCACCGGTCGAGCGGGACCTCTTCGACTGCCACATGGGATGCTTCTGGCCCGCGCAGGTGCCCGATCAGTTGAACCACGCGCCTGACTGGACGGCCAAGTGTGCAGCGGCGCAGAAGGACTGGCGGAAGATCGATTTGATTTTTCCGTAGGCGAGTTATGAGACTGGTGCTACTCGCGCTGCTCACCGCTGCTCTTGTGCCCGCCATTGGTGTTGCGCAAAAGAAGCCGGCGATGCTGTCCGGCGGCGACGGAACCCTGTACATCGGCACCTACTCCGGCACCATTCTGATGATCGACGAGGCGACGGAGAAGGTCACCGGCGAAATCAAGCTGAAGACCGGCATTCCGCGATCGCTGTCGCTCTCGGACGATCGCAAGAAGTTCCTCGTCCTCGACTCGACGCTGCAGCAGATCGAGATCGTGGATATCGCGGCACGAGAATCGCGCGATCTGTTCACGTTGAGCGACACGAACAAACGCGTCCGCATCCGCGGTGTCGCGCTCGACCCGCTCGAGCGGTTCGTCATCCTCTTAACGCGGACGGCGACCAAGCTCGTCGATCGCTGGCAGATCGGGCCGTCAACGATGCTTCAATACGACTTGAAAGCGCACAAAGTGATGCGCGAGATCCCGTGGCCGAAGGGTGAAGAACGGGAGTTCATGAACGTCCGGTTTTCCCCCGATGGCAAGCTGATGTACTTCTTTGGCGACGACGTGTTGATCTTCGACACGACGGATTTCCGTGAAGTGGATACGTGGGAGCTGTCGAAGCCGGTCGAATTTGGCGCCGGCCGTCTCGACTTCGGGTCCACCGACGACTTCAACGAGGAGCGCGGGTTCTTCACCGGGATCTTCTATATGCAGGACCCCGTGCAGAAACGACGGCTCATGGGCGTTGGTCGGGTCAATCTCGCCGCCAAGGAGATTGACTTCTTCACGCTGGGTCCGGCCAGCTCGCGCGTGTCGTTCGCGCTGGCGCCCGACCGCAAGAAGGCGTACGGATTGATGCAGGAGATCGGACGCTACGAGTTCTGGACGTTCGACATGCCTGGACGGAAGGTGCAGAGCCGCATCGAATTCCCCGGCCGGCCACGAATGGATCTCTCCGTCAGCACGAACGGCAAGGTGCTGTACGTCTGGAACGCCGGCAACACGATCGACCTCTACGAAGCGGCCACGTACAAGTACCTGCGCACCATTACGCTGGCGGCGGACACCACGACGCGGATGTTCATCGTGCCTGCGAAGGGGAGCGCACAGACCACGACGCAGTGAACAGGGCGTTTCGCTACATCCTGCCGTACTGGCGGTCGCTCGCGCTGATCCTGGTGTTCAGCCTGGCCAGCACGGCGCTCGCGTTATACCTGCCGTACCTCACGAAGGATCTCGTCGATCGCGCGCTGCTTGGCCGTGATCTGGCCGCGCTGCGCCGGGTCGTGCTGCTGTTCGTGGCGGCCGGCGTGGCCAGCTTCGCCATCAACGTCGTGAGCGGCCTGCGATATACGGAGGCATCGGCACGCATCCTGTTCGACATGCGCCTGACGCTGTACGAACACCTGCAGCGCCTCTCACCGCGATACTACGCACGGACGCGGCTCGGGGACATCATCTCGCGGATCAACAACGACATCGGCGAAATTCAGCGCGTGGCGGCCGAGGCGGCGCTGGCGTGGGTCGGCAACGCGCTGTTCCTGGCTGGCACCATCGTCATGCTTGCGTGGCTCGATGTTCGCCTGTTTGCCGTCGCGTTCGTCATGGTGCCGGTGAGCCTTGGCGCCCTGATCGTGTATCGGCGCCGGCTGGAACAGCGCGTGCGCGCGCTCAGAGAGCGAAGCGCCGATATCGGCAGTTTCCTGATCGAAACGCTGCAGGCGATGCGCATCATCGTCGCCTCCAACGCGCAGCAACGCGAGACCGACCGATTCCGCGGATTGAACGATCGGTTTATCGCCTCGCTGTTATCGATGCAGCGCGCGACGTACTTATCGGGTGGACTGCCTGGCTTGCTGCTGTCGCTCGGCACCGCAGCCGTGTTCCTGTATGGCGGCGGTCGCGTCATCGCCGGGACGCTGACGCTCGGCACCTTCGCCGCGTTCATGGCGTACCAGATGCGATTGATGGCGCCCATCCAGGCGCTGATGGGTCTTTACGCAGGCCTGGCCACAGCTCGCGTTTCGTGGCAACGCGTCGCCGAGATCCTCGACACGCCGCCCGAGGTGCTGGAAGCGCCTGATGCCGTGGACGTTCCACGTGTCCAGGGAGAGATCCAATTGGACAACGTGACGTTCGCGTACGACCGGGGTGCACCCGTGCTCGAGAGCGCGACCTTGCACGTGCGGCCGGGCGAGGCGGTCGCCATTGTTGGCGCCAGTGGCAGCGGGAAATCGACGATCGCCGACCTGCTGATGCGGCTCATCGATCCCGCGGCTGGCGCCGTGCGGCTCGACGGCAGAGACCTGCGCACGATGAAGCTCGCCGACGTTCGACGTCATGTCGTGCTGCTCGACCAGGCGCCGTTCGTGTTCCACGCGAGCATCGCCGAAAACATTCGATACGCGCGGCCCAACGCCTCAATGGACGACGTGCGCCATGCGGCGGACGCCGCGGGCCTCGACACGACCGTGCGCGCGTGGCCGGGCGGCTACGACACGGTCGTCGGCGAACGCGGCCTGGCACTGTCGGCCGGTGAACGTCAGCGGGTTGCGATTGCGCGGGCGCTGCTGGCGAACCCGGCGGTGCTCGTGCTCGACGAACCGACGTCGGCGCTCGACCCGGAAACGGAGCGTGTCGTGGCGGACGGTTTCGAGACGTTCATGCGCGGGCGGACGACCATCGTCATCACGCACCGCCGCGAGCTGGCCTCTCGTGCGGCGCGCGTGGTCGTGCTCGATGGCGCACGGATTGCCGAGCCCACCCGCATCTTCGTGTGACCTCCCTTCAGGACGCGCTGCAGGTGTACGGACTGCGACACGTCTCCGCCCGTCCGGTGCGCGTAGCCATCGTTGACAGCGGTGTGTACGCCGCGCACCCACACGTGCAAGGTATCGCCCGCGGTGTGTCGCTGGTGCCCGGCGCGGCCGAGGACGACTATCTGGATCGCAATGGGCATGGCACGGCGGTGGCCGCGGCGATCCGCGAGAAAGCGCCGGCGGCGGAGCTCGTGGCCGTCAAGGTGTTCGATCGCGAGCTCGCCACGACGGCGTCGCAACTCGCCCGAGCGATCGCGTGGGCGGCCGGGTGCGGGGTTGATTTGATCAACCTGAGTGTGGGCACCACCGATCCGGTCCATGCCGCGCGCCTGGCGCAGGCGCTCGCGGTTGCACACGAGGCGGGAGCGGCCGTCGTGGCGGCCGCAACCCAGAGCGGACTCCCGTCGCTGCCCGGATCCCTGCAGCCGGTCATCGCCGTGGACGTGGATTGGGAGTGCGCACGCGACGAGGTGATTGTGGACGGAGCAGCCGCTGCCGTGATTCGCCTGAGAGCTTCCGGCTACCCGCGCCCAATCCCTGGCGTGCCTCCCGAACGCAACCTGAAGGGAATCAGCTTCGCCGTCGCGAACGCGACTGGCGCCATCGCGCGAATGCTGGCGGCGAGCGCCTCAGCTTGATACCTCTGCCGGCCGGGTAGTACCATTCCTCTCTTACGTTTCCGTCAAGAAAAACCACAGGGATGGCCAAGACCCCGCACGCACGCGCGCCCATTGTCGTGAAGGGTGCGCGGACGCACAACCTGAAGAATATCGACCTGACGATCCCGTCGGGGAAGCTCGTGATCGTCACGGGTGTGAGCGGGTCCGGGAAGTCGTCGCTGGCCTTCGACACGATCTACGCCGAGGGACAACGCCGCTACGTCGAGTCGTTGTCCGCGTACGCGCGGCAGTTCCTCGAGCGGATGGAGAAGCCGGACGTGGACAAGATCGAAGGCATCTGTCCGGCCATCGCGATCCGGCAGAAGAACAGCGTCCGCAACCCGCGGTCCACCGTCGGCACCACGACTGAAATTCACGACTATATGCGCCTGCTGTACGCGCGCGTCGGGCGGACGTTCTGCCGACAGTGCGGACACGAAGTGGTGCGCGAGACGGCAGAAGTCGTGGCGCGGCGGCTCGGTGAGCTGCCCGCCGGTTCGCGCCTGCTGATTGGGTTCGAGATGCCGGTTGTGACCATGCCGGCGGAACTGAACGTCGCGGATGTGGACGAGATCGCCAACGCTGAGACGATTGAACCGAGCGTGGTGAAGCCGGGCAAGGCGGCCGGCGCGGACCAGATCGTCGAGACGCTCAACACCCTACGCCGCCGTGGATACGGACGGCTGTTGATGGACGGGCGCGCCGTCGCGTTCGAAGAGCTCGATCCCGCATTGCTGCGCGCACGCGCGTCGCTCGAGGTGGTCGTCGATCGACTGCGCATCGAAGGTGACCTGCGCAGCCGGTTGACGGACTCGATCGAGACGTCCTACCGCGAAGGCGGCGGCGCCGCGTTCGCCATCGTGATGCGCGAGGCGGATGCGGAACGCATCGTTTTTTCCGAGCGGTTTGAATGTCGCACGTGCGGCATCGCGTACGAGACCCCGCAGCCTCGCCTGTTCTCGTTCAACAATCCATTTGGCGCATGCCCGACATGTCATGGCTTCGGCAACGTGATCGAGCTCGACATGGGCCTTGTCGTGCCGGACCAATCGAAATCGATCAACCAGGGCGCGATCGAGCCGTGGAGCAAGCCGCATTACCGCGCGCAGCTTGCCGAGTTGAAACGGGCGGCGCGCAAGGCTGGCATACGCCTGGACGTCGCCTGGGCCGATCTCACGGACGCCGAGCGCGCTTTCGTCATCGATGGTGACGGCGATTACGAAGGCATTCGCGGCTTTTTCCGGTGGCTGGAACGCAAGAAGTACAAGGTGCACGTCCGCGTGTTCCTGAGCCGCTACCGCGGATACCTGGCGTGCCCGGATTGCGCCGGGGCCCGACTGCGGCGTGAGGCCCGCGACGTCCGCGTCGGCAATCGCACGATCAACGTGGTATCGGCATTGACGGTACGCGAAGCGCAGCAGTTCTTCCGCGAGCTCCAGTTGTCCGAGAAGGACGCGACGGTCGCTGACAAGGTGTTGCGCGAGATTCAACGCCGGCTCTCGTTTCTGTCCGATGTCGGCCTCGACTACCTGACGCTCGACCGTCTCTCTTCCACGTTGTCCGGTGGCGAGTCACAACGCATCAACCTTGCGACGTCGCTCGGGTCGGCGCTCGTCGGCACGCTGTACGTGCTGGACGAGCCGTCAATCGGATTGCACGCCCGCGACAACCAGCGACTGATCGACATCCTCCAGCAGCTCCGCGACCAGGGGAACTCGGTGCTCGTGGTGGAGCACGACGAGGACATGATTCGCGTCGCGGATCACGTGGTGGATATCGGTCTCGGCGCGGGGGAGCAGGGCGGCCGTGTGGTGTTCTCGGGAGACTTCAAGTCGCTTCTGCAGGAGCAGCGCTCGCTCACGGCGAAGTACCTGCGCGACGAGTTGGCGATCCCGGTGCCGACGGCACGGCGTCGCGGCGTCGGACAGAAGATCAAGCTGTTCGGCGCCGGCGAGCACAACCTGAAGAACATTGACGTCGAAATCCCTCTCAACACGCTGACGTGCGTGACGGGCGTGAGCGGTTCCGGCAAGTCGACGCTCGTCCACGACGTGTTGTATGCAGCAATCAAGCGCGCCAAAGGCGACTGGGACCGGCGCGTCGGCGTGTTCCGCAAGCTCGACGGCCTCGAATACATTACCGATGTCGTGCTGGTGGACCAGACGCCCATTGGCCGCACGCCACGGTCGAATCCGGTCACATACCTCAAGGCGTTCGATCCGATTCGCGAGCTGTTCGCGTCCACCAAGGATGCGAAGTCGCGCGGCCTGACCGCGAGTCATTTCTCGTTCAACGTTCCCGGCGGACGTTGCGAGGCATGCCAGGGCGAAGGTGAAGTGCGCGTCGAGATGCAATTCCTTGCCGACGTGTTCGTGCCATGCGAGCACTGCGACGGGATGCGCTTCAAGCCCCAGGTACTCGAGGTGCGCTACCGCGGCAGGAACGTCCACCAGGTGCTGGACATGACGGTGCGCGAGGCGCTGACCTTTTTCAGCACGTCGCCGAAGGTGCTGCGCCGCCTGCAGGTGCTCGACGAAATCGGCCTGGGATACGTGCGCCTCGGCCAGCCGGCAACGACGCTGTCGGGTGGAGAAGCGCAGCGCATCAAGATTGCCGCCCACCTGTCGTCGGCTGGCGGCGAACGGCTGCTGTACATCCTCGACGAGCCAACTACCGGTTTGCATTTCGATGACATCGCGAAGTTGCTTGCCGCGTTTCGCAAGCTTGTCGAAGCGGGTCACACGCTCGTGGTCATCGAGCACAACCTCGACGTGGTCAAGGTCGCGGATTATCTGATCGATCTGGGTCCGGAGGGCGGCGCCGAGGGCGGAACGGTGGTCGCGACCGGGACGCCCGAGCAGGTCGCGCAGGTCGAGGCCTCGCATACCGGTCGGGCGCTGCGCCAGGTCCTCGCCGTCGGCCGTTCCAATGCGTACGCGGCGCGCTAAGCTCGCTCCAACGAGCGACGTCCTCCCGCGCGCGTTCTACGATCGGCCGACGCTCACCGTCGCACAAGAGTTGCTCGGCAAAGTGTTGGTACATCACACGCCCGGCGGTGTGGCGTCGGGGATGATCGTCGAGACCGAGGCCTACATCGGCGAAGACGATCCCGCCTGCCATGCGGCGCCAGGTCCGACACGGCGGAACGAGCCGTTGTATGGACCGCCCGGCTTCGCCTACGTGTATCTGAATTACGGCATCCACTATCTCGTGAACGCGGTGACGCA
>WUUC01002528.1_pt1 | contig 21641 bp, 17 predicted proteins | sample 6278441 | NCBI WGS metagenome assembly WUUC01 (sample SAMN13675441, study PRJNA597444) | soil metagenome | isolation source: soil | place: USA: Washington | collected 2017-10
CAATCAACCCGAATTCTATGCAACACGCAGCTCCTGGATCTGGTTTGCACGGGGGATTTCCGTGCTATCGGTATCGTTCATCGCCTGGATGTTTTACGTGCAGGCATTTTATCCCCTTTACTTTTTTGGATGGCTCACATTCAATCTCGCCATTCGCGGTTTTCTTGAAAAAGAAATAAAAAAATATTTCTCCTCTTTCGGCTTGCGTACCAAGCTGTTCCAGAAATTCGCCGACTTATTTCTCCTGGTATCCAAACGCAGTTTCACATCTTCTCTTTGCAAGGAACATCATGAGAAGATCGGTGAAGCCTATACCGCATTCCTTGACCTTTCACAGCTGTCCAACCGCGCCGAACAAAGATTGAACGGTCTGGTCGGCCCGCTAATGAATGGACTGTTTTTGTTCGACATCTGGAATATTGATGCGATCGAACGGTGGAGGTTGAAGCACAAGGATCACGTCGACGGTTGGATCATTGCCCTGGCGAACCTCGACATGCTCTCCAGTCTCGCCAACTACCGGTTTAATCATCCCGCGTTTACCGATGCGAACATAACCGAAGGTCAGTCCTGTTTAAAAGCTCACGACATGGGACATCCGCTGCTTCCGATGGATGTATCGGTGAAGAACGATTACGAGATCGGCGTGGCTTCAAAGGCGCATATCGTTACCGGCTCGAACATGGCGGGGAAGAGTACATTCATCCGGACGGTTGGTTTGAACCTCGTGCTTGCTATGAATGGATTGCCCGTATGCGCCCGTGAGTTCCGTTGCTCCGTGATGTCTATCGCTTCATGTATTCGTATCACCGATTCTTTGGAGGAACATGCATCGTATTTCAAGGCTGAGCTGATCCGGTTGGAGCACATCGTGAGCCTGCTGAGCACCGGTGAACCCTATATTGTACTGCTCGATGAGATCCTTCGCGGCACAAATTCAGATGACAAACGGATGGGAACGCTGGCTTTCTTCAGAAAGTTGAAAGATCACAATTGTCTTGCTATACTTGCGACCCACGACCTGGTGATCGGGAAGCTGGAAGACGAGTTTCCGCAACATTTTTCAAATTATTGTTTTGAAAGCGAGCTGCGGGGGTCTGACCTGTACTTTGACTATAAGCTGAGAAAAGGTGTTTCTTCATCTACCAACGCTACTTTCCTTATGAAAAGCCTCGGTCTTATCGACTAACCGCTTGTGATGGACGAACGACCGTTTGTCACGCCCCAAAATTCAAGAAAAATTAACACGGGTTTGGAACCTTAACCCACATCAGGCGCGTTTAACAATTTTGTTAAACAAAAATGACAATGGTAAAAGACCAGGCTACCGAGGAGCTGATCAAAGAAAAGGCTAAGGTCCTTTTCTTCCAGAAAGGATTCCTGGATGCGACTACCCAGGAAATCGCGGACGAAGCCAAAGTGAACCGGGCACTCATCCACTACTATTTCCGCTCACGGGAACAACTCATGGATGTGATCCTGGAAGAAGTGGTGAGCCGAAAGCGCAAACGTGTGCTGGCGATATTTACATCGGATCTTTCCTTTCGTGAGAAGATCGCCGTATATATTGACGCGATCGTCGACCAGGGATTGACCTACCCGTACCTGGAAAATTTCATTATCTCCGAGACAGCACGGTCGCCGAAAAGGGTGGACCAGCTGTGCGCTCCGGGCAAAGCGAAGACCGTCGACCTGATCCGGGAAGACCTGGCCCTGGAGATCCGGAAAGGGAGGATCGGGCCCATGCCAGCCGAACACTTCATGGTAAACCTGTCGGCCATGTGTAACTATCCCCTTCTTGCCAAGTCGATCCTTAAGTCGATACACGGTATGAGCGATCAGACTTACCGGAAGTTTTTGCAAGACAGAAAGAAAATAATCTATCGAGCCATCTTCAACGAAGAAATGCCCGAGGTGGAACTAACCCCTGAACTAAAATCAATTTTATCATGATCATCCATGGACTCACTTATGCACGCCGTGGGCTGCTGACTTTGTACAGTATTGCATTTGCATTTTCGCTGACGGCCCAGGATCAAGTTCCCGGCAGCCAGCTTCGCGACGCCTCTCTCCCCCAGGTCGTACAGTATGCGATCGAGCATCAGCCTGCGTTGCAACAGGCACAGATCGATAGCAGGATCGCCAACAAGGTGATCGCCGGGAAACTGGCCGACTGGCTGCCGCAGATCAATTTTCTATACAACTACCAGCGCAACTATATTCTTCAGCAAAGCGTGATCGGCGGAAACGTGATCAAGTTCGGAGCTAATAATACATCATCGGCCCAGCTTAACGCCACTCAGAACCTCTTCAACCGCGACGTCTTGCTGGCCAGTCAGACTGCCTCGAATGTGAGGAACCAGGTAAACCAAGCCGAAAGCAGGAGCCGTCTTGACCTGGTGGTGAATGTGACGAAGGCATTCTATGATCTTCTGGCGACGACACAACAGATAAGGATCGGCCAGGAAGATATTGTGCGGTTGAAGCGAAGCCTGCAGGACGCCCAAAGCAGGTACAACGCCGGTATAGCCGACAAGACGGACTACAAACGAGCGCAGATACTTCTCAGTAATGCCAACGCGTCGCTCACAAGCTTTCGCGAAGCGCTGAAATACAAGGAGGAATTCCTGAAAGCCCAGATCGGCTACCCGGTCGAGGGCGATCTGAGCATAAGCTACGATACACTTCAGATGGAAAATGAAATTGGACTCGACACGACCGAGAATCTGAACTACGACAGGAATATCGACTACCGGATCCTGTATGTAGGAAGAGAGCTGCAGAACTCGAACGTGAAATACAGCTATTGGGGCTTCGTGCCCACCATCAACCTGTTTGGATCCTACATCTACAATTTTCAGAATAACGCTTTCAGTGAGTTGTACAACACGAAGTACCCGTACGCGTACGCGGGCGTTACCTTCGCGCTCCCCATCTTCCAGGGGAACAAACGAAACCTGAAGATACAGGAACAAAAATACGCGCTGAAGCGGATCGACTGGGAGCTTGTAAAGCTGAAGAACAACCTGGACACCGAGTACACACGTGCTGTCGCTGCCTACAAGAGCAATCTCGCTACCTATCTCGCCTTAAAGGAGAATGTAGCCCTCGCCAATGAAGTTTACGATGTCATTCAGCTTCAATACAACAGCGGCGTCCGGGCCTATCTCGACGTTACGGTCGCTGAGACCGATCTGCGAACGGCACGCATTAATTACTTCAACGCACTGTACTCGGTGCTGGCAAGTAAGATGGATGTGCTCAGAGCGAAAGGTGAGACTAACATCCAATAACCAATAACCAATAACCAATACCCAATATTCAACAACACCGCGAATAACGGATAACGAAAAACGATTTATGGCCAACCTCATTACAAAACTCCTCCTCCTCATCAGCCTCATCCTATCCCTCGCCGGTTGTGGCGGAAAAGGGCAGGCAGGCGCAGCCGGCGGCCCTCCCACACCGCCGCCGGTTCAGATCACCGTGTATGATGTAAAATTGGTGCAGGCAAATTACTTCGACGAATATCCTGCCGTGCTCCGTTCGATCAACGAGGTCGAGCTTCGGACGCAGGTAAATGGGTACATCACAGGCATTCACTTCCAGGAAGGCGGCAAGGTGACGAAAGGCCAGAAGCTGTACTCTCTCGATCAGCAGTCGTCCGAGGCCACCTACCAGCAGGCTGTCGCGAACCTGCAGGTGCAGGAAGCAAATCTCGAGCGTGCAAAAAAGGATGTCGAGCGCTACCGGGAGCTGGCGAAGAACGACGCGATTGCCAAGCAGCAGGTCGACTACGCCGAGGCTACTTACACGGGCGCGGTGAAGCAGGTTGAAGCCGCGAAAGCGACGGTTCAGAATGTTCAAACCAACGTACGTTATAGCACGATCGTGGCGCCTTTCGAAGGACGGATCGGTATTTCGAACGTAAGGCTCGGTGCGGCTGTCAGCGCGGGGCAGACGGTGTTGAATACCATTTCCGCCGACGATCCCATTGCTGCCGATATCAACATAGACCAGAGAGAAATACTGAGGTTCTCAAACCTGCAGAAAGCCAGTGCAAAAGATTCAACTTTCCACCTTGCGATCGGAGACCAGGCCTACGCGGACATTGGCCAGATCGCTGTGATCGACCGTGCTGTCGATTCGCAGACAGGAAGTATCCGGGCGCGGTTGACTTTCCCCAACAAAGAGCTCCTGCTCCGGCCGGGGATGAGTGCCAAGGTTAAAGTGCGATCACCATCGAAAGAGAAAGCGATCGTGATCCCTTACAAGGCGGTGACGGAGATGCTGGGCGAGTTCTTCGTCTACGCGTTGGACGGCGACAAGGCCACCCAGAAAAAGATAGTCCTTGGCAAGCAGGTCGGTCGCAACGTGATCGTTCGTGAAGGCCTTGCGGAAGGTGACAGGATAGCAGTTGAGGGCGTTCAAAACCTTCGCGAAGGATCCACTGTAGCTATCGCAGAACCAAAAAAGTAATCGCCGTAAGCCGCGAACAACGAATAACGAATAACGAACAACGAACAACGACATGATAGCAGATGTATTTATCAAACGGCCAGTCACCTCGATTGTAATCTCAATTGTCATCGTACTGGTGGGACTAATAGCGATGAGCACGCTGCCGGTCGCACAGTACCCAGACATCACACCGCCTACCGTGCAGATCCAGGGCAACTTCATTGGTGCTGATGCACAGACGGTGGAACAGACAACGACGACAGCGATCGAAACGCAGGTGAATGGAACGCCGGGCATGGCGTACATGTCGAGCAACAGTACGGCCAGTGGTCAGAGTGCGGTCACGGTGACGTTCGAGATCGGGACTGATATCAACATTGCCACGCTGGACGTGCAGAACCGGGTGAGTGTCGCCGAGCCATCGCTGCCTGAGGTAGTGAGGAGACTCGGGCTCACGGTAAGAAAACGCAATCCTTCGATCTTCCTGGCGCTGGCGATTGTGTCGCCGAACGGAACACACGACGGAACGTTTTTGGGAAACTTCGCGAACATCTACATGAAGGACCCGCTCCTGCGTGTGAAGGGCGTAGGGGATATCTTCATGGTGGGTGATGAGTTTGGTATGCGAATCTGGTTGAATCCGGATAAGCTGACCAGCATGGGCGTAACCTCACAAGAGGTACTCGCGGCGCTGGCCGAGCAGAATCTGCAGGTTGCTGCCGGATCGGTGGGCGGGTATCCGCAGACCAGTGTGCAGGCGTTCGAGTACAACGTGCTAACCAACAGCCGGATCAATCGTAAGGAAGACTTCGAGAATATCGTAATCCGTACGAATCCCACACTGGGCAATATGCTGTACCTGAAAGACGTAGCCAGGGTGGAGCTCTCGAGGTTCAATTATGGCAACAACCCTTATGCACTCGGCCGTCGCGCGGCATTCATGCTGCTTTACCTGGCACCGGGCGCGAATTCCATCGAAACGTTTGAGGGTGTGACGAAGGCGCTCGATGAGATGAAAAAGAGCTTCCCGAAAGACGTTGATTATATCGTTCCGCTGGAGACCACGTCCGTAATCACAACGTCGATCAAAGAAGTGGTAATTACATTGGTTGAAGCCCTCGTACTTGTGATTATAGTGGTGTTCCTTTTCTTACAGAACTGGAGGGCGACATTGATACCGGTTTTGGCGATACCGGTCTCATTGATCGGTACATTCATATTCTTCATACCATTCGGATTTACGATCAATACACTCACCATGTTTGCATTCGTACTTGCTATCGGTATTGTTGTAGACGATGCCATCGTGGTTGTGGAGGCGATCCAGCACAATATGGATCATAATAAGCTTTCGCCGAAGGACGCTACGATCAAGGCGATGAAAGAAATATCGGCGCCGGTGATCGCCATCGCGCTCATACTGGCCGCCGTGTTCGTACCCGTGGGTTTCGTGCCAGGTATAGTAGGTAAACTATATCAGCAATTTGCGATTACGATAGCTGTCTCGGTAATGATCTCCGCGTTTGTGGCGTTGTCTCTTACTCCGGCACTTTCGATGTTGCTCCTTAAGCCAACAGACCCTGACCGTAAAAAGAACTTTGTTGACCGGATGTTCGACGGGTTCAATCGCTGGTTCGAACGTGTCACAAGCGGGTACACCAACGCGGTCGGCAAGTGGATTAAGGGCTCAAAGTATGTGGTGGTAATGATGGTGTGTTTGTTTGCGGGGTTATACTTCCTGTTCAGCGCAAAACCCACAGGTTTCTTGCCGGTTGAAGACGAGAAACGCGTGATGGTAGCCTACGAAATGGCGGAGGGTACTTCCACTACCCGCAACATCGCCATGATGTTGGAGCTTACGAAGCGCATCAGCTCGATGAACGCCGTCCGCGCAGCAGGTGGACTGGCCGGGTTGAATTTCTTTACGTTCTCGACCAAGTCGAATACAGGCACTGTATTCGTGAACCTGAAGCACTGGGACGATCGTGACTTGAAGACCGAAGATGTCCCCCACGTCATCCAGGAAATACTACGACGAACTGCCGACATCAAGGAGGCAACTATTCGCGTGATATCGCCGCCGGCCATTCCTGGTCTGGGGCAGTCATCGGGGTTTACATTCGAACTCCTGCAGACTACCAGTACAGATGACGTCAAAACATTTGAGCAGGTGATGCGTAAGTTCCTCGCAGCCGTCAACCAAAGGCCTGAGATCGGTGCCGCGTTTTCATTCTTCAATAGCCGTACACCGAGCTATCGGGTCGATGTTGATAAAGAGAAGGCCAAAAAGCTCGGCGTTAACGTAGCCGAAGCGTATAGCACATTGGCCACTCTGCTTGGCAGTAGCTACGTGAACGACTTTAATCTCTACGGTCGCAACTTCCGCGTTGTAGCGCAAGCCGACACACTGTACCGCCGAAGCGTGGAGGATATTGGTCAGTATCGCGTCAGGAATTCGCAAGGGAACATGGTGCCGCTCAGTGCACTGATCACCTCGAAGCTCATCGAGACGCCTGCTGTTGTGTCGCACTACAACCTGTTCCGTTCTGCCGAGATCAATGGCACAGCGAAACCCGGTTACAGCAGCGGCGAAGCCATCGAAGCACTCGAGGAAGTTGCCGCGCAAGTATTGCCAGCGGGATACAGCTATGACTTCTCCGCTATGAGCCGTGAAGAGATCAAAGCCGGGAACGCTACCGGGCTCATCTTCGCCATCTCGATCGTGTTTGTGTTCCTGTTCCTGGCTGCATTATATGAAAGCTGGTCGGTTCCTTTTTCGGTATTGCTCGCAGTACCTATCGGTGCCTTTGGCTCGATCCTTACGTTGACGCTGCTCCCGAATCTTACGAACAATATTTATGCACAGATCGGTCTGATCACGCTCATCGGTCTTGCTGCCAAGAACGCGATCCTGATCGTCGAGTTTGCTAAGGAACGTGTAGACCGCGGGATGGAGATCGTGGCAGCGACACTCGAAGCGGTACAACTTCGACTGAGGCCCATCATCATGACCTCACTCGCGTTCATCTTCGGTGTATTGCCCTTGGCATTTGCGGTGGGCGCCGGCGCGGAAGCCCGCAAGACAATAGGATGGACGGTGGTAGGAGGAATGGTGGCGGCAAGCTCGCTGGCGATATTTGTGGTACCGGTGATGTTCGTGTTGATAACGAGATTCGCTCTCAGGAAAAAGTCGCCTATCGGGCCTGTTTCGTGATTTTATCGCCGGTTGTGTCGGTAGGAGCAAAATTTTTTTTCGCAGGTGGGAAGATCGTTGGTGATCAAAATTGCAAAAAAGTAACCTGGAACGTTTTGTTTCTGAGCGGGCGAAGATCCTGGCCGAAAAGACTTATTTAGCAGTCTTCTATATCTTACTTTTCTTACTTTCACTACATGACCAAAGATCTGCTCGGTGAGCTCAAATCGGTGCCGGAATTCAAATCAGTTCCGGAAAACCAGTTGAAATGGCTGGTCGATAAAGGCGAGATCCGTTCCTACAATGATGGTGACCGCGTCTTTGCACCAGGGGATGAGATCGACGGCTTCCAGGTAGTCTTGAACGGCGGGCTCACCATTTACATGCTGCAAAACGGCAACCGCCGTGACCTTGGCACTTACGAACGCCTCGAAATTCTTGGGCGCCTTCCGTACTCGCGAATGAAGGCAGCGGCCGGTGAAGGATTTGCTATCGGCAGCCTGGAGCTTTACTTCCTGCACCGTGACCTGTTCCCTGAGATGATCAGCAGTTGCCATGAGGTGACCGAAGCATTGGTTCACAACATGACAGATCGCGTGCGTGATTTCACCAGGTTCACCCAGCAGAACGATAAGATGATGGCACTGGGCAAGCTCTCGGCCGGCCTCGCTCATGAGCTCAACAATCCATCGGCGGCGATCGTACGAAGCGCACAGGAGCTGAAGAAACGGATGTCGGCAGCGCCTAAACAATTTAAACTTGTTCTCAAGATCCGCACCGACGATTCTGTTGTCGATAAGGTGAACAACCTGGTGTTTTCGAAAATGGAAGGCCATGGCCGGAAGCCGTTGTCGCTCCTTCAAAGAACAGAGCTGGAAGAACAACTGAATGAATGGCTCGAGAACCACGATGTAGCGGAGCCCTGGCAGATGACCGAAACGTTCGCGGAGTTTGGATTTACGACGAAAGACTTCGAGGACCTGAAATCATGGCTGAGACCGGAAGACAACGTCGCGGTGATCGGCTGGCTGCACCAGGTGATCTCGACCGAGAAGCTCGTTGGTGAGATCGAGGAGGCTTCGAAGCGTATCAACACCCTGGTGACATCGGTAAAGGGATACACCCACATGGACCAGGCTCCCGAAAAACACAAGGCAGATATTCATACCGGTATCCGCAATACCCTGACCATGCTCAATCATAAACTGAAGAAGTCAGGCATCAAAGTGATCGAGGATTTCAGGCACGACCCGCCCGAGGCCCACATCCTGGTCAGCGAAATGAACCAGGTTTGGACCAACCTGATCGACAACGCCATCGACGCCATGGAAGGCCGCCCCGACAGCAAGCTCGTCATCAAAACGGAAAGAGACAGGGAATTCACCGTAGTATCTATCAACGACAACGGCCCCGGCATCCCTAAAGAGATCCTGGATAAAATATTCGATGCCTTTTTTACGACAAAAGCTATCGGGAAAGGTACCGGCCTGGGACTGGACGTCGTGCAACACATCGTGACCCAGCACAACGGAAAAGTGGAAGTGACATCGGAACCGGGGAACACCACATTCAAAGTTTGCTTCCCCACAAACTGACGACAGAGCTGAATGAAAAAACCTATATTATTAGTTGTCGACGATGATGAACAGGTCTTACGGGCCGTCGTTCGCGACATACGCAATGCCTACGGAAAAGACTACCGCATCGTGAGCTCCGCCTCGGCAAATGAAGTCCTCGGATTGCTGACCGATCTGAAGAATAAAGGAGAAGTGGTTGCACTTTTCCTTTCCGACCAGCGCATGCCGGAGATGTTGGGAGTCGAGTTCCTGCAGAAAGCCCGGAGTATTTATCCTAACGCGAAAAGAGTGCTGCTCACGGCTTACTCGGACACTGAAGCGGCCATTCGTGCCATCAACGACGTCCAGCTGGATTACTATCTCATGAAGCCGTGGGATCCGCCGGAAGAAAAACTGCTTCCGCCCATTACAGATCTTCTGGAAGCATGGCAGAGCAGCCACATTCCGTTGTTTCACGGCATCCGCATCGCAGGTTATCAATGGTCTCCAAAGTCGCACCAGATAAAGGATTTCCTTTCAGGTAATCTCATTCCATACCAGTGGCTCGACGTTCTCCATGACGAAACAGCCAAGGAGCTGCTTGCATTGAACAGCATTGACTCGAAGGATCTGCCGGTTGTTTTCTTCGAGGACGGTTCATTTTTGCTAAGCCCCAGTATCCAGGAGGTAGGTGAACGGGCTGGAATGAAAAGCCAGGCGAAACGAACGATGTACGACGTGGCCATCATTGGCGCTGGCCCTTCGGGACTGGCGGCAGCTGTGTATGGCGGATCGGAAGGATTGAATACCGTGATGATCGAGCGTCGCGCGCCGGGCGGACAAGCCGGTACGAGCTCTCGTATCGAGAACTACCTCGGATTCCCGAATGGACTCAGCGGTGCTGATCTTTCGAGACGGGCGCTGTCGCAGGCATCGAGATTCGGCGTCGAGTTCCTCTCGCCGCAGGAAGTGACCGGCATCGACATAAAAGACAATTACAAGATCATCACGTTAAAAGACGGCAGTGTTCTCAACGCCCGGAGTGTGATCATTACCACCGGCGTCGACTACCGTTCGCTGGAGGCGGAGGACGTCGATAAGTTTACCGGTGCAGGAGTTTATTACGGAGCTTCGACCACGGAAGCACATGCCTGTAAAAACCAGGATGTGTATATCGTAGGCGGTGGTAACTCGGCCGGACAATCGGCGATGTACCTGTCGAACCACGCCAGTAAGGTGTTCATGGTCATACGCAAGAAAGATCTCTCGTCGACGATGTCACAATACCTGATCGACCAGATCAAGGGAACCAGTAACATCGAAGTGCTGGGCGAGACCGTAGTCGGAAAGGTATACGGCAACGACCAGCTGGAGGAGCTGTGTCTCCAAGACATTAACACAAAAGAACGGAGACAGGCGAAGGCTGCAGCGCTGTTCATCTTCATCGGTGCAAGGCCCGCGACAGATTGGATCAAGCTCAATGTGATCAAGGACGACAAAGGATTTATCGAGACAGGCCGGGATTTGCTCAAACACGACGCATTCAAAAAATCGTGGAAGCTGAAACGGGAGCCGTATCTACTCGAAACCTGCAGTCCCGGGATCTTTGCCGCCGGCGACGTACGGTCCGGGGCGATGAACCGCGTTGCGTCGGCAGTGGGGGAAGGGGCAATGGCGATAAAGTTTGTGCATGAATATTTAGCGGACAACTAAAAAATACAATCTCTCACGGAAAACACGGAAAAACGCAGAGCCGTCAATGCGGCGTAGAGTATTTTTGATGGCCCTTCCGTGTTTTCCGTGCTTTCCGTGAGAAATAAAAAACCTATGGACGTCACAATCGAAAAACTCCTCGAAGGCAACAAAACTTTCGTTGCGATGGGGAGCTGGAGGAATTGATACCGAAGAAGCATAAACCGAATCATATTGCCCTCATGATCTTTGGAAGGATGCACGCAATGTACAGGGCCGGTGTGTTCACCGATGCTGACATCATGAATCTGAAACAACAGCACCAGGTACTTACCGATGTCATGGGTGCCTGCGAGCGGATCCGGAAAACACCGATACCGTTCAGCTACGCGGTATACATCAAGCTGTTCATTTCAGTCTATGGATTGATGCTGCCCTTCGGACTGTACCTTGATTTCAGTTTTTACACTATACCGCTTTCAATGTTCATCTTCTTCACGATGATAGGTGTGGAACTGATGGCTCAGGAGATCGAGGATCCGTTTGGACTCGACTGCAATGATCTCTCGACAGGGTCGATCGCCAAAACGATCAAAGACAATGTCTGTGAGACACTCGGCCACCGGCAGATGAAGGAGGTTGTTGAAACCCCGTTGTACCACAAGATATTCTAGAGGTCCTGCTTCTTTCGGAGGTGGGCAGGCACGGCCTTTCGCTCGATCACCTCGAAGATCAGTTCAATCAACAATGCCAGTACTGCTGCGGGCACAGCCCCGGTGAGTATCATCAATGTGTTGTTCAAAGCCAGCCCGGTGACGATGTATTCGCCCAGTCCCCCCGCTCCGATGAAGGCAGCCAGTGTCGCCGTACCGACATTGATGACCGCAGCGATTCGAATGCCGGTGAGTACCGATGGAAGCGCCAGTGGAAATTCCACATAACGCAGCGATTGCCGCCGCGACATACCCAGGCTGGCCCCGATCTCTTTCAACAGCGGATCTACATTCCTAAGGCCATTGACCGTGTTCCGGAGTATGGGCAGAATGGCGTAAAGAAACAAGGCAACGATCGCTGGTACCGCTCCGATCCCGAATACGGGGATCATAATGGCCAGCAGCGCGATCGATGGAATGGTTTGCAGAAGCCCGGCGATGTAGAGGATGATGTTGGCGCCGCGGGGGTTCCAGTAAAGAAAGATACCTAACGGTACCGCGAGCGCTATTGCGAGTGTAAGTGCTGTGAACGTCAGGAACAGGTGTTGCAATGTCTTGGAGAGAAGATCGCTCCAATTCAGCGACGCATTCGCAGGAGCTTGACCGCTTTGGATGAGTCCTTTTCGAAGCAGGAAGTCTTTCGCAATTTCAGCGAAGGATCTTTTGCCATAGACCGCCTCGGCATTCATGGCACTCATTTCGGACTCGTTCAAAGTGCCGGCCAATTGTTGTATTGCTTCCTTTGCCTTACTGTTGAGATCGGTCCTGTAAAGTGAGACGGCCTGGTAAAGCGGGAAGAATTTTTTGTCATCCGAGAGTACGACCAGGTTGTTGGTTGATAATTCACCGTCCGTGGAGTAACAATCGGTGAGGCTGATCTTATTCTCGAGCAAAGCCTGGTACGCCAGGCCATGTTCGAGGCCGGTTGGCATTTGAGGCAATGAGTACGTTTCGGCGAGGCGATCCCATCCGTCCTGGCGCTTAAGAAATTCGTAACTGATACCGGCCTTGAGATCCGGGTGGTTTGTAAGATCGGAGATCGAGGTGATATGAAGCTCACCTGCCGTCTGGCTTGTCATCACCAATGAGTATGTGTTGTTGAAACCGTACGGGGCGGCTATCGTTAAGTTGAATTTTTGTTGCAGGCGCTGCCCGAGATCGGTAATGGAGATATCATTTTCCTGCTTGAGTATCTCGCGTGTGATCGTCCCGGTGTACTCAGGATAGATGTCGATCTCATTGTTGTTCAGCGCCTCGAAACAAACCAGCGTTCCCCCAAGGTTAAACGTGCGCGTCACCGGGATCCCTTTCGATTCAATTATCTGTGCGAGGATCTCGCTGAGAATGTACCCTTCTGTAAAATGTTTTGCGCCGACCCGGACAGGCTGTTGTGCGAGAGCCACGGACGCGCAAAGGGAGAATATCAGGACTAATTTCTTCAATTGATGCTTGCTTCGAGTAGTCCTCGGACAATTGGATCGGCTGGCGATTGAATGACCTTCTCCTTGCTGTCGAACTGAACCACTCTGCCCGCTTCGAGCACCAACAGGTCGTCGGCGAGCCGTCGTGCTTCCGCGATATCATGGGTGACGATGATCATCGTGAGTCGTTTTATTTTCTGAAGCTCGAGAATATTGTTGTTGATATCGCGGCGGGTCAATGGATCAAGCGCGCCGAAGGGTTCGTCCATGAGCAACACCGGCGGGTGGAGAAACAAAGCACGGCACAGGGCGACACGCTGTTGTTCACCACCTGACAGCTCCCAGGGGTATTTGTCGGTGTAGCTCTCGTGTAATTTCGTAAGGTAAAGGAGGTCTGACGTGTAGCCCACCAGGTTGGAGTGATCTTTTTCTCCGGCGATAACAGACGGAAGCGAGATATTCTCGGCAACGGTAAGATGAGGAAACAGTCCGTTGCCCTGCACGACATACCCGATCTTTCGTCGTTGAGGAGCGATGTTATTGTAATCCAATGGCTGGCCAGAGATGAGGATCTTACCCGAGTTCGGTCTCACTAACCCGTTGATGGATTTCAACAGCGTCGACTTGCCCATGCCGCTCCGGCCGATCACAGCCGTGATCTTTTCTTTCCGGAAGCCGATGGAAATATTATTCAGCGCAGGAATGCCTTCGTAAGAATGATTTACACCAGCTAACTCCACCTCGTTCATGAGGTGAAAGATAGGAGTTATGGGGTTTATTCTTTGTCGGTATCTATGAAATTGCAGATAATGTACGTAGCCATGATACCGGAGAATACACCCTCCAGGGCGACCGCCGATGTGGCAATGTACAAGTTCATGTATTCACCCAGCGGTTCTTCTTTGACGACCCTCACGTACAGGTTATGATCGAGGGAGAACACCACGAACAGAATAGTTGCAAACGTCAATGCACCGATGCCCGCAGTGTAGGTGCCCAAAGTAAGCGCTCTCCAGTAATTCAAATGACCGTGAGTCTTCTTCCATTGGTCTAATGCGAAATAGACCCCGGCAACCATGATCGGAAAATTCAATAACCTGAGTTCACGAACGTGCACCAGGCCAAGCCAATAGCAGGCGAAGAAGAATGCTGTAAGTCCGAGTGTGATGTAGGTGCCGTAGATTTCGCCAATCCAGCTTCGATATTTTTCTAATGCGAGTTTCATAACACAGTTATTTAAAAGAACCCGATCAATAATCTAGCCACATGCAAATCTGTATTCATCTTACCACTGCCGTGTATTGCGTTCTGGGGAATTCGCTTCATGTAATTCCACGATGTCAGCAAAAGTCTACAATAAGAGCATGTTGAAATGGACGATCCGGCGGTGCCATGTTGCTGGCACGATATTTACGTAACGGTAATCGTCGATCGCTTAGGGAGTGTTGCTTACGATGACTCCAAACGGTTTCTGAGTAGCATCTGAGAGATATCCTTTGAACTTGAGCCGGGTAATGCCAGCGGAAGGAGAGGGGTTGACTTAAGAGGCCGCATCTAACTGATGTGGCCTCTTTAGACTTTTTATACTGTTCATATAGAATGAATTCAGCTATCATATCGACCCCGGCTGCGGAACACAGTGTTACTGCGGCCTCCATCAATGAAGCAAAACAATTATTTAAGGCAGCAGCCAGCCGATTGCTCAGCATCAGTGAATGGAATCGATGGTGTAATGGGTTATCGGCGATGTTTCGTCTTTCCGATAACACCGGCCGAATACTCACCAGGAAGGCGCGGCCACATGACCTGGTAAAAATAGACGACAATTGCCTGGAGCTGTCGCGGGTAGTGACCTTCAAAAAAGCTTCTGGAAAAGCCGAGAGCCTGTCGATCGAAGTGCGCCCCCAGTCATCGGAGGGAACCGATGATTGTGTCGAGCTGTTTGAGATCAAAAGGTACAACAATGTCGTTACCGCGATCGTCCACGAACCCGGTAAGCCGGAAATTTCACAGAAAATATCATTGATCTCGCCCCTCGAATGGTCGAGCCTCGTGAAACGGTTGCTATCTTTGGGCGCATAGCTTTCGATTCATGAACAAAGAACAGGAGGTATTGAAGTTTCTATTCGAATCCTCGAAAAAAGATTCCAACCAGCTTTACGATATAACTTTTGTCGCGGGCAACGATGCCCTCATGATCGCCAACAAGCTATCGAAGAACGGCTACGTCAAAGAGGATATCCAAAGCGACGGGACGTCGGTGCGGTGTGCAATTTCCGTCGAAGGGATACGGTCCATTGATCCTTCCTACATCGACAGAAAGATGAGTGAGCTCCTGAAACACATGGGCGAAGCGGGCACGATCTGGAACGTGGTAGACTTGTTGAAAGAAAAACCCGAAGGATTCCAGTTCTGTTTCGACCTGGCGAATGTTATGCAAAACAAGGACCTGGTGAAATTGCTATACGCCTTCTATCCTTCGAAGGTAATGGTTGAAATGACGTTGGAAGGAGTGCGGGCGGCCCGGTAGGCTTTCGCTACTGCTATTGACCTGCGATGTAGCTCTCCAGGTGCGCGATGATCGATTTCTGCTCTTCGATGATGAATCGCACTACGTCCCCGATCGAGATCACACCGACCAATTCTCCGTTTTCTATCACGGGTAAGTGGCGAATCCGCCGGTTCGACATAAGCTCCATACACTCTTCGATGCTGCTGTCCAGCGACACCGTGAACGGATTTTTCGTCATGAGCTCGCCGATGGTGGTGTCCTTCGACGATTTCCCTTTGAGGATGAGCTTACGGGCGTAATCGCGTTCCGTAAAAATACCGACCAGTTTGCCGTTCTCGCAGATCAGCAGACCACCAATGTTCTTCTGCGCCATGGTTTCGATGGCGGAGTATACAATAGTTGTCGGTTCGACAGAGAAGATATTATTGCCTTTGCCTTCAAGGATGTTCCGGACTTTTCCCATAACTTTTTAGGATAACAAACGATTGAAAATAGGATTTTTGGATAAAATCTCAAAAGAGAATTACAAGGAAAAAATTAAAATCCTATTATGCCCGCGAGGACGGGGATCGAGGGAAAAAGTCCGATGGCCAGTATCAGCACGATGAGCAGCAGGTGAAATGCCCGGTCGCCCACGGATACGGGGACGGGGGTGATTTCCGACTGCCTGTTGAACATGGCGATGATCACACGGAAATAGTAATAAACACTGACCAGGGAGGTCGCGACGGCCAGCAGAACAAGGAGGGTATGAGAACCCCGCATGGCCATGATGAACACGAAGTACTTCCCCGCAAACCCTCCCAGGGGAGGAAGGCCGGCCATCGACATCAGCGCGAAGATCATGGTAACGGCAAGCATCGGGTTCCTGTAGTACAGTCCGTTGAACGACCCGCCATTGGCTTCAACTTTCATCAATACTGAAAATGCGGCAAGGGATGAAACGGCGTATGCACCGAGGTACAACACGATGAATAATGGTTTTACGGACTGCAGATCCATCGCACCGACGAACCCCAGGAGGATGTACCCGACGTGCGCGATACTCGAATAGGCCAGCATCCGTTTGACCTTTTGCTGATAGATGGCGGTGACGTTGGGAATGACCAGTGTGAGTATGACCAGTCCGATGATCACTTTAGTCCAGTTGCCGCCGGCGAGCGCGAAGGTGGATCCGAAGATACGCCAGAAGGCTGCAAATGCAGCGATCTTAACGACGGTGGCCATGAGCGAGGTGATGGCAGTGGGAGAGCCTTCGTACACATCCGGTGCCCAGAAGTGGAATGGCACAGCAGAGATCTTGAAAGCCAATCCGACCATCATCAGCAGAATTCCTGCGTAGAAATAGCCCGGCATAGCTCCTTCACTGTCTCCGATTGCCTCGAATATCTCCTGAAGGTCGAACGACCGTGTGGCTCCGTAGACCAATGTGATACCGAAGAGGAGGAACCCTGTGGCAAAGGATCCCATCAGAAAATACTTGAACGCAGCTTCGATAGAGCTGAGACTGTCTTTACGGCTGCCGGCAAGGGCATACAATGACAATGAGAGGATCTCCAGGCCAAGGAAGAGCATCGCCATGTTGTTGAACGATGCCATGATCACCGCGCCGAGGACTACGAAGATCACGAGTGCAGTCTTGTCGGTCTGGTGTGTGCCTTCGCGCAAATAACCGGATGACATCCAGAGCCAGAGGATCGAAACGATCACGATGAGCCAGGTAAAGGCCACGGCCGATCCGTCGAACACCAGCATGTTGTTGAAAGCTGAACTCGACTCCTGGTGACTTTGGAACAATGGAAGGAACACCAGTGCGGCAACCAGACCGAGCGCGGCAAATGCCGTGAGATACCTTTTCAGGTTGACGATCTCGGCAACCAGCGCCAGCACTCCGACCCCCGCTATGATGAACAGTGCATTCATGGCCGGAGGGATGAGGTTAAGTCAGCCAATGAGCTCACAAAAGCGCTTACAGCCGGTTCCGATATCGACAAGAGCGGTGCAGGATAAACGCCAATCAGTATGATGAGGATCACAACCGGGTAGAGAACGACTTTCTCCGCGGTTGACAGGTCCGTGAAATGTGATGTGATGGGTTTCGCTTCACCCGACATTGCACGCTGGAACATCACCAGCATATACACCGCACCGAGAATGATCGTCAGGCCGGCGATCGCGCCGATCCAAATTTGGTATTGAACCAGTGAGTTGATCAGCAGGAACTCTCCAACAAACCCGCTGGTGAGCGGAAGCGCTACGCTGCCGAGCATGATGACCACGAATACTGTTGTAAACTTCGGAGCCACATTGCGGATACCGCCAAGCTCTTTGAGGTCAGCCGTGCCGGCTTTCTGCTGGATGATATCGATCACATAGAACAAACCGAATACAACCAGGCCGTGACTGAACATTTGGACCATGGCACCTTGCAGGCCGATCTCACTTTGTGTGAAGACACCGGCAGAGATAAGTCCGACGTGCGCGATGGAAGAATAAGCCACCAGCGTCTTCATGTTGTTCTGGACCAGCGCGATGCAGGAGGCGTACACGATCCCGATCACCGACAACAACATCGCGGTGGGGCCCCATTCGGCAACGCCGAGCGGTACCAGCGGTATGAGCCAGCGGATGACACCATAGATACCCATCTTCAGCATGATGCCCGACAGCAGCATGGTTCCTTGCGTGGGCGCATACGTGTATGTCGAAGGCTGCCATGTGTGGAAAGGAAACACCGGCATCTTGATGGCGAACGCGACGAACATCATCCAGAAAATAAGTCCCTGTCTTTGCGGATCGAGGTTGCGGCCCAGGGCCATAAAGCTATTGATGTCGAAACCCTGGTTCAGGCCAGGCTTGACCGACATGAATACATAGATGATGCCCACCAGCATGACGAGGCTTCCCGCCAGAGTATAGATAAAGAACTTGATGGTGACTTTGCCTTCCTTTTCATTTCCCCAGATGAGGCAGATGAGGTAGATCGGTATGAGCGCGAGTTCCCAGAAGACATAGAACAAAAGGACATCAAATGAAGTGAAGACCCCGACGAGAGCCGACTGCATGAGCAGCACCAGTCCGTAAAACAATGACGGCCTGTTGAAGTTCTTGTCGGATGCCGAAAGGATTACGAGCGGAATGAGCGTAGTTGTCAGCAGGACCAGGGGCAAGCTGATGCCGTCCAGTCCGACACTAAGTCGCATCCCGAGTCCGTTCAGCCACGGTACGTTGTAGGCAAACTGTACGTCGGCGTTGGACTGGAAGTTGACCCACGCATAAACCGAGACTCCGAATTCCACCACGGCGCCGACGAGCGCAACCCACTTGGGATTGCGGTGCCTCATGCCCACCAGCAGAAGGAACATGAGCATCGGGAATATGATAAGGAATACCGTGATCATGCTAGCTGACGATTGAGAGACTGAGGATTATGATTATTCCGACTACCATCACAAACAAGTAATAACCGATACTGCCGTCCTGCAGGAAACGAAGTCCGCGGCTGGAGTACACGACTCCCTTGCCGACTCCGTTCACCAGATTGTCGATGCCCAAAAGCTCGATGACATGGTAGAATGCTTTCGAGAGGAGATAGAGTGGTTTGACGATGGCAGCGTGGTAGATCTCGTCGATGTAATATTTATTGGAAAGAACTCTTTGAAGTCCGGTGGTCTCCGATGCCTCTACGGGAACGGATGATTTTTTGATGTAGAGGAACCATGCGATGGTGATGGTGACGATCGTGAGCACGACGATCACGGCCATCAGCATTTGTTCGGTGGAATGATCCATTTCGTGTACTGGTGCGCTTGCGAAAATAGGTTCCAGGAAATCGCCCATCATGTGATTGCCACCGAGGGATGAAGGAACGTTTAGGAATCCACCGAGAACACTCAGGACTGCGAGTACAGCCAGGGGTATGGTAATACTCTTCGGAGATTCGTGAATATGACTCATCGCGTGCTGACCGGCTCTTTCGTTTCCGAAGAACGCCAGGAAGAACAAACGGAACATGTAGAATGCCGTGAGCAGCGAAGCAAACACCGCCAGGGCCCAAACCACTTTGTTGTGCGCAAACGCAGCTGCAAGGATTTCGTCCTTCGAAAAGAATCCGGCGAAAGGCGGGATGCCTGAAATAGCGAGAACACCGAAGAGGAATGTGAAGTAAGTGATGGGGAGATATTTTTTCAATCCACCCATTTTTCTGAGGTCCTGTTCGCCACCCAGTGCGTGAATGATGCTTCCGGCGCCGAGGAACAGCAGTGCCTTGAAGAAGGCATGGGTCACGACGTGAAATATTCCGGCTGTGAACGCACCCAGTCCTAATGCCACGAATATCAACCCAAGCTGACTAACAGTAGAGTAGGCAAGTACTTTCTTGATATCATTTTGCTTAATAGCAATTGTCGCCGCGACCACAGCTGTTGCGAGTCCGACGAACATCACGACCTCCATGGTGAACGGGGACTGCATGTAGAGCACACTGTTCCGGGCTACCATATAAATACCGGCCGTAACCATCGTGGCTGCGTGGATCAAGGCGGATACAGGGGTGGGACCGGCCATCGCATCTGGCAGCCAGGTGAACAACGGTATCTGTGCACTCTTACCCATTGCGCCGATGAACAACAACATGGTGATGAGGCCGACTGCCGGCGAGGAAATATCCTGTGCGTTAAAGAATACTGTCTTATAATCGATCGAATCGTAGTTCACGAAGATCAATATGATACCGATCAGCATCCCCAGGTCGCCGATCCTGTTCATGATAAATGCCTTGTTGGCTGCGCTGTTGTACTCCTGGTTTTTGAACCAGAATCCGATCAATAGATAAGAGCACAAGCCCACACCTTCCCAGCCTATGAACATTACCAGGTAGTTGGAGCCCATGACCAGCAACAGCATGAAGAAAACGAACAGGTTCAGATATGAGAAGAACCGGTTTTGTCCTTCATCGTCGTGCATGTAGCCGATGGAGTATACGTGGATGAGGAAGCCCACGCCGGTGATTACCATCATGAAAGTCCACGACAGCGGATCAACCAAAAAGCCGAAGGCTCCAGTAAAAGCACCAGCCTTAATCCAAGTGAACAATTCGAAATACGCTTGAGGGGGTCCATTAACAACGAGCTTAAAAGCAATAAAAGCGAAATACGTGGTGATGAGAAAAGCGATGGCCATCACACCACAGGCAATCCACGCCGCGACCGCCTTCGACAACCTGTTTGCATTCAATGAAATGATCAAGAAGCCAAGGAGAGGCAATCCGGGGATAAGTGATATTATGAAATCTATTTCACTCACCACTTCAATCTATTAAGAATATTAATATCAATCGTTCTAGTCCCTCTATACATCACAACAAGGATCGCCAAACCAACGGCTACTTCCGCGGCAGCAACTGCCATGATAAAAAACACGAACACTTGCCCTGCAGGATCATTCAGATATGTCGAGAACGCGACCAACAATAAGTTCACAGCATTCAGCATCAACTCGATGCACATGAAGATAATGATGCCATTTCGGCGATATAACACTCCAACCACGCCAATACTGAACAGTATAGCAGAAAGCCACAGGTAATAATCGAGAGGTATACTATTAACCATAAAATTTCAAATCCTTCGTCGGCCGCGATTAACGACAAACGAATAACGATCTACTCAGTACTTTCCGATTTCCCCAACATCACCGCCCCCACCATTGCCGCAAGCAACAATACAGACGTAACTTCAAAGGGTATCAGAAAATCCGTGAACATTACTTTTCCCAGGTTCTTGACAAGACTCATATCGGCAACAACGGTTTGTGCCTGTACCATCTGCTCCGTTCCTTTCAGGGAACCGATCAGGATGATCATCAGCAACCCGCCGCATACCGTGGCAGTGATCTTGAGAAGACTGGTTTTATGTGGTTCTGTCTCCTCGTTGAGATTGAGGAGCATGATGACGTAGAGAAAGAGCACCATAATGGCGCCCGCATAGACAATAACATGTACGACCGCCAGGAATTGTGCATTCAGAAGCACGTAATGACCGGCGATGCAGAAGAATGTGATGATGAGATAAAGAACGCTGTGGACAGGGTTAC
>WUUC01084628.1_pt1 | contig 21613 bp, 15 predicted proteins | sample 6278441 | NCBI WGS metagenome assembly WUUC01 (sample SAMN13675441, study PRJNA597444) | soil metagenome | isolation source: soil | place: USA: Washington | collected 2017-10
ACCGGAAGTTGACGTCACCGATCTTTTCAGTGATCGTGTAATTGCCCGAAGTATCGATGTCTACATCCAGCTTCAGGCTGCTGGGATCTTTTAGGTAAAAGGGTGACTGCGGGGTTTGGTTGGAGAACGGATCTCCATAACGGTCGCGAAAATTAAAACTTGGACGGAAAGGATTTGTGTTCCTTACGGTATCCACCTGTGTTGAATCGCGCGTCTGACTATAAGCAGAATGCGATGCCAGGCATGCCAGAAACAGTATGCCCAGTCCAAAAGTGAACTGAAAATTCCGTTGGCTGAGGTTCAATCGTATGTCAGGCGTTTTTCAGTGCAAACTTAACGAGGTCTTCCAAAGTAAGGTTATTTCCCGATTTCTTCAGGGCCGAATCAATGCTTTTTTCGGCAGCGGCGCGGGCTATACCCAAGGTCATTAAAGCAGTTAACGCCTCCTGTTTCATTTTATTATAAACCGGCGTATTATCATTTGAGGTTTCGTCAGCACCCTCCTTTCGCAGTTTATCCTTCAATTCCAGGATCAGTCTTTGGGCCGTTTTTCCGCCGATTCCTTTGATGGACTGCAGGGTAGCGGCGTCCTCTCTCATTATGGCCGTTCGAAGCTCCGCGGGAGGCATATATGACAATACAACGATGGCGGTGCCTGGCCCAATACCATTAACAGAAATTAAATGCTGAAACATGAGTTTCTCCTGTTCCGACCCAAAACCGTAAAGTACATGGGCATCTTCTCTCACCTGAAGATAGGTAGTTAACAAAATGTCTTCCCGATCCTTGATCGCCGAGTATGTGTTCAATGAAATGTGAACGTGGTACCCCACACCGCCAACATCAACGATGACATGCGTGGGATCCTTGTGGACCAGTTTACCCTTCAGGTACGCGATCATACGCTGCGTTAGGCTTAAAGGTGTTGATTATGTTCGTGGAGTTGCGCGTCGACTACGGCGATTGCGGCCATGTTAACGATCTCACGAATGGAGCTTCCCAGCTGAAGTATGTGCACTGGCTTTTTCATGCCTAACAGTATAGGACCAATCGCTTCGGCACCACCGATCTCCATCAACAATTTGTACGCAATGTTTGCCGACGCGAGACCCGGGAAGATCAATGTGTTGGCGCCTTCTTTGGAGAGCGCACTGAATGGATACATCTCGCGTTGCAATTCAACATTCACTGCAACGTTTGCCTGTATATCACCTTCAATAATGAGATCAGGGAAACGTTCCTTCGCCAGCTTCGCTGCCTCCTGCGTTTTCGCCGGTATTTCTCCTTTACTTGAACCGAAGTTGCTGTAAGACAATACTGCCACACGCGGTTCAGTGCCAAAGAACTTCACACCACGCGCCGTTAATCCGGCAATGTCGGCAAGCTCTTCTGTCGTGGGATTAACGTTTACTGTACAGTCAGAGAAAAAGAAAGTCCCTTTCTTATTCATAATAATGTACATACCGGCAACACGCTTCACTTCCGGTGCCATCCCTATAATTTGAAGCGAAGGCAGGATCGTCTTGGAATAATCGCGCGTCAGACCGGAGATCAGTGCATCGGCAGCGCCAACTTCTACCATCATTGCGCCGAAAGCATTTCGTGTCAACAGCAACTTACGCGCATCGTTGTAGGTCATCCCCTTTCGCTGTCGTTTCTCGAACAACAACTTCGCCCAACTGTCCAGTTTTTCTTTTTCCTCACGCGGATTGACAATGGGGCAGTCGCTCAGCTCGAGCTTGTGTTCTTCAATCAAACGTTTGATATCCTCCTTGTTGCCCAAAAGTATCGGGTGCGCAATTTTTTCGTCTCTCAATACTTGCGCAGCTTTCAGGATCTTTACGTTGTCTGCTTCCGCAAAAACAACTCGTTTTGGATTTTCTTTGGCTTTTTCCTGTATGCGTGAAGTAAGTTTCTCATCGATACCGATCCGTTTCAGCAATGTGTGGTGATACTGCACCCAATCGGTGATCGGATTTGTTGCCATACCGGAGTCCATCGCGGCCTTTGCCACTGCAGGAGACACCGTGGTAATCAAACGCGGGTCGAGTGGCTTGGGGATCAAATAATCTTTTCCGAACTGGATCTTCTCGATCGCGTAGGCCTTATTGACGATATCAGGCACCGGTTCTTTGGCAAGCTTCGCCAGCGCATGAACTGCGGCGAGTTTCATAGGCTCGTTGATCTCGACGGCACGAACATCGAGGGCACCGCGAAAAATGTACGGAAAGCCTAGCACATTATTCACCTGGTTGGGATGGTCGGAACGCCCTGTGGCCATAACAAGATCCGGACGTGTTTTCATGGCAAGCTCGTAGTCTATCTCCGGATCCGGGTTGGCCAGTGCAAACACGATTGGGTTCGCCGCCATCGCAAGAATATCCTGAGGGGTGAGCACGTTGGCGATCGATAACCCAACGAAAACATCCGCATTCTTTATCGCTTCCTGAACAGTGTTCAGTTTTCGGCTCGTAACAAATTCGGTTTTGTTGGCATCGAGGCCAGTGCGCGATTTATTAAGCACGCCTTTGCTATCGCACATGATCAGGTTATCTCTGCTGACACCCAGCGCTACGTAAAGCTTTGCACAGGAGATCGCCGCCGCACCCGCACCGTTGATAACTACTATGGCCTTATCGATTTTTTTGTTCACTACTTCGAGTGCGTTGAGTAATGCCGCACTGGAAATGATCGCCGTCCCATGCTGGTCGTCGTGCATGATCGGTATGTTGACTTTCTCTCTCAGTTCGGCTTCAATCCTGAAACACTCAGGGGCTTTAATGTCTTCAAGATTGATACCGCCGAATGTCGGTTCGAGTGCTTTAACGATCTTTATAAATTCATCGGGATCTTCTTCTGCTATTTCGATGTCAAAAGCATCGATGCCTGCGTATTTCTTGAACAGCACAGCCTTCCCTTCCATTACCGGTTTTGATGCTTCAGGTCCGATGTTGCCAAGCCCGAGCACCGCAGTGCCGTTTGAGATAACCGCGACAAGATTTCCTTTGGAGGTATACTTGTAGACATCGTTTTTGTTTGCAGCAATTTCCAGGCACGGCACCGCCACCCCGGGTGAGTAAGCCAATGCGAGGTCAAGCTGGGTGGTAAGTACTTTAGTGGGAACAACTTCGATCTTTCCAGGCTGACCCTGCATGTGATAGTTGAGGGCATCCTGTTTTCGGATCTTAATGGACATAGGGGAGTGATTAAGCGGGAAAGGTACAAAAAGGCAGGGTCTGCTGCTATGAGGTTAGTGCCAGGTTTTTACGTCAGTGTCGAAAAATGTATTAGTCGTAGCTATCAGCTATTCCCAGGTGTGCGACTTGAAGGTATGGTTAAAATACTTGGATAGTCAGAGAACGGCATTGGTGTAAATTGCAAACAGCAAATGGCTAAAGGCTCTTGTTGACGCCTACCTGGAAGAAGCGCTAAGCTCGGAAGAGATTCGAAATGAGTAGAGTATCGTCTCAAGTTCTCTCATGATCTCCCGCTGAGGCTTGGATGGACTATATGTAAATCCTTCGATGTAGTAGAACTTTCCTGTAGCATCATCGATCAACGCATACCCCAGGAACGGACCGCCCATTGTCTTGTTGTTGGTTCTCCATAGCCCACGCATCTCTACGGCGAAGCGACCATTGAATTTTATTTGCCGGGTTATTACAGGCTTATAGTCAATCCCGGTCTCAGTTACCAGGTAGGTATCCGGTACATCAGGATCTTCAAAAAGATATTTCCGGCATATTTTGTCGCGGAATGCGATCAGGTTTTCTTTTGTAAACTGGTCCTCGGATTCATATTCCGACCGCGAAATAAAAATGTCTTTATCATCCCTTGGATTAATTTGCCGCGCCCACAGGAAGTCCTCTTCGTTCTGCACCAGTTTGTATCCGAACGGAATGATGATGCTGGCCTGCATGTTGGCTTTCATCCAATCGCTTATACCAGTAACGGTCTGGCTGCTAAGCAACGTCTGGTTGATACGGTCTCGTTCCACTTTGTTAAAATACTCGACGAGGTTCCGTGCGTTCGCCTTTAGTTTGGCTAACAGGTCTTGTTCAGTTTGGCCGAACAGGAATACTACTTCCTGCCCTTTGGCAAATATGTCTTTGGCTGTTTGGATGTAAAGTGAAGGATCGTTTTTGATCATTTCCAAAGACTCAGGTGTGAAAACGGACCTTACTTCCGACGAGCCGGCTCCGAGATGATCCATTGTCATCACATAGATCAGGTTGCGGCGTTGCTTAAGAACGTAGTTGAGTTTACGAGGATCAATCCACGTCATCCGGAAAATTCCTTCCTCACGTGGCAAACCCACCATTTCCTGGTTAAGGATCGAATCCATGAACTGCCCCAGTTCACCTTTCCATTGAATGGAGTCCATGACCAGGAATATGTCGCCGGTAATGCCACTTGCCTTCGGAAGGTTTTTTCCACCGGGACCGGTTGAACACGACACCACACCTACCATGCAGGCCGCTGCCACCCAAAAATGTATTTTCAGCTTCATTCTATGCACTCATTAAATTCACAACGACCCCGAAAGTCACTTCTGAATGAGCAATGTTTGAACTGACTTCAATTTCCCCGGAAATGCCGTGCAATTCAAATTCTGCCACAACAATGTACTGCAGCGATCCGGCTGTTGTTTCCGCAGAAGCACCACCTTTTGCCTTTGGTGACGGCAGCACCCAAAGCCGGAGCTGCTGACCTACGCGGATCATATTCCCAGAAAGGTTGTTCCATCGGCGAATGTCTTCCACCCGAACGCGGTGCCTTTGTGCAATAACGCTCAGGGCATCTCCAGACTTGACACGATATAAAAGTAACTCGCGACCATAAGTGTCGCCACTCGCACCTTTGGCAATTTTTTCGATGCGTTCCTTTCCGTCGCGCGATGCAGAGTCCAGGATGGCAGCGCGGTTTCTGTTTAGTGCGAGCTTAGCGCTCATTGGCACATTGATCACATGTTCCCTGCCGTTGCCAGGCAACGCCATGTGTAATATAGAAGGATTGAGTTTTTGAAGGTCTTCGGCGCAAGACCCGGTAAGATTGGCAAACGTTTCAAGGTTGAGGAACGTCTTTACTTGCAAGGTATCCTGTCGCATGGGTTCTTCAACACCTTCCGGCATCAGGTTGTGTTCGCCCGCATAGTTCACGGCGTAGATCATGGCAACAAACTGTGGAACATATGCGCGTGTTTCCCGCGGCAGGAAAGGATAGATCTCCCAGAAAGTTTTTTTGTTGCCCGACCTGCGGATAGCTCGACGCACATTCCCTGGTCCTGTGTTATAGGCTGCGAGGGCAAGTTCCCAGTCGTGAAACATATTGTAAAGCTGTTGCAGATAGCGGCATGCAGCTATGGTCGATTTCTCCACATCCATGCGCTCATCGATATACCAATCCATTTTCAGTCCAAAGTATCGTGCCGTTGGAGACATGAATTGCCATGTTCCCACCGCGCGAACTCTCGAGACTGCTTTTGGTTGAAGTGCCGACTCTATTATAGCCAGGTACTTTAGTTCATCCGGAATGTTATAGGCCTTCAGTTGTTTCTCGAATAAGGGGAAGTAGAGATCTTTTTTACGCAGCACCATGCGTGTGTGCTCGCGATCGCGTATCAGGAAGTAGTTGATAAACGCGTGTACTTTATCGTTGTAGGCCAACGGAATTTTTCCTTGCAGGCAGCTCAGGCGATCGGCAATAAGTTCCGGAGTATCATCGGCTGGAATATACTCGACGTCGTAAGCCAATGATGTAAAGTTGGGCGTAACGGTATCGGCCAGCATGAGTACTTCGTCTGCTGCGGTTGTACTGATAGAATCGATGTCCCCTTCCTGGGCCAGTGTGGTGCCAGTTATTAATAACAATGATATTAAAGGGAAGAATCTCATGAACAGCGTTAAAATTGCCTCAAAACTTATTCCACATTCCGGACAAAAACCTCCGAAAATTGCAATAGTTCCGCTTCTTTAAAATCGTCGGCGATGATCTGCAGACCAATTGGCATTCCTTTGCGGTCATTGCCGCATGGTACTGAAATTCCCGGGATGCCAGCCACATTGGCGTGCACCGAGAATAGATCGGCGAGGTACATCTGCAGTGGATCGTCTGTCAACTCGCCTAATTTGAAAGCCGTAGTTGGCGCAGCTGGCATGATCATAAAGTCGTACTCCCCGAATATAGCCTTGGTCTTTTCGCGTATAAGTCGCCGTACTTTTTGTGCTTTGGTGTAATAAGCGTCGTAGTAACTCGCGCTCAATACGAATGTTCCCAGCAATATCCGGCGTTGAACTTCCTCGCCAAACGCTTCTGCACGGCTTTTCTTGTACATGCTCAACAGGTCGGTTGTTCGTTTACTGCGATATCCATAACGAACACCGTCGAACCTGCTAAGGTTCGAGCTGGCTTCGGCTGTAGCCAGGATGTAATAAGTAGGGAGCACATGTTCGAGCAACGGAAATTCAATCGCCGATACAGTATGACCTGATCGCCGGAGTGCTTCAATTTTTTTTAACATGCATTCCCTGATCTCCTCCTGCAGCGCAGGCGATTCAAGGTGATCCCGAACGTAGGCAACTTTGTATTTCGTGGAATCATTTTTCTGTATTAGCTCGGAGTAGCGCGGCACCGGTTGTTGAGAAACGGTGCTATCGAAGTCATCGGCTCCTGCAATTACCTCCAGCACAAGCGCAATGTCAGGAAGGTGTTTCGAGAAAATACCAATACAGTCGAATGATGAGCCGTATGCGATCAAGCCATACCGTGAAATTCTTGAATATGTGGGTTTAAGACCTGCTACACCGCAGAATGATGCTGGCTGTCGAACCGAACCGCCTGTGTCCGAGCCTAATGAAACCTGGCACATATCGGCCATAATGGCTACTGCCGACCCGCCTGACGATCCTCCGGGCACGCGCGTGTGATCTGCATCATTGAGGACCGGGCCAAAAGCTGAGTTCTCATTCGAAGAACCCATTGCAAACTCGTCGCAGTTTTGCCGCCCGATAATGATAGCATCTTCATCAAGCAAACGTTGTACAGCAGTTGCGTTGTATTGAGAAATAAACCCGCCGAGTATGCGGCTGCCGGCTTGCAATGGGTGGTGCCGGTGGGCCAATACATCCTTAAGGCCGATCACCATGCCTGCCAGCCTTCCTGCAGTACCGTTTTTTATTTTCTTATCTACTTCGGCTGCACATGCCAAAGCTTCGTCACCATATACAGAAAGAAAAACATTGAGCGTTTTTTTCTGCTCAATGTTTTTCAGGTGATATTTTACCCGCTCTACGCAGGTGAGAGAGCCGTTCCGGAGGTTGAATTGGATTTCTGAGAAATCCGGGGATGGTTTCAAACAGTTATTTGCTGTCTTCGATTTTTCCCGTTTCCTTATGAGAGCTTTCGATATCTCTCTTCACATCGCTCATTGCATCTTTGAATTCGCGAACACCTTTACCAAGGCCTTTCATGAATTCAGGAATTTTCTTGGCACCGAAGAAAACGAGGACGAACAGACCAATCAATAAGATCTCCTGAAACCCCACTCCCCCCAAAAACAAAAGTATTGCGCTCATAAAAACATATTTAGCCTGTAAAGATAGACTTTGGGCAGGTAATTTTCAATTGTCGGTGATCAATGTGCCAACGGCGAAATATCCCGTTTTGTGCGGTAAATTGAAGCCAGTAGCCGGTAGTTAATAGCCCAGCCATCTACCTTGATTGGCCCGTTTTCGGGCTGAACGGCTACCGGCTACCGCCTACTGTGTGCGTAACCACGACTCCGGATCAACCGGCGTCCCCTTTTTGTAGATCATGAATTTCAGTTCCGATACGCCACTGCTGTTCATCAGCACCTGTCCGATCTCCTGGTTGGCTGTTACCTTGTCGCCGCGCTTGACATAAACCTGCTTCAAGCCGGCGTACACACTGTAGTAGTCGCCGTGATTAATGATGATTGAATTACCTAACACACCAACAATCACAACTTGCCGCACTTCGCCGTTAAATATGCATTTCACTTTTTCATCCTGCCTCGTTTGAATATTGATGCCGTTGTTGTTGATCACAATTCCTTTTAATGCGGGGTGGTTCTGTCGTCCGAATTTTTGCGAGATGAAACCGGATGCAGGCCAGGTAAATTTTTTCTTGTTGTCTTCGAAAGAGGCCGATAATGCGGTGTTTGTTTCTGCAACCCTTGATGTGGCGTTTGCTTTCGCTCTCGCTTCCCGTTCGCGCTCGGCACGTGCGAGTTCTTCCCTGACGATGTCTTCAATCATCTTATCGAGTAATGCCGTTGCCTTGCGCGTTTCTTCGATATCCTCCTTCAATCGCTTTTCTTCTTTTTGCAATGACCGTACAAGTGTCCGCTGTTTGGACTTCATATTGGCCAGGCTCCGGTTTTCTTTTTCCTCGTCGTTCAGCAGGGTACTCTTGGCCTTCCTGATGTTCTCTGTTTGTTTGACCTGGTCCTCGAGGATGTTTTGGACTTTCACTATGGCATCTCCCTGCTCTTTACGTTTTCTGCCGTATTGTTCCATATAGTTAAGGCGAAGGAGAAACTGATCGAATGACGTTGCGGAGAACAGGAACATCAGCTGGTCGGCTTTACCATTTGCTTTCTGAGCGGCTTGTACCATTACAGCGTATTCCTTTCTTAGTTCGACCAGGTCCTGTTGCAAGGCGTCGATCACATCGTTATCCTCACTGATGTCATTATCCAGCAATCGGATCTCGCCTTTAATCGATGAAATCAGTTCCTCCTGTTGAACGATGCGTTGATTGAGTGCTGAAAGTTCGCCCAGTGAGCTCTCCTTTTGCTGTGACGTTTCCGAAAGGATTTTTTCGGTCTCTTTGATCTTTTCGAGATTCTGTTGTTTCTCCCTTTGGAGCTGGGCTTTTGATTTTGGAGAGGCCTTTTGCGGGTATGCCGCAAGGGCGAAGAAAAAGAAGATGATACTCAGCGACCATTTACCGGCGCTCATACTTCTTTGGAATGTTAAATGGGAACCGAAGTTCGCGCGTGCCAACTTCAGCCTTGCTGTACTCGAATGTGATGGTATTATTGATGACACCCGCTGGTGTTTTGTACATCAGAACTATGTGACCGTTGTATGGAAACACCTTCGGCCCCACGTTCTGAAAATTACTATAATTAACGACAAGCGAGTTGCTTGTATTGGATTCTTTCAGTTCAATTTTTTCAAGCTTTTGGCTGGCAATATTAACGAAGTTGCGGATGGTGACTGTTCCTTTCTTTTGTTCAAGAATATTGAATGTCCCATCGGTGGTGGCCAAATCGCTTTCAGATCTTTCGTGGAGGAGATTTCCAAGCAAGGCGGCCTGGACGATTTGGTAGTTGAGTTCAAAATTGAACCGCTTTGAAAGCTCAGTGAATTCAAACACAAAGTATTCTTTGTCAACATTGCTCCGGATGGTGATGGAATCCTGGTTGATCAATGCACGCGCCCCGGAAAAACCCACTACCGATATATCCATCCAGATCACGCTGTCTTTCCTTATCCGGATCGTAGCTTTTACCTCGCGCTCTTTTTTTTCATCCCGGAAGTGAATGCGGGCCTTTCCACTTATATATTCGTAGTCGATTTCCTGAATGTTGACATTTTCGCCCGGCTCCGCAGGAACAGACGTTATTTTGCGACTGCATGATCCCGTGAGGACCAGGACCGCGAGGCAAACATAGAGCAGCAGGCGTCGCATGAAGACTTTAGGTTTGACGAATGTAGAATTTGTTCGCGACTTTTAATCGCCGTCCGGCAATTAATAAAGACGGCGGTTAGCGATTTTCTTGTCGATGAGTTCATTACCATTATCCATCGACTTTGCTCTTTGCCATTGACGCACGGCATCGTCCGTGTCTCCCAATTTAAAAAGAATGTCGCCATAATGCTCGAAGTGAACGGCGCCGGCATCACCGGTGGCGATAGCACGCTCCATCACTTTCCGCGCTTCTTTATATTTCTCCCGCATAAATAATACCCATGCATAGGTATCGAGATAAGACGCATTCTCCGGGTTGGCCTTAATAAGTTGCGCCGCCAGTTTCTCAGCCCGTTCGAGGTTTTCGTTTCTTAGCGCCAGGTAATAACTGTAGTTGTTCAGTACCAGTGCATTGTCGGGGTTCTGCAGGAGAGCGGCTTCGTACGCAGCGTCGGACTTTTGATATTCCCGGCTACCATTGTATGTATCACCCAGAAGCTGATTGACCTCTGCCACAAACTCCTGATTGGCCGACGACAAACGTTTTGCCTGTTCCAGCGATTGCGCCGCCTCACGATAGTGTCTTTTTCGCAGGTGCGCATAGCCATTAAAGTAATACAATAACGCCTGGTTGGGGAAGAGTTCCAGGCCGGACTCTGTGTGTTCAATGAGATCATCAAATGCATTGGCCTGTGCTTCCAATGCCAGCAGGTTCTGCCAAACTTCAAATGTTGTCGAACCCTTTTCAATTGCTTTTTGGTAATCTGCACGCGCAAGCTCGCTTTGTTTCAAAGTAGTGTACAGCTCACCACCGGCTGCGTATACATATGGATTTTCGGGATGAACCCTTTTTAATTTGTTCAGCAGCTCAAGCACATAAGGTTCCATTGAAGGGTCGGCACCACCTTTTGTTGACATCTTGTTAAGGACCACGTTGTATGTACCGAGTACCAATACTTTACTGTTCGCATCGATAGATGGGTCATCAAAGAGGGACAACAATAATTCCCTGGATTTTACTTCCTGGCCATTCTCCCTATATAGTGCCGCGAGCAATAATTTTGCACTGCCAGCATCAGGATGGTTCTGTAAATAATCTTCGATGTATTTTATCGCACGTGCTCCCTGGCGGTTTTGCGAAAGCGTTTCAGCGAGGCCGAGCACATAACGCTCTTCATCAGGATTTGCCTCGATGAGTTTTTCACCCTCGGCAATTGCTTCGTTGATCTTACCCTGCTCAAAAAAGATCTTTTGTTTTTGTAGTGACGAAATTTCGCTTACCCCTAACACAGCTTCCGCGCGGTTGTAGACTTCAACAGCTTTATCCGGCTTATTATCATACAAGTAAAAGGCAGCCAGCTCATACAAATATTCTTCCGTCCCTTTTACTTCCCTCATCATTGTCTCTATTGTCTCTTCAGCCTTTGCGAACTGCGTCAGACTGCCGTAAATGTTTGCGGCAAGGAGATAGTAGTACTTATTCTTTTTATCGAGGCGGAGCGCCTCGTCAATGGACGTTGCTGCTTTTTGAAGATCCTCTTCCTTATTGCCTTTCGAAAGGACTTCCGCTATTTTATAATGTGCGGCAGAGCTGGAGGGATCAAGTTCAATCACCCGCTGGAAATACAGCAGGGCTTTCGAATAGTCTTCCAGTATAAAGTACTTTTCGCCGTCGGCGAAATAGAACTCTGCTTGCCTTATGCGCGCTGCCTGCGAGGGTTGGTTCTCGCCTGTTTTTTTCTTTTTATCCTTCTGTGCAAACGCGGAATTTGCCGGCACGGCAAGTGTCAACAACGCCAGCAAAAAAAATGGAATCCGTGATCTCATCAGCTTCTAGTACTATAATCCCCCAGGCTCAAATCGTCAGAGTGGCCTTTAAAATTAACGAAATTTCCCAGGAAGCTGTTGTCCAGCTGCGCCCGGTAAATTGTGGTATTGCGTTCAATTATTGAGTTCATCACCCTGGAATCCCTGATCGACGTTTGCTCACCCACAGAAACATACGGACCGACCACAGAGTTTTCGATAACCGCATTTTCTCCAATAAAACAGGGAGGAATAATAACGGAGTTCGTGATTTTAGCTTTTTCTGAAATGAGCTTTTGGTCTTTAATGAACTCGAGATAACGTCCGTTAGTTTCGACCATGACATTTTTATTACCGCAATCAAGCCATTCCGTCACCTGACCCGGTACAAATCGCGCACCTTTCTTCTGCATGTTCACCAAAGCCGATGTGAACTGAAATTCACCTTTTTCCCTGATGTTGTTGTCGATCAGGTATTGCATTTCGTTCTTCAGAAATTCACCATCCTTAAAGAAATAGATCCCAATGATCGCCAGTTCGGAAACGTAAGAGGAAGGTTTTTCAACCATCTCTACGATTTCACCGGCCGGGTTTAGTTTCACCACGCCGAACGCCGATGGGTCTTTCACCTGCTGTACCCATATAATACCGTCTTTCGACATGTCCAGCTTGAAGTCGGCGCGAAACAAAGTGTCGGCAAATGCAACGATCACTTTTCCTTTCAGCAGTTCTTTTGCAAAGAGTACCGCGTGGGAGATTCCCAGCGCTTCTTCCTGGTAGAAGATCCGGCCCTCGGCGCCGACGGCCGAAGCGACTCTCTTCAGATCTTCTTCGACCTGCTTTCCAAAACCGGGATGAATAATAAATCCTATAAAATCCACCTTTTCGGGGCACACTTTGGCGATGTCTTCCACGAGCCTGTGAACAATAGGTTTACCCGCAATAGGCAATAGCGGTTTGGCAGTGGTAAGCGTATGTGGACGAAGGCGCTTTCCCAGTCCTGCCATTGGGATAATGATATTCATTTGTTATAGGTATTTCGATTAATAATCTGGTGAAAACCGGCCATTCAAGTTAATCTCTTCCAACCACCCCGTTCTATTGTGAAGACCCCGCCCAGCCACACCATCACAACGAAGACATGAAATGCCACACTCCACCAAAGATTTTCGATCGCGATCGAATTGACCCCATAGGAGATGGCAATGGTCGTACCAATGTAAAAGAGATCCGCACCCACTGTATAGGGAATCGGGTAATACTTTTGTCCAAGTGCGTAACAGACAATCATCATTACAGCATAAACAATTACCGTTGCCCAACTGCTACCCAAATAGCCCGCCGCAGGAATAAAGACGAAGTTAAGGACGACAGTGAGAATAGCCCCGCCCAGGGTGATCATCGTGCCGTATATAGTCCGGTCCGTAAGCTTGTACCAAACCGTAAGGTTGTAATAGATCCCCAGGAACATATAACCCAGGGATAGTGGAATAACTACCACAATTCCCTCCCAGTAAGACTCACCCATCAGGTACTTCAGCACATCCATGTTAATGGCAACCGATAGCATAATGAAACAACAGACGATCACGAAATAATGATTGACCTTCGCGAAGAGCTGCGGGGAATCCTTTTGCGCCGCGTTGTTGAAGAAAAATGGTTCGGCCGCCATCCGGAATGCCTGCACCGCAAGGTTCATGAGGGTAGCGAATCGATATGACGCACCAAAAACACCAACGGCAAATTCAGTTGATCGACCCGGATAGAAATTCTCCGGCAGCCATTCTTTCAGGAAGACCCGAGAGAAAAATTCATTGGTCATTGCCACAAGGCCCGTCAGCATAACAGGGTAGGAGTACCTGATCATATCAGGGAAGAGCTGCTTGTCGAATGCCGGCCGCCACGAGATAAATGTTTTGAAAAAGAAGACGAGTAATAACGAGTTGGCGATCAGGTTGGCGAGGAAGATATAACCGATGCCGATCGCGGGATCATAAACAACAAATATGAAATACAGGTTAAGAATAATCACCACTACAACCGTCGCGATCTTGTAGAATGCGAACTGCAGCGGTTTGTTTTCAAGACGAAGGCGGGCGAACGGAATCGAAGAAATGTTATCGATGAACATGATCGCTGCCAACCAAATAATATAAATGTGCTTTCCGGGAAGGTCGAGCATCACAGCAATGGGCCTGGCCAGAACGATCAGCGCTAATGACATGACCAGGCTGATTGAAGCAATTGCGGTGAGTGCTATGTTGAAAATGCTTTTCTGATCTGCACCCGGTTTTGTTGCAAAGCGGAAGTATGCTGTTTCCATCCCGAAACTGTAGATGATGTTCATGAACGCTACGATCGACATGAGAAAGGTAAACACGCCGTACTCGGCCGGATCAAACGCATTATAGGTGTGAATCGGGAAAAGTATCAACGTCATGAAGCGGGGCACAATACTGCCCAGCCCATAGAGCACCGTGTCACCCGCCAGTTTTCTGATTTTTGTCAACGCGCTGAGTAGGTTAGGTAATAACTATGACGTTCCTTCGGGTTCACTTCCTTTGAAATGTGGATGACGTTTTTCCAGAAATGCCGTTGTGCCCTCTTTGAAATCTTCGGTAGCCGCGCAATGATCAAAATTCGTCGCCTCAGCATCATAGCCCTTTTGCTCGAATTGATATCCTGCGTTTACCGCTTCAATTTAACGACGTGAGTGGACAAAACTATACGACAGTGAACAATGGTTCGTGGACTACGGCAGCAAACTGGAGTCTTAGTCATAGTCCTTTTTACAGGTCCGGTTGGCAAATCTCTGCCTGGGAATCAAGTTCAGACAAGGACCCGGACCAGGACTATTTATTACTTCCTAAGATTATCCAGAATATCCTTCGTCATTTCCTCAAGCCCAAACTTATGATTCCAACCCCAGTCGTTTCGCGCCGCAGAATCGTCAATCGACTTTGGCCACGAGTCTGCGATGGATTGACGGAAATCCGGTTTGTATGTGATTTCAAATCCGGCAATGTGTTTCTTGATCGTTGCAGCAATTTGTGCGGGACAAAAGCTCATCGATGAAATATTGTAACTCGTTCGCACTTTCACTTTCTCCGCAGGTGCTTCCATCAGATCGATCGTAGCTTTTACGGCATCGTCCATATACATCATGGGCAGGTAAGTGTCCGCTGCGAGGAAGCACTCATATTTTTTTGCCTGCACCGCCTTGAAATATATGTCAACAGCATAGTCAGTTGTACCACCGCCCGGGGGCGTCTTCCAACCAATAAGCCCGGGATAGCGCAGTGATCTCACGTCAACTCCATAACGACGAAAATAATATTCGCACCACAACTCACCTGCGAGTTTTGTGATACCATAAACAGTAGTCGGATCCATGATCGTATCCTGCGGCGTCAGCTGCTTCGGTGTTGTTGGACCAAAGGCAGCAATGGAACTTGGCCAATAGACTTTATGGAGTTTTAGTTCATGCGCGGCCTCAAGCACAAAAAGCAAACTCTCCATGTTAAGCTTCCAGGCCCAACGTGGGTCTTTCTCACCCGTGGCCGACAACAGTGCAGCAAGGTGATAGATCTGCGTGATCTCATTTTTTTTGATGATCTCGAACAGCTTATCGCGCTGCATGACATCAAATTTCTCGTAGCGACCTTCTTTCAATATACCCTGCGCGTCTTTGATATCTGATGAAATCACATTGTCCCTGCCATAAATAGACCATAAACCCTGGGTGAGTTCGGAACCTAGTTGACCGCCGGCACCGATTAACAGAATTCTAGTTTGGGGCATGAGGGAATAAAAATGTTGCGAAATTTATCCTTTTCTCAATTCGCCTTTCTGAAATTCGCGAAGTTTTCTTTTGAAGGTTTCCAGTTTGAAGTTCCAAAGTTTGAGGCCTTCTTTTGACGTTCGCATTCAAACTTTCAAACCCCAAACTTCAAACTTTACGTTAGCTTTGCCTCGTGAACTTTGAAGAGTATTTAGTTCAAAAGAAAATCGACAGCGGGAATTTTAAGTCCGCCGAACCTGCACGATGGGAAGAATGGAGTGATTTGTTTGCGGAAATCAGCGAGCCGAGTTTTACAGCGCAGAAACTTTATCTTATCAATCCAACGCGTAGAAAATACCGTTTGAAAGAACAACCAGGTAGTAGCGCGCCTGCACCAGACGCGGCACCTAAACCTTCGCTACCGGTCGTGCCTCCCGGCAGGCCGGTAATGAAACCCAAAATCAATTGAGATGTACAAGAGACTGAAACCCGTACTGGAAAAAGAACTCGCAGGTATCCGCGAAGCGGGCCTGTATAAAAAGGAGAGGATCATCAGCACGCCGCAGGGGGCCGACATTAAAACTGCCGATGGAAAAGAGGTGATCAATTTCTGTGCGAATAACTATCTGGGGCTTTCCTCGCACCCCCGTATACTTGAAGCAGCACGCAAGTCCATAGATACCCACGGTTTTGGTATGTCTTCGGTGCGTTTTATCTGCGGAACGCAGGACATTCATAAAGAACTGGAAGCCAGGATCTCGAAGTTCCTCAGTACCGACGACACTATATTATATGCGGCGGCTTTCGATGCCAACGGTGGTGTATTCGAACCACTCCTGGGCGCCGAAGATGCCATCATCTCCGATGAACTTAACCATGCTTCGATCATAGACGGCGTGCGATTGTGCAAGGCCATGCGCTACCGGTACAAGCATAACGACATGCCTGATCTGAAAAAACAACTCGACGATGCGCGTGCAGCGGGGGCGAAACAGATCATGATCGTTACCGACGGCGCATTCTCTATGGATGGTACCATCGCACAACTCGACAAGATCTGCGACCTGGCCGATCAGTACGAAGCACTCGTTATGACGGATGAATGCCATTCAACAGGGTTCCTGGGAAAAACCGGAAGAGGTGTACCTGAATACCGCAACGTAACAGGCCGCGTGGATATCATTACCGGTACGCTCGGTAAAGCATTGGGCGGCGCATCGGGTGGATTTACGTCTGGCCGCAAAGAAATTGTTGAATTGCTGCGGCAGCGCTCACGCCCGTATTTGTTTTCCAACACACTCGCCCCTTCAATAGTCGGAGCCTCCATAGAAGTGTTTAACATGTTATCAGAAACGACTGAGTTGCGCGACAAGCTTGAGCGCAACACGAAATATTTCAGAACGGAAATGACGAAAGCAGGGTTCGATATTAAACCCGGTGAGCATCCAATCGTTCCCATCATGTTGTATGAAGCCCCGCTCGCCCAACAATTTGCTGAAAAACTGTTATCAAAAGGGATCTATGTGATCGGTTTCTTCTTCCCTGTTGTGGCAAAGGGCCAGGCGCGCATCCGCGTGCAGATCTCAGCAGGACACAGCCAGGCGCATCTTGATAAAGCGATCAAAGCGTTCTCGGAAGTGGGTCGTGAACTCGGAGTGCTTAAAAAGTAGCCAGTAGACGGTAGCTCTGAATCACAGAATTCGTGCTGCTTGCTACTGTCTACTGAATTATACTACATTTAGGAAATAATTATTCCTGAAGCTGTAACGTTGCGCCCATAGGGGAGTAATCAGATCATGAAAAAACCCAATTCGCCTCCAGGCTGGTGTACGCGGTTTTTCCGGTGGTATTGTCATCCGCGGATGCGCGATGCGATAGAGGGTGATCTCAACGAATTGTATCGTGAACGTGTGCGTACGTCCGGTAAAACAAAAGCTGATCTGCGATTTGTTATCGACGTAGTTCTCCTGTTTCGCCCCGGAATTATGCGCTCGCTTCAAGGCAATGGAAACCTTAATCAATACGGTATGTTCAAAAATTATCTGACCATCGGCTGGCGAACAATGATGAGAACAAAGGTTACTCTGCCATCAACATAGGAGGTCTTGCTGCGGGGATGGCCGTAGCCATTCTTATTGGTATGTGGATACACGATGAGTTATCCTTCAATAAGTACTTTAAAAATTACGACCGTGTTGGCCACGTGATGGTTCACAACGGCGATGGAACGTGGCCTTCGAACCCGGTTCCATTGGCAGATGAATTGAGAAGAAATTTCGCAGATGATATTAAGCGTGTGTCGATTTGCACCTGGACACAGCAATATTCAGTGACGGCTGGCGATAGAAAATTCCTGGAGCAGGGTGTGTTCATGCAACCAGACGGCCCGGAAATTTTTGCTACTGAGATGATCTATGGCACCCGGAAAGCGATTGCCGAACCTAACACGATCATGATCTCACACGCACTGTCTCAGAAACTATTCGGAGATACCGATCCCATCAACCAGGTAGTTCGTATCAAGAACCTTGTCGATGTTCGTATCGGTGCAGTGTACAAAGATTTTCCACCTAATACGGCATTGTATCGGCTCAACTTTATCGGATCATGGAACTTCCTGTTGTCATGGATGACCTGGTTGAAGGACCAGCAGCATCTGTGGGACAACAATTCACAGAAAATATATGTGGAATTGAACGAAGGCGTAGCCTTTGCAGAGATTTCGGAAAAGATCAAAGACATAAAGAAGAAGTATCTCAATGCGGAGAGGAGGGAAGGCAATCCTGAACTCTTCGTTCAACCCATGAGTAACTGGCACCTTTACTCAAAATTTGAAGACCGCAAGATCGTGACCAGCGATCAACTTCAGTTCGTTTGGCTTTACGGCATCATCGGCGCTTTCGTGCTCATACTGGCTTGTATCAACTTCATGAATCTCAGCACCGCGAGGTCTGAGAAACGGGCCAAGGAAGTGGGCATACGCAAAACTATGGGGTCGCATCGCGATCAGTTGATCACCCAATTCTTCAGTGAATCGTTTATTACGGTAGGGATGGCCACTGTTATCGCCATTGCCATCGTCGTTATTTCGTTACCATTTTTTAATGAAGTAGCCTCCAAAGAAATTTCCATTCCATGGGAAAGTGCGTTCTTCTGGCTGTCGATTATGTGTTTTGCAATAGTCGCAGGGTTGCTCGCAGGAAGTTACCCTGCTCTTTACCTGTCATCCTTTAAACCAGTCAAAGTGTTGAAAGGAACTTTCCGGGTGGGACGCCTGGCCTCATTACCGCGCAAAGTTCTTGTGGTTGTGCAGTTCTCGGTTTCTGTTACACTCATCGTGGGTACTATAGTTGTCTACCAACAAATCAAATTTGCTATGAACCGACCAATCGGTTACTCACGCGACGGTCTCGTAGCGGTGTACATGGTCACACCGGACCTGTTTCAAAAATATGATCCCATCCGGAACGAACTACTTCTTTCCGGAAGTGCCGACCAGGTTGCACAGTCATCGGCACCGGCAACTGAAGTGTGGTCGAGCAACAGCGGGATGACGTGGGACGGTAAGCCAGCCAGCTATGAGGCCAATGTTTCTGTAAACTGGGTGAACGGTCCTTACGGTAAAACGGTAGGATGGAAATTAATCGCTGGGCGGGATTTTTCCGGGGAAATGTCATCCGACTCGACATCTATCATTGTCAACGAAACATTTGCAGGAATTATCGGAGCGAAAGATCCTGTCGGAGCGCTCGTGAAATGGAACAGGGGAACGTTTCAAATAATTGGGGTGATCGAGGACATGGTTACCGGTTCACCATACGAACCCGTGATGCCCACAATGTTTCGTTTCAGCCAGGAGAACCTTTATGTAATCAACATCCGGTTAAACCCATCCATGGGTGCGCCGGAAGCAATTGGAAAGATGACGGCCATTTTTCAGAAGTATAATCCTACAGTACCATTCCAGTATAAATTCGTCGATGAAGAATACGAGCGGAAGTTCAGCAGTGAAATGCGTGTCGGAACACTCGCGTCCATCTTTTCAGGACTCACCATTCTCATCAGTCTGCTTGGCTTGTTCGGACTATCTGCATTCGTAGCTGAGCAGCGAAACAAAGAGATCGCCATCAGGAAAGTGGTAGGTGCTTCGATTGTGAGTTTGTGGACAATGTTAACGAAAAACTTTGTTGCACTCGTTGCACTGTCGTGTGTGATCGCCTTTCCGATTGCGTGGTACGTGCTATCTTCGTGGCTGACGAAGTTCCAATACCGGATTGCAATAGAGTGGTGGATCTTTCCAGTGGTGATTGCCGGCGCCCTTGCCGTCACACTGTTCACCGTAAGCTATCAGGCCATCCGCGCGGCGCTCAGCAACCCCGTGAACAGCCTGAAGTCGGAGTGACCCCCCAACTTCTAACTTCTAACTTCTGTCTTCTGGCTTCTGTCTTCTGTTTTCTGAATTCTACTTCTCCTTCTTCGACAGCACGACACTCGGAAACAATCCGTAAATGACTTCGGAAGGTTCAGTAGGCAGGAAGTAGATCTTTCCCTTCTTGCCCCTGATCTTCATTCTGTACATGTTGAACATCGGCATGAAGCGAAGCGATTTGATCTCCGGCCATTCGTAACTGTATACTTTACCGTGTTTGATCACAGCTACCTTTTTCTTGCCAATCGCTACGCGTTTGATGCGCGAAGAGAAAAGCAGGTAAACTGAAATCAGCAGCAATCCTATCGTGAAAAACAGGAATGCGGCCCACTGACCTTTGGGTGTTCCCCCCTGGCGGATGAGAAATACAACACTGATAATCCACTGCAGAAATCCCAACGCCAGAAAAAAGTACTTGGCGAAATAGTATTTCACCAGACTGGCTTCTTTCATTTTTGTAATTAATTGACTTTCAACAGACTAATATACGTAAGTAATCCACATTTTGTTCACAATCCCTTAATGTTCGTTGTATCAGGTAGGTAACTATAGTTACCGGGCGGCCGCCACTGAATATTTGAGGCCGCCACACGCAAATCGTCCGGTAAACATAAGTGACTAATTATCAATGACTACCGGGAAGTCCTGACCTCTGGAAAAAGTGTTCGGATACTGCGGTTTACCCTTCATCTTCCGTGTCATCTCCGGCACCTGATCATCGAGATAAGACTTCAACTCATAGATCGTCACTTTGCCATCCTTCGGTGCTCCATCCGCATCGCCTTGCAACGCTTTGATCAGCAACCAGGTAAATAATCCATGCCCCAACTCCGCAAACTCTGTCGCAAATTGTTCCGTACCGGCGGAAGCCATTACATGAATACCAGCACTTCGCGATAATTGTGCCAACGCTTTCTCTTCAGCCGCACCGCGCGTGCCGAGCAATTCGGCCGCCCCACCAGATTGACATGCATCCATAATGATCAACTGTTTCAATGCTTTAATGTGTTTCAGTTTTTCCTGTAGCACAGACGCTTCAATCGCCTCATTCTTCAAAGCGGCAATGTCATATAACCGGAGGCTCTCCGACGGAATGAAGAAAAACTGGTTGTCGACAAAACTCCCATGACCTGCGTAATAAAATACAAACACGTCTTCGGGATGGATCTTGCCAGCCAATTCCTCGAGCTTCTTCAGAATGTTTGCCCGGGATGCATCCTGATCATACAACGTATGCAACTCCACCTGCTTGAACAATGAACCTTTGTTATTTACAATATCGGTGAAAGAAACAGCATCGGCCTTCGCATAGTTCAAACTCATCTTGGGATTTTTGTACTGATCAATTCCCACCGCCATTAAGTAACAGATACTGCTTCGCGTGGTTAATTCAGAAAAATGCTCGGTAGCTGCAATACCCGACTCAACTTTGTCTTTGTTTGTGGCTGACGCTGTGAAAGAATTCTGGCCACCCACCAATGTCACCACATGTTTATAGGTTGTGCTCTGTCCGTTTCCTTTCGGCAGTTGAAGTTGTGTCCGGTCGATCGGCACACTTTTCCCGTTATGAAAAACTTTCAAGGTTTCAACTCCGCCTCCTTTGTCGGTGATCTTTACCAATACATCGCCCTGGGTTGGGTCTGATGAAGGCACAAAGGCCACGCGCACATCTGGTGGAGGAGCTCCCTGCAATTTTCCCTGGATACCTTCTCTTTCATCGCCACCACGATTCTGAAATATTTTTGGCAGCAGGTCGGGGCGAAAGAACTCTTCGAAGAACTGGTCGGCACCATAAGTTTTCATTCCATCCACAAAGTGAATGAACTGACGCGCACCATCGGTGCCATTAAAATACCCATCAGGATTTTTCACCATCCATT
>WUUC01000634.1_pt1 | contig 21610 bp, 20 predicted proteins | sample 6278441 | NCBI WGS metagenome assembly WUUC01 (sample SAMN13675441, study PRJNA597444) | soil metagenome | isolation source: soil | place: USA: Washington | collected 2017-10
GCTTGGCGAACTTGCGCTCCAGGAACCGCAGGGTCGACTCGAACGGCCGCGAGTACATCCAGCTCAGCAGACCCAGAGCGAACATGTTCTTGGCCCGCTCGGCGTCCTTCTTCGCCACCCCCAGCTCAGCCAGCGCGCCCACGGTCATCGAGGTCAACGCCACCGGGTGCAGGGCGAAGCCGTGCAGCGAACCGTCCTCCAACGGGCTGACCGCATAGCCGACCTTGGCCAGGTTCCGCTTGGTGAACTCATCGGTGTTGACGATGATGTCCGCACCCGGCGGCAGATCACCCACGTTCGCCTTCAGCGCCGCCGGGTTCATCGCCACCAACACGTTCGGCGAGTCGCCCGGCGTGAGGATGTCGTAATCAGCGAAATGCACCTGGAAACTCGACACACCGGGCAACGTCCCCGCCGGTGCCCGGATCTCCGCCGGGAAGTTCGGCAACGTCGAGATGTCATTGCCGAGCTGAGCGGTCTCCGACGTGAACCGATCACCGGTGAGCTGCATACCGTCACCGGAGTCGCCGGCGAACCGGATCACAACGCGATCGAGCTCGACACGTTCCTTCAGCATGGCCGGCCTCAATCCTCGATCTCGGCCCGCAGCACGCCCGAGAGCTGCCGCCACGCAGCTTCCTCGGCCGGAGTCAGCGGCTTGGCGTCGACAGGCGTGGCCGGCGGTACAGGTTCACCCGGCGCTTCGCCGTTCTCGTCCGGCGGGTGGGTGATCATCCAGCTGATCGGCAGGAAGCACCCGGCGACCGAGCCGAGACCCACGATCAGGTGGTTCCCCGCGCTACGGGCCCAGCGGGACCGCAGGGCCCGCCGGCACCAGAATTGAACTGACCGCAAGTGAGACATGATCCTCCCCGGACGACTGCATTCACTATCGGCCGGAGCCCTATACCGAGGCTAATACGCTTCTTAAGCGCCGTTGACAGCCCAATTCGAGAAACTTAATGTGGCCTCATCACCGCCGACGCCCACGGTAAAACGACAAGGAGTGGCTGTTCATGACCGATATCTCGTACGAAGAATGTCGCCTTCAAGGCGGCCCCGACTATGTGCCGGAAGAGTTGCGAAACGCCCGCGTGCACGCCGATGCACTCAAGGTGAAAGTGCCCGTACACAATGGGTGGGAGCATTTCGAAAGGGTCAGCGATTTCACCGAGACCGGCACGCCCATCTTCCGCTGGACCATGCGCACGAAGATCGCGGAATAGCCGGCACAGCGGCGCTCACAACGGAATGTTGCCGTGGTGGCCGCGCCCGGCGGCCACCGGCGCGTGGTCTTGAGCCGGGCCAACCGTGCTCTTGCGCAGGCCGGTACCGAACCTAGGGCGGCTTAAGCCCGGGTGAGAAGCATGGTCGCCGACAGGTTGCCGATACGGAGGAGTTCCTATGCGACCGAGCGTGATCATTGCGGGGGGAGGGCCGGTCGGCCTCATGCTCGCCTGCGAGCTGGGGCTGCGGGGAGTGCACGCTGTCGTGCTCGAACAGCGGGCCGAGGCACCGACGCAATCGGCGGGGATGGCGTACCACGGCAGAACCCGCGAGGCGTTCGGCCTTCGCGGGCTCACCGACCGGATCAGCCCGGAACACAGTTTCCTCTGGCCCCGGACGCCTTTCGCGCTGCTCTGGCTGAACCTGGAGACGGTCGACAGCCGCGACCACACCTACGCCTTCCCGCAGTGGCGCACCGAGCGGTTGCTCGAGGACCGCGCCCGGGAGCTGGGTGTGGACATCCGGCGCGGGCACGTCCTGCTCGACATCGAGCAGGACGAGGACGAGGTGTCCGCAACCGTCGGGTCTCCCGTCGGCCGATACCGGCTCAGCGGTGCCTACCTCGCCGGGTGCGACGGTGCCGACAGCGCGGTACGCCGGCTGGCCGGTATCGGCTTCCCGGACACCGGGTACCCGTACCACGGTCTGTTCGCCGATGTGCCGGCCACCGAGAGTCTCCAGGACTCGTTCGAGGCGGGCCTGCACCGCACCGGCATGGCGGCCGTGATGCCGCTGGAGCCGGGCGCGGTACGGGTGATGGCCATCGAGTTCGAGGCGCCGCCCGCCGACGCGGGTACGCCCGCCGCGGACGAGCTGGGCGCCATGATCGAGCGCATCACCGGCCGGCGTCCGGTGCTGCCGGAGGCCCGGTGGGTGTCCCGGTTCGGCGGGAGCACCCGGCTGGCGCAGACCTACCGCCAGGGCCGGGTGTTCCTGGCCGGCGACGCGGCCCACCTGCTGTTCATCTCCGGCACGCAGGGCCTGAACGCGGGTATCCACGACGCGATGAACCTCGGCTGGAAGCTGGCGGACGAGGTCCTGGGCCGGGCGCCGACGGGGCTGCTGGACAGCTACGAGGCGGAACGGCGGCCGGTCGGTCAGGACATGTGCGACCACGCCAACGCGGTGCTGGCTCTGCTGCACCACCCGGCGGAGCACCTGAGCCCGTTGCGCTCGCTCTTCGCCGAACTGCTGCGCTACGACGACGTGAACCGGCTGCTGCTGCAGATGCCCACGGCGGCCCGCTATCCCGTGGGCGACGTGGCGGACGCCGGTCACCCCCTGACGGGTCAGCCGATCCAGGACGTCGACCTGCTCACCGCGGCAGGCCCGGTGGGGCTGTTCGACACCATGAGCTCCGGGCGGGGTCTCGTGCTGGACCTGCGCGAGGCCGGTGCGCCCGAGGTCATCGACCCGGAACGCTGGCTGGACCGGGTGAGCGTCGTCCGGGCCGCCCCGGTGCCGCAGCTCGGCGCGCCGCTGGTGCTGATCCGGCCGGACGGGCACGTCGCCTACGCCGGGGCCGACGTCGCGGGCCTGCACACCGCCCTCCGGACGTGGTTCGGTGCGCCGGACATCCGCCCGGCCGAGCAGGCGACCGGCCTGGCGACCACCGCCGGGACGAAGTGAGGCCGCACCAGCCACCGCACCGCTGACAGCGACGGGGCCCCTCCCGGGTGGGAGGGGCCCCGTCGCGTCGCCGGGGCGTGCTCAGCCCGCCGGAACCTCCACCGGCCGCGGCGGCTGGGCGGACCAGTGCCGCCTCAGGTGCGGTACGAGATCGGCGGCCCGCTCGTCGGGGAAGTACAGCTTGCCGCCCTCGATCTCGACCACCTCCGTGGCGCCGGGAATGGTGTCGCGCAGCCAGTGGGCCCACTCCAGCTCGAAGTGGAAGTCGCCGGTCCCCCACACGATCAAGGTCGGCACCGTCAGCCGGCGCAGGCCCGGCACCGCACCGCGCAGGTCGGCCGGGTCGAGCGAGGACAGCAGCCGCTCGAACCGGCGGGCGTCCTCCAGCGTCGCGCACACCGGGCCGAGGTACGACCGCAGGGTCTCGTCCGTGACCTCGTCCGGATACTGGTAATTGGCGGTGATCGGCCGCTCCCCCGACCGCGCCATCTCCAGGTTCTCGAACATCTGCACGGCGTACGGCGCGAGCTCGCCCCGCTTGGCGACCTCCACGGTGTTCCGGAACGCCTCGTTGGGGATGTTGTCGTCGGCCTCGCAGTTGGTGAGCGTGAAGGTCGCCAGCCGCTCGGGATGCCGGGAGGCGAAGATCTGCGAGATCGCCGCGCCCGTGTCGTTGGCCACCAGGTCCACGTCGGTCAGGCCGAGCGCGGCACAGAACTGCTCGATGACGTCGGCCAGCGAGCTGAGCGACAGGTCGAGATCCGCCCGTACCGAGCGGCTGTGGCCGTGCAGCGGTAGGTCCAGGGCCACACACCGGTGCTCGTCCTTCACCAGGTCGATGACATTCCGCCACAGATAGCCGTTGGTGCCGAGACCGTGCACGAACAGTGCCGTGCGGCCCTGCCCGACGTCCGCGTACCCGAGCTCACCGGCGTCGGTGTGCACGGTGCGCCGGTGGCTGTCGAACTCCTCGAGCTTCATGCCGCTCCCCCGGTGGTGAGGCTGTCCTGCAGACGGATGGCCCGCTCGGGGCACGCCGAGGCACCCCGGGCGGCGGCCGCGCGGCGGCCCTGCTCGACCTCGAACTCCCCCATCTCGTTGAAACCGGTGTCGCCGTTGATCACGTACACCTCCGGGGCGAGGGCGGAGCACATTCCGTGCCCCATGCAGCTGTCCGCATCTATCTTGATCTTCATCGGGCTCCTTCCTGAGTTTGTCCGGCCTGAGTTCGTCCGGGACGGTGCGATCGACCCCGGCCCAGGGGTCACAGCAGCGCGGCGGCCAGCTCCCGCCACTCCCGCAGCGGCACCCCGCCGGACTCCGTGGGCAGCACCTGCAGGCACACGTGATCGGCGCCGGCCTCGCGGTGCTTGCGGACCCGGCTGACGACGGTGTCGAGGTTCCCCCAGGCCACCAGGGCGTCCACCACTTCGTCGCTGCCGCCGCCGACGAGCTGGTCCTCGGTGAAGCCCAGCGCCCGCAGGCTCGTCACGTAGTGCGGCACCCGCAGGTAACCGGCGACGTGAGCACGGGCGACGTCGCGGGCACGGCTCAGGTCGCTGTCGAGCACGACCGCCTGTTCGACGGCGAGCAACGCTCCGGTCCCCATCCGTTCCCGGGCCAGCGCGGTGTGTTCCACCGGCACCAGGTACGGCAGCGCCCCCCAGGCCCGCTCGGCGGCGAGGGCGAGCATCTTCGGCCCGAGCGCCGCGATGACCCGGCGCGGCGCCCGCTTCAGGTCGGGGCCCAGCGGGGCGGCGTCCATCGCGTCCAGGTACTCCCGCATGGTCTTCAGCGGCCGGACGAACTCCTGGCGGCGTACGCGCTGCACGGCCATCGGCGCGCTGAGCCCCAGGCCCAGCAGGAACCGCTCGGGGAAGGCGCCGGCCAGCGTGCGCTGCGCCTGTGCCATGGTCACCGGGTCGCGCCCGTAGATGCAGGCGATGCCGGTGGCGATGACCATGCGTTCGGTGGCGCCGAGCAGCATCGCGGCCTGGGTCAGCGACTCGCGTCCGAAGGCCTCGCCGAACCACAGCGTGCCGTACCCGAGTGCCTCGATCTCGGCGGCGACGTCGCGCATCCGGTCCAGAGGCAGTTCCTCCAGCGCGAAGGTCCACAGTCCCACCGGTCCCAGGTCCAGATCCTCGGGCTCCTGCGGCTCGGGGTGCACGGTGATGGCGCCCTCCGGGCAGCCCGCCGCGCCGCGAGCCGCCGCGGCGCGCAGCCGCCGGGGGAGCTCGACCTCACCCATCTCGTTACGGCCGGTCGTGGGGTCCAGCCGGTACACCTCCGGGGCGACCGACTGACACATCCCACGACCCGTACAGCGGTGTGGATCCACCTGCACTCTCATGACGTCCTCCCGGGGCCGGTCATCCGAAGGTGAAATCCATGCTGGTGACACCGCGGACCGTGCTGAAGTGACGCACCGGCCGGGTGCCCGGGGTTATCCCGTAGCGCGGGACCCGCGCGTGCCACTCCTCAACCGCGGTGCGGATGACCCGGCGGGCCAGGTGCATGCCGAGACAGCGGTGCGGGCCGATGGCGAACACCAGCTGGCGCGTGGTGGCGCGGTCGAAGTCGACCTCGTCCGGGTTCTCGAACACGTCCGGGTCGAGACCGGACATGGCCCACGGCATGAGCACCATGTCGCCCTTGCGCATCAGCACGCCGTGCCGTTCGACGTCCTGCACCACCATCCGGGCGGTGGCCGAGACCGGGTCGTGCCGGATCAGCTCCTCGACCACGGCGGGGATCTTCTCCGGTGATCCCACGACCACGTCCTGAGCCTCCGGGTGCTGGGCCAGGTACAGGAAGACGACGGCCATAGCCGCGGTCGTGGTGTCGAACGCGGCGAGCATGTTCATGAACGCGATGTTGACCATCTCGTCACGGGTGGGCGTACGGCCGTCGTAGGTCGCCCGCAGCAGTCCGCTGAGCACGTCGCGGCGGCCCTCGATGCCCTCGGCCTGCCGCCGGTCGATGGCGTCGGAGAAGAACTGCCACAGCGGTTGTGCGGCCGCGATGACGTCCTCCTGGTTGTTGGCCTTGGGCATCTCATGCCGCAGCCACTCCTTGTACTCCAGGATCTGCGGCAGGTACTCGCGGCCGATGCCGAAGGTGATCAGGAACGCCTCGGCCGGCAGTTTCACCGCCACGTCGGAGATGAACTCGCACTGCCCCTTCTCGATCAGCGGCTCGATCGTGTCGATCGTCGCCTGCCGGATCTGGGGCGCGAAGTGGTTGACCGCGGCCGGGTTGAACAGCTCCGACATGGCCTGGCGCCACTTGCGGTGCTCCTCGCCGTCCAGTTGGATCGGGATGGCCTTCTCCCGGAACACGTCGTGCGGCGGGATGGAGAGCATCGAGTTGGAGAAGATCTGCGGGTTGCGCGCGGCCCACTCCATGTCCGCGTAACGGGTGATGATCCAGTACCCGCCCAGTTCCTCGGAACGGACGATGGGCGCCGTGTCCCGCAGCTCCTTCCAGTAGGGGATCGGGTCGTCCTGCAGCCACGGCTGGTACACGCTCCACTGCCGGATGCGTTCCTCCACCGTCGCCGGCGCCGTGACCGGGCACCGGCCGGGACTCACACCGTCCGCCATTTCTGCTCCTTTCCGGGCGCTCGAGCGGGCGCCGCCGTCGATCCGGCCGGGGAGCCGGCCTGTCCCAGGCTCGTGGCCGGGACTAAGCGCGTTCTTGGTGCCTGCTTAAGCGCGTCGGCTTAAGCAGGCACCAAGAACGCTTTTAGGCCGACGGCCGAAGGTGCAGGGACGCAGCGGGACCGGTAGTGCTGCGCACGAGGCGGCTCGCCGCGCACCCACGGCGCCCGGAGGAAGGAACAACGACATGACGGACGCACGGACGGCGGGCCGCTGTCCCGTTTCTGCCCCTGCTACGACCGAGGAGCGGACCAAGGCATGGAGTCTCTACCAGCCCTGGTTGCAGGACGATCCCCTCACCTACTTCAAGGAGATGCGCGAGCAGGCCCCGATCGTGCGTTCCGAGGAGGCCGGCGGGTACTGGATCCTCACCCGCTACGCGGACGTGGAGTGGGCCGCCCGCAACCCGGAGATCTTCTCCAACGCCCAGATCGCCATCCCGCACCGCCAGTTCTTCCCGGAGAAGCAGATCCCGGTGCAGCTGGACGGCGACGAGCACCGCAAGTGGCGGCAAGCCCTCAGCGACCTCTTCAACCCGGGCGCGGTGAACCACTTCACCCCGGAGATCCGGCAGGCGACCATCGACACGATCGAGCCGCTGATGGAGAAGGGACAGTGCGAGTTCATCTCGGAAGTCGCCACGAAGCTGCCGGCCGAGACCTTCGTGATCACCTTCGGCATCGGGCGTGAGTACGTGCAACAGCTGCTCGACCACAAGGAGTGGCTGCGTCGCGAGGGCATCCCGAACGCCCGCAACGAGGAGGAGTTCTACGCCGCCAACCGTCCGCTGTGGCAGTTCTTCAGCGATGCCATCGACCGCCGCCGGGCCGAGGGCACGCAGGGCCGCCGAGACGTGCTCAGCCAGCTGATCAACACCAGCTTCGACGGCCGGGCGCTGACCCAGGACGAGATGATCAACACGGCCTTCGTCACCATGCTGGCCGCGCTGGACACCACGACGGCCGCGCTCAGCCTGATGTTCCTCTACCTGGCGGAACACCCGGACAGCCGCGAGCAGGTGGTGAGGTCACCGGACCGGACCGCGGTCATCGTCGAGGAGCTGCTGCGCCACGAGCCGGTGGTGACCACCGGCCGGGTCGTCACCCGGGACGTCGAGCGGCACGGCGTGCTGATGCGCGCGGGTGACCGGGTGCTCATGCCATGGGGCATGACCGGCCTCGACCCGGACGTGTTCGACCGGCCCGACGTGGTGGACTTCGACCGGCCCGCCACCCGGCACCTCGCCTTCGCCATCGGACCGCACCGCTGCCTGGGGATGTACGTCGCCCGCCGGGTCATCAACCTGGCGATCGAGGAGTGGCACGCCCGGATCCCGCACTACCGGCTCACCCCGGGCACGACCCTGCGACGCCACTACAGCCCGGCGCGCGGACTGTCCAACCTCGACCTGACCTTCGGCTGAGCACGCCGGCGATGGTGTCGGTGACCCCCAGGAGAGAGCCATGAATCGTACCGTCATCATCGTGGGCGCCGGCCCGACCGGCTTGATGCTCGCCGGCGAGCTGCGGGTTGCCGGGGTACCGGTCGTCGTGCTGGACACTCTGCCCGAAGCCGTACCCTTCTCCCGTTCGCTGTTCGTGCAGAACCGCACGGTCGAGGCCCTGCGGATGCGCGGGCTCGACTGGTTCGCCGACGCACCGCGGTGGCTGCGATACAACTTCGGCTTCCTCAACCTGCCGCGGCTACGCGACGACTCCGAGTTCGTCCCGCGGCACGCCCCGCAGCAGGAGTTCGAACGGCTGCTGGCGGAGCGCGCCGAGGAACTAGACGTCGACGTGCGTCGCGGGCACGAGGTGGTGGGGCTCGCCCAGGACGACGCCGCGGCCCACGTCACCGTCCGGTCCCCGGCCGGCACGTATCAGCTGTCGGCACCCTTCGTGGTGGGTTGCGACGGTGGACGCAGCACCATCCGCAAGCTGGCCGCCGTCGACTTCCCCGGCACCGCCTCGACCCTGAACGGGATCACCTCGTACCTGTCACTGCCGGACAACCGGCTGCCCGACGGACCGCAGGCGGCGATCCACCCCGGCGGCATCGTGGCCATCGCGGAGCTGGAGCCCGGCCGGTTCCGGGCGACCTGCATCGAGTTCGACCGGACGATGCCGGACCGCGACACCCCGCCCACGCTGGACGACCTGCTGAGCGGCATCCGACGCGTCTCCGGGCAGGAGCTGGCGGTGACCGAGGCGCACTGGATCTCCCGCTTCGGCAACGCCACCAGGCTGGCCGCGAACTACCGCCAGGGCCGGGTGCTGCTCGCGGGCGACGCCGCCCACATCCATTTCGCCTCGGCCGCGCAGGGCCTGAACACCGGCATCCAGGACGCGGTGAACCTCGGCTGGAAGCTGGCCGCGGAGGTCAACGGTTGGGCGCCCCCGGACCTGCTGGACAGCTACCACCGCGAACGGCACCCGGTGGGTGCTCGCGTCTGCATGTACTCGCAGGCTCAAGTCGCCATGTACCACCCGGTCGACAAGGTAGCGCCGTTGCGCGGCCTGTTCGGCAAGCTGATGACCCTCGACAGCGTCCGCGATCATCTGCTCGGACTGGCCACGGGCATGGACATCCGGTATCCCGACGACACCGGAGCCGGGCACGCGTCGGTCGGACTGCGCATGCCCGACGCGCCGCTGACCACGGCCGCGGGCGCGACCACGATCTACGGCGGGCTGCACGACGGCGCGGGGCTGCTGCTCGACCTGACCGGTCGGGACGACGAGGGCGCCGGCGCGGACGGCTGGACGGACCGGGTGCGTCACGTACGCGCGGAACCCGTCGCGACCGTCGCGGCCGGCCGGGTGCTGGTCCGCCCCGACGGCTACGTCGCGTACGCGGAGGCCGATGAGCCGGACGACGACGCCCTGCGGGCCGTACTGACCCGCTGGTTCGGTCAGCCCCGGGCCGGCAGCACCGCCCGAGCCGGCGTCACCGCCGGATCATCGGCAGGATGACCGTGTCGACGACCTCCTCGAGGAAGTCGTCGCTGATCACCGGGTCCTCCAGGAAGTAGGTCTGGATGAGCATGGCCGGGCCGACGTTGGCCACCATGGCGGTGACGGCCTCGGGGCGCACCTCACCGCGCTCGACGCCCCGGGCCAGCGCGCGCAGGGCCATCTCGCGGTAGGGGGCGAAGACCCGCTCGCCGATGGCAGCGTGCACCAGGCCCGCGCCCGCACCCGGCTCCGCCTTCAGCGCCTGGAACGTCGCACCGTACGAGGACTCGAGTGCGCTGCGCAGGCAGCGCAGCAGTGCCAGAAAGTCCGCACGCAGGTCGCCCTGGGGCGGCACCTCCGCGGGCGACGGCAGGGCGGCGCGCAGCGCATCGACGATCAGCGCGTTCTTGTCCGGCCAGCGGCGGTAGAGCGTGGCCTTGCCGGTCCGCGCAGCCGCCGCGACGCCCTCCATGGTCAACCGCGCGTACCCAAGCTTGCTGATCTGGTCGAACACCGAGTCGAAGATCGCCCGCTCCAGCTCGGCACCGCGGCGGCGGGTGGCCGGACGCTCGGACACTGTGGCGGGCACGCTCATCGGAACCATCTGTCATGCCTTCCGCCGAAATAGCGAACGGATCCGTACCCTTGCAAGAGACGGTACCGTTTCTTATGCTGTGTTCCGTTCAACCTACCCATCATGACTCTTGGAGGATGGCATGTCGACGACTACCGGTCCGGCTGCCTCGACGCAGCAACCCGAAGCACCACAGACCGGGCGATCCAGCGGCGTCACGCTGGCGGTGATCGTCTCCTTCGCCCTCCTCATCGGCGTGGACTCGACCATCGTCAACACGGCCCTCCCGCAGGTGCAGCAGGATCTGGGGTTCTCCAACACCGACCTGTCCTGGATCCTCAACGCCTACACCCTCACATTCGGTGGCCTGCTGCTGCTCGGCGGCCGGCTCGGCGACGTCGTGGGGCGTCGTTCCACGTTCATCGCGGGCGTCCTCATCTTCACCCTGGCCTCCTTGCTCGGCGGCCTGGCCACCTCCGCGTGGTGGCTGATCGGCTCCCGCGCGCTGCAGGGTGTCGGTGCCGCTCTCGCCTCACCGGCGATGATGGCGTTGATCGTGACCAACTTCCAGGACGCGGCGCGCGCGAAGGCACTGGCCATGTTCTCCGGCGTGATGGGCGCCGGCGCCTCGGTCGGCCTGATCGCCGGTGGCCTGCTGACCTCGTGGATCTCCTGGCGCTGGGTGCTGATCGTCAACGTCCCGCTGGGCATCGTCATCGCCCTGCTGGCGCCGCTCTACGTCAAGCAGCCCGACAAGCACCCGACCCGGCTCGACGTGCCCGGTGCCCTGCTCGGCACGCTCGGCATGGGTGCGCTGGTGTACGGCTTCATCCGCGCCGCCTCCGACGGATGGCGCGACAGCGTCACCCTGACCAGCTTCGGGCTGGCCGTGCTGCTGCTGATCGCCTTCCTCATCGTGGAGACACGGACCGAGCAGGCGATCGTGCCCCTGCACCTGCTGGCTGACGGCACCCGCGCCGCCGCCTTCACTACCACCCTGCTCCTGTCCGCCGCCATGTTCGGCGTGCTGTTCCTGCTGACCCAGTTCATGCAGGACGTGCTGGAACTGAGCCCGATCCGGGCCGGCCTGGCCTTCCTCCCGATGACCCTGGGCCAGTTCGCGGCGGTCCGCCTGGTGCCCAAGCTGCTGCCCCGCCTGGGCGCGAAGATCCTGCTCGTGGGCGGAGCCGCGCTGGTCACGGCCGGCATGGCCTGGCTCACCCAACTGTCGGCCACCAGCGACTACTTCACCGCCGTCTTCGGACCGCTGCTGCTCATCGGCGTCGGCGTCGGCGTCGCCTTCGTCACCCTCAACGTGACGATCATGTCGAACGTCGCCCAGAAGGAGGCAGGCGCCGCCTCCGGCCTGCTGCAGACGATCCAGTGGCTGGGCGGCACGCTCGGCCTGGCCGTCTGGGTGACCATCTTCGGCGCCACCATCCGCGGTGCCCAACCGACCGCCACGTCAGCCGTGGACCGGACGCACCAGGTGCTGGCCCTCGGCGTCTCCCATGCCTTCATCGGCGCGGCCCTGGCCGCGGCAGCGACCTTGATCCTGGTACCGATCGCCCTGCGCAAGCGCGCGGCTGCTCCCGCCGCACGCTGACCCACCGCAATCCGTTCCCCGGGTGGTGCCGGACGTCCGCCGCAATGTCGGCTGCCGTCCGGCACCACCCAAGAAATCTCACGAGGACCCGACATGACTCTCCCGGACGCATCCGGGAACGCCGCCACCCGGCTTCCCCGCACGGTGACCATCCGCGGTGACGTGGCCATGCCGACGCTGGGACTGGGGGTGTTCCTCACCGGCGCCGGCGAGCGCACCCGGACCGCGGTCTCCGGTGCGCTCGAGGCCGGATACCGCATGATCGACACAGCCGCCATCTACGGCAACGAGGGCGACGTCGGGCACGCCGTCCGGACCGCCGGGGTGGACGACGTCTTCATCACCACGAAACTGTGGAACTCCGATCATGGCTATCAAGCCACGCTCGACGCGTACGAGCGCAGCCGCCGGCGGCTCGGTGTCGACGTGGTCGACCTGTTCCTGATCCACTGGCCGGTGCCGGGCAGCCGGCTGGAGAGCTGGCGCGCGATGGAGCACCTGCTCGCCGAGGGCCGGGTGCGCGCCATCGGCGTGAGCAACTACATGAGCAACCATCTGGAAGAGCTGTTGGACAAGGCCGACGAGCCGCCGGCGGTGAACCAGATAGAGCTCAACCCGTACTGCTTCGGTGCGGCGCGGCGCGACGTGCTGCAGCTGTGCGTCGAACGCGGGATCGCGGTCCAGGCCTACAGTCCGCTGGCCAAGGGCCGGATGCTGGCCGACCCGGCACTGGTGCGGGTGGCGCAGCGGCACGGCCGCACCCCCGCGCAGGTGCTGGTGCGCTGGGCCCTGCAACAGCGCACAGTGCCGCTACCCAAGTCCACCGATCCGCGCCGCATCGCCGCCAACGCCGACGTCTTCGGGTTCGCACTCGACGACGAGGACATGGCCACCTTGGACGGGCTCGACCGCAACCTGGTCACGCCCGGCTGGGACCCGGTCGGCGCGCCGTGACGACCCCGGCCCCCGGGCGTCCGCCGCTGCCCTACGACCACCTGCCGCCCGTACCCGCATTCCGGGTGTCGAGCGCGGACCTCGACGACGGAGCCCCGCTGGGCCCCGCGCAGCTGTTCAACGGCTTCGGTCTCACCGGCGGCAACACCTCACCGCAGCTGCGGTGGTCGGACTTCCCGCAGGAGACAGCCGGCTTCGCGGTCACCTGCTTCGACCCGGACGCCCCGACCGGTTGCGGGTTCTGGCACTGGCTCCTGGTGGACCTGCCACCGACGACCACGCAACTCCCGGCCGGTGCCGGGGACGTGGCCGGGACCGGGCTGGCGCCGGGAGCGTTCCACCTCCGCAACGACTTCGGCAGCGCGTCGTACGACGGCCCCGCGGCCCGCCCCGGCCAGGGGTCACACCGGTACGTCTTCACCGTCCACGCGCTCAGCTGTCCGAGTCTCGGTGTCAAACCGGACACGTCGGCGGCGATGACCGCCGCCCGGCTGACCCACTTCACGATCGCCCGGGCCACAACAGTGCCGGTGCACCAGCCCTGACCTTCGCGACGCCGGGTGCCGGTGACGCGCCGAAGCCCAGAGAGGAATCCCGTGCCGAAGATCGTCATCGTGGGCGCCGGACTGGCCGGTCTGCGCACAGCCGAGGAGCTGCGCCGCGCCGGGTTCACCGGCGGCATCGAGCTGCTCGGGGCGGAGCAGCATCCCCCGTACGACCGGCCGCCGCTCTCCAAGGATGTGCTGCGCGGCGGGCGCCCGGCGGAAAGCCTCTACCTGTCCCGGCGTGAGGCGCTGGCCGACGCGGGGATCACCCTGCGCACCGGGTGCCGCGCCGAGCGGCTCGAGCCGGCCGGCCGGCTGGTGCACCTGACGGACGGGACCAGCGTCGCCTACGACGACCTGGTCGTGGCCACCGGAGTCGAGGCCCGGAGGTTGCCGGGCGCCGACGGGGTGCCGGGAGTCTTCTGCCTGCGTTCCCTGGAGGACGGCGCCGCTCTGCGGGACCGTGCCGCCGTCGCCGAGCATGTGCTGGTGGTGGGCGCCGGTTTCGTGGGCTGCGAGGTGGCGGCGAGCCTGCGCGCCACCGGCGTGGCCGTCACGATGATCGACATGCTGCCCGCCCCGCTCGCCCGCGCCTTCGGTGTCGTCGTCGGCGAGCTGGTCGCCGACCTGCACCGTGAGTCCGGTGTGGACGTTCGTGGCGGGGTGGGTCTGAGTCGCGTACTGGGTCCGGCGATCGACGGTGACGCGCACGGCGAGCTCGCCGGTACGGGTGTGACGAGCGTCGAGCTGACCAACGGTGACCGGCTGGCGGTCGACACCGTGGTCGTCGGCATCGGCGCCGACCCGGCCGTGCGGTGGCTGGCGGGCTCCGGGATCCGCCTCGGCGACGGCGTCGAGTGCGACGCCGGGGGGCGTACCTCACTCGAGAATGTCTGGGCCGTCGGCGACGTCGCCTGCTGGCCATATGAGGGCCCATTTTTCACCGGCCGGGCCCGCACCGAGCACTGGATCCGGGCCGGCGAGCAGGCAGCCGTGGTGGCCCGCGACATCGTCGACGGCAGCCGGACGGCACTGTCCGCCCCGCCGTACGTCTGGAGCGATCAGTACGATCGCAAGATCCAGGCGATCGGCTGGTTCAGCCCGTCCGACGAGGTACGGATCCTGCGCCGCGAGCCGGGACGCTTCCTGGCAGCCTACGCGCGCACCGGGCGGCTGACCGGAGTGGTCGGATGCGGCTGGCCGGCCGACGTCATGCGGCTGCGGGCCGCCGTCCTCACGGGTGTCCCGATGACCGATGTGGGCCCGGCCGGGGCGCCGGGCCACACGTTCGCCTCCGCTCCGGCCGGGTGACAGCGGGCCACTCCGTCGACCGACCGTCGCGCCGCGCCCGCGGTGCCCACAGCTCCACCCACCGGTGTCCTGCCGCGTACCCGCCCTGTGAGCGGCCGGCGCCGACCCCTGCCGGCCGTCCCCCGTCGGCCGGCAGCAGCGGCCCCTCACACCACATCGGTGTGAGGGGCCGCTCTTGTTGCCGCGATGCTCAGGAACGTGCCGGTGCGGACGGCGTCGGGTGGCGGTTGGTGCCGGCGACCTGAGCCGCGATCGGCTCCAGCTCATCGAGGTCGTCCGCGGTGAGGGACAGCTCCGCGGCGCCGGCGTTCTCCTCCAGGTACGAGCGCTGGCTCGTGCCGGGGATCGGTACCACCGGCACGTCGTGCACCCCGTCGCGATGGATGAGCCAGGCCAGGGCAACCTGGGCCGGGGTCGCGTCGTGCCGGGCGGCCACCCCGCGCACCACGTCCACCAGCCGCTGGTTGTGGTCGGCGTTCTCACCGATGAACCGCGGCACGGTCCCGCGGACGTCACCGGAACCGAACTCGCTGGCGGCGGTGTAGGCGCCGCTGAGGAAACCGCGGCCCAGCGGGCAGTTCGGCACGTAGCCGATGCCCAGCTCGGCACACGTGGGGACCACGTCGGCCTCGTCGTCCCGGGTGAACAGGGACCATTCCTTCTGCACGGCGGTGATCGGGTGCACGGCGTGCGCCCGGCGGATCTGCTCCGCGTCGAGGTTGCTCAGCCCGAGATGACGCACCTTGCCGGCGCGCACCAGTTCGGCCATGGCCCCGACGGTCTCCTCGATCGCCACCTTGGGATCAGGAACGTGCAGGTAGTAGAGGTCGATGTGGTCCACGCCGAGCCGCTGCAGGCTGGCGTCGCAGGCCTGCGCGACGTAGGCGGCGTCTCCGCGCAGCCCGCGCAGGCCGCGGCTCTCCGGGTCCCGTACCGGCCCGAACTTGGTCGCCAGCACCACCCGGTCGCGCTCGGTCGTGCTCAGGAAGCGGCCCACCAGCCGCTCGTTGTCCCCGATCCCGTACGTGTCCGCGGTGTCGAAGAAGGTGATGCCGAGCTCCATCGCCCGGCCGAGGGTGGCCAGCGACTCGCCGGCGTCAGCGGGCCCGTAGAACTCGCTCATGCCCATGCAGCCCAGGCCGAGAGCGGAAACCTCCGGCCCCGCCTTCCCCAGTGTGACGGTACGCATGCGGTAGTCCTTTCCGGCTGGTGGTCGGGACGGAAGGTCCCGGCGGCACACGCGCCGCCGCAGGCAGGTTGGCAGGCAGGGCTTACCGGGACCTTGGCCACCGCTAAAACGTCTCTCGCCGCGCCCGGTCCGGGTCCGGCCGGACAAGCACGTCTTTGGGACAGCTTTAGCGCCACGATCGACGATGGCGCGAGCGGGACGACCGGTGTGTGGGCGTCCGCGTTCGCTCCCAGGAAGGCACAGGATGGATATCTCGGACATCCGCATCCTCTCGGCCGGAACGGCGTTGCCCGGCCATCCCATCGACAACGCCGCCCTGGCCCGACGGTTCCGCATGGACTCCGTCTGGGAGCAGTGGGTCGACGCCTTCGTCGGCACCCGCAGCCGGCACCTGTCCGTCGACCTGCAGACCGGGGAGGTGCGGCAGACGCTCGCCGACCTGGCCGTCACCGCGGGCCACCGCGCGCTGGCCGGGGCCGGAATCGACGGCGCGGACATCGACCTCGTCGTCATGGGCACGGCCACGCCGGACACGCTGATGCCGGCGACCGTCAACGTCGTCGCGGACCGGCTGGGCATCGACGGCGTGCCCACGTACCAGTTGCAGTCGGGCTGTGCGGGTGCGGTGCAGGCGCTGGACGTCGCGCGGCACATGCTGTGGGCCGGCGGCAGCCGGACCGCGCTCGTGCTCGCCGGCGACGTCTCCACCAAATACTTCGACCTCGACCTCGACCTGCGCAAACTGCCGCCGGCAGAGCTGGTGAACGTCGTGCTCTTCGGCGACGGGGCCGGTGCCGCCGTCCTCACCAGCGATCCGGTGCCCGGCTCGACCGCGCTGCGGGAGGTGCTCAACCGGCTCACCGGCAAGGACCGTGCCCCGGGCCACGTGCTCGACTGGTTCGGCCCGGCCGACCGCCACTCCGAGCGGCCCGGCGCCCGCGAGGATTTCAAGGCCATCGAGCAGCACGTGCCCACCATGGCCGCGGAGGTCCTGGCCGAGCTGCTGGACCGGTTGGCCTGGCGGCCCACGGACGTGGATTACCTGCTGCCGCCGCAGCTGTCGGGACGGATGACGGCCCGCATCGTGGAGCAGCTGGCGCTGCCGGTGGCGACCGAGATCTCCTGCGTTGAGGAGACCGGCAACAACGGCAACGCGCTGCCCTTCCTCCAGCTCGAGCGGGTGCTGGCCAAGATGGCGCCCGGCGACCGGGCGCTCGGCATCGCGATCGAGTCGAGCAAGTGGATCAAGTCCGGTTTCGCCCTGGAAAGGAGGTGAGCAAATGGTCACGCCCACCGTGCTTCCCGCGCCGATCGACGAGCTGACCGCGCTCGCCCGTGGTGGTGATCTAGCCGGCCGGTATCCGACGGTGGCGCCTCTGCTGGCCGGTCTCGACCCGGCGGACCTGCTCCACGCCGGCCGGCTGCTGACCCGCCTGGATCCGGCCGAGGTGCGCCGCGCACATCCCGCGACGCCGACTGTCTCGGTGGCCATCACCGGGCACGGCACGCTCGCGGCCCTGCCGCCGGCATTGACCGCGGAGGCGGCCCGCCACGGCGTCCTGGTGACGACGCTCATGACCGACTTCGGCGGCTACGTCACCGACCTCGGCGATCCGGCCAGTGCGCTCTATGCGGCCGACACCGATCTCGTGCTCTGCGTGGTGGACGCCGTCGAGGTCTTCGACCAGCTCCCCTCCGCGTGGACCGTGGACGGTCTCGGTGACGCACTCGACGAGGTGGTCGGGCGGCTGACCGCGCTGGCCGCCCGATTCACCGCCACGGCCCGCGGCACCCTGGTCCTGAACACCATGCCCCTGCCCGGGCACTACCCGGCCCAGCTGGTCGACCACGCCTCCCGGGCCCGGCTGGGTGTGCTCTGGCGCACGGCCAACAGCCGGCTGCTCGACCTGGCCGTGAAATCTTCGCGGATCGTCGTGCTGGACCTGGACCCGCTGGTCGCCGACGGCGCGCCGGTCACGGACCCGCGGCTGAGCATGTACGCCAAAGCACACCTCTCGGACGCCTTGCTGTCCGCCTACGCCCGGCAGGTGGGTCATCTCTGCCGCGGCATGGCCGGTCGCACACGCAAATGCCTGGTGCTGGACCTGGACAACACGCTCTGGGGGGGAGTGCTCGGCGACGACGGAGCGGACGGCATCGAAGTGGCGGACAGCTACCGCGGTGAGGCGTTCCGGGCGTTCCAACGGGTGGTGCGTCAGCTCGGCTCGCAGGGCGTGCTGCTCACCGCGGTGAGCAAGAACGACATGGAACCGGTCCGGCAGGTGCTCCGCGAGCACCCGCGGATGACCCTGCGCGAGGACGACTTCGTGGCCGTCGTGGCGAACTGGCGGCCGAAGCACGAGAACCTGCGCGAGCTGGCCGCCACGCTGAACATCGGCCTGGACAGCATGGTGTTCGTCGACGACAGCCCTTACGAACGCGGGCTGGTACGCCAGGAGCTACCCGAGGTCACCGTCGTCGCGGTCGACGACGAGCCCGCCGGACATGTGGCCGCTCTGCTGGGCGACGGCTGGTTCGACGTACGGGAGGTGACCGCCGAGGACCGCAGCCGCACGGTGCTGTACCGGGACGAGGCGAACCGCCGCAGCTTCCTGCACAGCTTCGACTCGCTCGACGACTACCTGCGTAACCTCGACGTGACCGTACGGCTCGACCGGGTGACGCCGGATCAGTTCGCCCGGCTCTCCCAGCTCACCCTGCGCACCAACCAGTTCAATCTGACCACCACCCGGCTGCAGCCCGACCAGGTGCGCGCCCTCGCCGAGGACCCGGCGCACCTGGTGCTGACCATCGGCGCCGGCGACCGGTTCGGCGACAACGGCCTGGTCGGTGCGGTGTTCGCGCACCGCTCCGGTGGCGACCTGCACATCGACAACATGCTGCTCAGCTGCCGGGTGTTCGCCCGCGGCATCGAACAGACGTGCCTGGCGGCGGTGCTGCGGCACGCCGCCGCGACCGGGGTCCGCGCGGTGCACGGCCGCTACGTCGCGACCGCGAAGAACGGCGGCGTCCACAACCTCTACCAGCGGTACGGCTTCACCGTCACCGCTGACGACGGGGTCACCATCACGACCTGTCACGACCTGGGCGAGCTGCCCGCACCGGCGGACCACGTCCGACTGGTCACCTCGTTGGAAGGGGCCCACCCGTGAACAGCATTGACGACTTCGTCGAGATCGTCCGCAACGAACTGGGACTGCCGGTCGGCACTCAGGACGCCGCGCTGAGCCTGGACGACGTACCCGGCTGGGACTCGCTGCACCTGCTGACCCTGCTGGTGGTGCTGGAGCGTACGACCGGCCGGCGCATCTCCATGCCCGACGTGCTGCAGGCGGACAGCCTGCACCAGATATACGAGCTGGCGACCGCCGCATGAGGCCGGCCGCGCTGGCCCCGCAACGCCGGCACACCTACTACTTCCTCCGGGAGATCCGGCAGTTCTCGCCGGTGTTCCTGGACACGGACATCGACATGACCGCCGTTCAGCGGCATCGCCGCGAGGCCCGGGAACGGTCGTCGCGCTACTCGACGGTCAGCTACGTCCTGCACACCGCGAGCCGCGTCCTCGCCGCACATCCCGAGGCCAACGCCGCGATCAGCGGCCGGATCCGGCCGCGGCTCGCCTACCACGACCGGGTCCACGCCAAGCTCGCGCTGGACCGCAAGCTGGGTGGCCGGCGCGTCGTGCTGGCCGCGGTCCTGCCGGACCTGCACCTGGCCGACCTCGACGGCGTGCAGCGGCTGGTGAGCCACTACCGCGACGGCGACGCGGCCGACATGCCGGAGTTCGCCGGTGTCCGGGCACTGCACCGGCTGCCCGCGCCCCTGGGCGCGCTCGCTTTCCGGCGGACCGTACGGCCGTTGCGCAACCGGGCGGAACGCGTCGGCACCTTCGCGGTCACCTCCCTCGGGCACCGTCCGGTGCAGAGCTTCCACTCCGTCGGCGGCACGACGATCACTCTGGGCCTGGGCCAGGTGACCGACCGGCCGGTGGTCCGCGACGGCGTCCTCGCCGTGGCACCGCTGATGCGGCTCAGCCTCAGCTTCGACCACCGCGTCATCGACGGCGCCGAGGCGGCGGACGTGCTCACTGAGATCAAGGACGCCCTGGAGGCGTACGGTGAATGACGTCGCCGAGCTCAAGCAGTTCGTGACCGTGCACGCCCGCACCCAGAACCTCCTGCCGCACGTCTACCGGCCGCTGCTCGACCGGATCCGGACCGACGGTGACGGACCCGGTTCCTGGGTCCACGAGTGGTCCGCTGCTGCGACCGGCCGGCTGCACGCCGGCGATCCGCTGGGAGCCTGCCGGTACTACGCGATGGCACGGTTCCCGTTCCCGGACGGCCCCGCCCGCCAGGACGCGCAGCGGCAATGCGTGTCGGCGTTCGAGAGCTGGCGGCAGGACAACGACACCGGTATCGAGCGTCTCGACATCACCCTGCCGGACGGGACCGTCGGGTGCTGGACGAGCGGCCTGTCCAGCACCGACCGGCGGCCGCTGCTGCTGGTCATGGGTGGCATCGTCGCGGTCAAGGAGCAGTGGGCACCGATCCTGCGGCAGGCCCGCCGGCTCGGCATGGCCGGTCTGGTCACCGAGATGCCCGGCGTCGGGGAGAACACCCTGCCGTACAACGCCGAGAGCTGGCGGATGCTGCCGGCGGTCCTGGACGCCGTCCGGGACCGCGCCGACGTGTCGCACACGTACGCGGTGGCGTTGAGCTTCAGCGGTCACCTGGCGCTGCGCTGCGCGTCGGTCGACCCGCGGATCCGGGGAATCGCCACCTCGGGGGCGCCGGTCTCCGACTTCTTCACCGATCGGGAGTGGCAGAGCCGGTTACCCCGGATCACCGTCGACACCCTGGCCCATCTGACCGGGGTCGAGCAGCAGGCCCTCGCGGCCCGGCTGCCCGGCTGGCGGCTGGGCGACGACGAGCTCACCCGGCTCGACATCCCCGTGTGCTACCTGGCCAGCAGCCGCGACGAGATCATCCCGGCCGGTGATCCCGCTCGGCTGCGTGAGCGCGTACGACAGCTGCGGCTGATGGAGAACGATGACGTGCACGGCTCGCCGCGGCACGTGACGGAGTCTCGCCTGTGGGTCGCCTTGTCCCTGCTGCGGATGCGGGACGTCCATGGCCCGCAACGGCTGGTCGTCGGCTCGCTGTGGCGCGCCGCGCGGCTCCGGGCCCGGCTGCGGCGGGCAGCGGCATGACCGCCCCGGCGACCCGGTTCGGGCGCTACCTGTCCGGTGAGCCACGCGGGGACGACATGCTGAGGTTGTTCTGCTTCCACCATGCGGGCGGCGCGGCGTCCACGTTCTCGGGCTGGCGCGGCGTGCTCGGCGAGCACGTCTCGGTTCTCCCGGTGCAACTTCCCGGCCGGGAGAACCGCATCAGGGAACCGCGGATCCGCGACATGCCGGCACTCGTGGCCGAGCTCGACCTGCATCTCGGCCCACTGCTGGACCGGCCGTACGCGTTCTACGGTCACAGCATGGGCGCGCTGGTGGCGTACCACCTCGCCCGGCTGCGGCAGACGACCGGCCGGTCCCTGCCGCAGCGGCTGCTGGTCGGCGCCTTTCCGGCGCCACACCGGCCGGCCGCGACCGTGCCGGCCACCGATCAGCCGGACGACGTGCTGGTGCGCTGGATGCGCGACATCGGCGGTGTCTCACCCGAGCTGCTGAACTATCCCGAGTGGCTGCGGGCCGTGGCCGCGCTGGTCCGTGACGACCTGGCGCTGTGCCGGGGCGGGCTGACCGAAGAGTGGCGGCCGTTGTCCTGCCCCGTCGACGTCTTCCACGCGGCGGACGATCCGCTGGTCTCGGCGGCGGACGCCCGCGCCTGGGAACAGCACACCAGCCGCGGCTGCACCG
>WUUC01200292.1_pt1 | contig 21606 bp, 35 predicted proteins | sample 6278441 | NCBI WGS metagenome assembly WUUC01 (sample SAMN13675441, study PRJNA597444) | soil metagenome | isolation source: soil | place: USA: Washington | collected 2017-10
CAGCAGCCCCAGCACCGACAACTTAAAGTGAAGGAAATGTATGCAAAACGCTAGAGCGTGTACAAAATATGTGAGAATACCTCCCCGGAAAGCGCGGCTTGCTGCGGACCTTATCCGTGGATTAAATGTTGAAGATGCCGTGATCCAGCTCATGTATTCACAGCTCAAGGGTGGTAAGCTTCTCAAGAAAACTCTCGACAGCGCTGTTGCGAATGCTGAGACGCAATTGAACGTTCCACGTCAGAAGCTCATGGTTAAAGAAGTGAGAGTCGATGCAGGTCCTGTTTTGAAGCGTTCAAAATCAAAAGCACGCGGTGGAATGGTAGCTATCATGAAGCGGACAAGCCACTTCACAGTGATCGTAGAACCTCAAGACCAGAGCAGTGATAAGGAAGGTAAATAATCATGGGTCAGAAAACATCCCCAATTGGGTTTAGACTCGTTCGAACAAAAAAATGGCGCTCAATGTGGTATGCCAACAAACAAGAGTTTGGCAATCAAATAGGTGAAGATACATTCATCCGCAAATATCTGATGTCCAAGCCGATTTGCGTTGGTACCTCTCTGATTACCATTAAGAGAATGAGCGGAAAAATTGAAGTGACTATCCATACAGCCCGCCCTGGTCTTGTCATCGGGAAAAAAGGCGTTGAGATCGATATCTTGAAACAAGAGCTCAAGAAAGTCACAGGCAAAGATATCTGGATTGAAGTTGAAGAAATTAAACGTCCTGACCTCGATGCAAAACTCGTGGCAGACGGAATTGCAAAGCAACTTGAACGCCGGATGCCTTTCCGCCGCGTTATGAAGAAAGCGATGCAATCAAGCATGGACGCCGGTGCAGCTGGAATTAAAGTTTCCGTCTCCGGTCGTATTGGAGGAGCTGAGATCGCCCGTACTGAATGGTACAAAGAAGGACGTATCCCACTCCATACAATCCGTGCCGAAATTGACTATGCAATGGGAAGAGCCGAAACCACTTATGGATCGATCGGTGTGAAGGTGTGGATTAATAAAGGCGAAGAAGGAGCAGCTTGATTATGGCATTGATGCCCGTTCGAACTAAATTCCGAAAAATGCAAAAAGGCCAAATGGCCGGTTTCAGCAAAGCTGCAAACTTTCTCGACTTCGGTGAATATGGCATGCAAGCTCTTGAAAGAGGCTGGATTACCAACCACCAAATCGAAGCAGCTCGTGTTGCAATTACTCGTTATTTGAACCGCCGCGGCCAAGTATGGATCCGTATGTTCCCTGATAAGTCGGTCTCTAAAAAACCGGCTGAAACTCGGATGGGTAAAGGTAAAGGAAATCCTGACCACTGGGTAGCAGTTGTAAAACCAGGTCGCGTAATGTTTGAAGTCGGTGGTGTTACAAAAGACCTTGCTCAAAATGCCCTTCGCCGCGCCGCAGCTAAAATCGGGATTAAAACCCGCTTTGTCGAACGATTGGAGAGAGTATAAGTTATGTTTAAAATTGAAGACCTTATAAAACAAAATCTCGTTGAGCTTACTGCTCTCTATAATGATCTCTCCAAAGAGATCTACGAGATCAACACAGAGTTTAGCATAACTCGAAAGTTAGAAAACCCCCATCTCCTGCGATCAAAGAAGAAAGATCGAGCCCGTGTTTTAACGGCGATCAATCAAAAATCCCAGGATAAGTCCCAATTGCAAGAAAAGGGAAAGGCTTAAAGTATGAAAACAGAACGGAACACCCGTAAAGAAAAAGAAGGCGTCGTTGTCTCAACGAAGATGCAAAAGACTGTCACAGTCCGCGTCGACCGCACCTTCTTGCACCCTGAATATCAAAAAGTCGTGACGCGCGGTAAAAAATACTATGCCCATTGCGAAGGTTTTGATGTGAAAGAAGGGCAGACAGTGCGTATTTCTGAAACACGGCCTATTTCTAAACTGAAAAGATGGCGCGTAGTTGAGGTGATCGCATGATTCAACAAGAATCTGAATTAGATGTCGCTGATAATACCGGCGCAAAACGAGTCCGCTGCTTTAAGGTTCTCCGTGGATCGAAACGCCGTTATGCAGGTGTTGGCGATGTGATTGTCTGCAGCGTCAAAGAAGCCGACCCTAAAGGCCTCGTGAAAAAAGGTGAAGTCGTTAAGGCTGTTATCGTCCGCACACGCAGTTATATTCGCCGTGCTGATGGATCAAAGCTTCGCTTTTACGACAATAGCTGCGTCATCCTCGATGACAAAGGAAATCCTCGTGGAACACGTATTTTCGGGTCTGTTGCCCGCGAAGTTCGCGATGCAGGATATGTGAAAATTACATCGTTAGCCCCTGAGGTAATTTAAGATGAGCAAGTGGATAAAGAAAGGCGATAAAGTTCTAGTCATTGCAGGCAACGAACGCGGAAGATCAGGCATTGTTCTCAAGCGCAAAGGCGAAAAAGTTGTCATTCAAGGCATGAACATACGCAAAAAACACGCAAAACGACGCGCACAAGTACAAACTCCTAGCATTATCGAGATGGAAATGCCGATCCATATTTCCAATGTTTGTCTCTGTGATGATGAAGGAAAACGGATTGAAGTTAAAGTGCACTCTACCAAAAAAGAGAAAGATCTCTTTTACATGAAAGGCGAGAAAAAAGTGGTGTTGCGCACACTAAAGAAAAGTTAAACGGATGAGAAGCAATGTCTAGATTAAAAACGAAATTTAAAGAGGAAGTAAAACCCGCTCTCATAGAGAAGTTCGGATATAAAAATCCGATGCTGGTCCCTTCCCTAAAGAAAATCATCATTAGCATGGGCCTTGCCGAAGCTACTAAAGACAAAAACGCAGTGCAAGCCTGCCAAAAAGAAATGACGATGCTCTCTGGTCAAAAACCTATTTTGACGCATACAAAGAAAGCGATTGCTAACTTCAAATCACGCAAAGGGCAAGTGATCGGACTTAAAGTCACGCTCCGCAAGAAGCGCATGTATGAGTTCCTTGACCGTTTTTGCCATATCGTCGCTCCTCGTATTCGAGACTTCCGCGGCTTCCCTTTAAAATGCGATGGAAGAGGTTCTTATTCTATGGGACTGACTGATCAACAAGTGTTTCCAGAAATTAACTTAGATGAAGTGAAGAGAACACAAGGTATGAATATTACGTTTGTAACATCGGCTAAGACTGATGATGAGTGCGTGGAACTGCTCCGCATGCTTGGATTTCCATTTAAGACTCTGACTGAGGGGAAATAATTATGGCACACCAAGATCCTATCGCTGATATGCTCACCCGCCTTCGTAATGCGATGACAGCTCGTCGCCGTTATGTCGACATGCCTTTGAGCAGTCTAAAGCACGATGTTTTAAAAGTTCTTGAACAGCAAGGTTTTGTCGAACACATTCTCGTTGATGAAGAGCATAAAAAAATGCGCGTTTTCTTGAAATATGCCGGCGGAAGAGCCCCTATTTTGCAAGGACTCAAGCGTATCTCTAAACCTAGCCTCCGACGTTATATTACAAAGCATGAGATTCCTAAAATCTCCGGCGGACTCGGGCTTGCTATTGTGTCCACTTCGCAAGGTGTTGTCGATGGTGAAACCGCCCGTCAGAAAGGGATCGGCGGAGAACTCTTATGTTATATATGGTGAGGAATTAGTTATGTCACGTTTAGGAAAAATGCCTATTAAAATCCCTGCTGGTGTCGAAATTAAGACCGACGGCAAGGCGATCCACGTTAAAGGGTCCAAAGGAACACTCAGCTATCCTTTAGTAGAAGGGATCACCGTCAAAGTCGAAGATGGAATGGCTTTTATCGAGAAAAATGAAAAAATCGAACTTCCAAAGCCTACCCATGGACTCTATCGATCTATGCTCAATAGCATGATCGAAGGTGTTTCTAAAGGCTTTGAGATCAAATTAGGAATGGTTGGCGTTGGTTACCGTGCTGCTATTCAAGGCCATAATGTCGACCTACAAGTCGGCCTTTCTCATCCGACCCAAATACGGATTCCGCAAGGCGTCCAAGTGACAGTCGATAAGAGCATCACGATTATTATTACCGGCATCGATAAGCAACTCGTCGGACAGTTTGCTGCGACTGTGCGTGCTGTGAAACCCCCAGAGCCTTACAAAGGCAAAGGGATTCGTTATGAAAACGAATATGTACGTAAAAAAGCTGGAAAAGCTGCTAAAGCTAAAACCGCTGCCGGATAAAATAGGATAGAAATATATGGAAAGTTCACTCGTTAATAGGAATCGGAAGCGTTTAAAACGGGCCTATCGTGTACGCCAAAACCTCCGTGGCACTGCTGAAAAACCACGGCTTACCGTCATGAAGTCTAATCGTCATATCGCAGTTCAGCTGATCGATGACGAAAAAGGCGTCACTCTTGCCTCGGCTAGCACGCTGATGAAAAAATTCCGCTCAAAGAAACTCACCAGCAACAAAGAAGCTGCCCGTTTAATTGGAACAGAGCTCGGTGAGCTTGCTAAAGGCAAACAAATCACGACCGTCGTTTTTGACCGCGGATTTTACAAGTACCATGGCGTCATTGCTGAACTTGCAAATGCGGCTCGAGAAGCAGGATTACAATTTTAAGGAATAATGATGAAAAACAAATCCAAGCGTCAACGTCAAGAAGATTTTAATACCCACTTCGAAGAGAAGGTTCTCTATATCAACCGATCTTCTAAAGTCGTTAAAGGGGGCCGTAAGTTTAGCTTTTCTGCTCTCGTTATCATCGGAGATGGCGAAGGACACATCGGTTTTGGCTTTGCCAAAGCTAATGAAGTTTCCGATGCGATCCGTAAAGGGGGAGAAGCTGCCCGTAAAAATATCATGACTTTTGAAAGAGAAGGGGCGACTATTCCTCATGAGATTACTGTAAGCTGGGACGGTTCTACCGTTTTCTTAAAGCCTGCTATTGAAGGAACAGGCGTGATTGCTGGATCAAAAGTCCGTTCCGTTCTTGAGCTCGGCGGCGTTAGAGACATCGTTGCAAAAATTTACGGATCTAACAATCCGCTCAACCAAGTCCGCGCAACACTCAAAGCCCTGATGCTTCTTCAAAACCGACAACAAGCACTTCAAGCACGAGGGTTAGTATGATTACATTAGGATCTCTCTCTGATACACATCGTCCCCGCAAACGCGTTCAACGCGTCGGCCGTGGCCTGGGATCTAAACGAGGAAAAACTTGTACCCGCGGTGTCAAGGGTGATAAAGCCCGACGCGGATATAAAGGCCGTTTTGGCTACGAAGGAGGACAGCTTCCTCTTTATCGTAAGCTCCCAACTAAAGGTTTTGTCAATGGAATGTTCAAGAATGATGTCCATTCGATTAACCTAGGACGCCTCAATCAGTTGTTTAAAGATGGTGATCTCATCAATCTGAAAACTCTGCGTGAGCGCGGCTATGCTCCACGTGATCCTAAAGGCGGACTCAAAATTTTGGCTCAAGGCGACCTGAAAAAGAAAGTGACCATTGAAGCACATGCTTTTTCAAAAGGTGCCCTAGAAAAACTCGAAAAAGCAAAGATATCTTTTAAAATTCTCGGAAAACAAGACTCCTAAGAAATGATAGAGGGAATTAAGCGTATCTTCTCGATCCCCGAGTTAAAGACAAAAATTGTCTTTACACTCATGCTCCTCATAGTCTGCAGGATTGGGGCGCATATTCCCGTGCCCGGAATTAATGGAGATCTAGCCGTTCGGATGTTTCATCAGGCTACCGGCGGCAGCCAAAACCTCTTTCAGTTAATGGACGTCTTTTCCGGCGGTGCCTTTGCTCACATGACAATCATTGCCCTCGGTGTTATGCCCTACATCTCGGCCTCCATTATTATGCAGCTCTTGATGGCCCTTGTTCCATCTCTACAGCGTGAGATCAAAGAAAGCCCCGATCAAGGCCGCCGCAAAATGGGAAAATGGATCCGGCTTTTTACCATCGGCCTCGCGTTCTTCCAAGCAGGCCTTTTTGCTAAATATGCTGTTCAGCTCAATGCGGGGACTCCTGGCATTATTGTACCTGAACTCATGGACTTCCAACTCTTTGGCATGCCTTGGCTCTTTTATCTTATTGTGATGTTCACCATGACCGCGGGGACCATGCTCCTAATGTGGATTGGCGAGCAGATCTCAGAAAGAGGCATTGGCAACGGTATCAGCTTGATCATCACTATTGGTATTCTCTCTTCGCTTCCTAGCACCATCGGATCGATCATCCGCCAGCTTAATCTCGACTCCCAAGAACCCGGACAGCTCACATTTTCCTCCCTCGTTGTCCTAGGCGTGGTTTTTGTCATGATCATCGTCGGCACTATCCTTGTCATCCAGGGCCAACGTAGAATCTCCTTACAATACGCTAGACGCGTTGTTGGACGGCAAGAGACGCAGGGCGGAAATGCTTATATTCCTTTAAAAATTAACTATGCAGGCGTCATTCCTGTAATCTTTGCCTCTTCTCTCCTGATGTTCCCAGCAACAATTGCTCAATTTATCGGTCGCGGTAACGCACTCGGGCAAATTGCCAACTGGTTTTCCCCTGGAACATGGGTCCATACCTGTCTCTACGTCCTGCTTATTATATTTTTTACTTACTTCTGGACTGCAACACAGTTCCATCCTGATCAAATTGCCTCCGATATGAAGAAAAACGGCGCTTTCATTCCTGGCGTCCGGCAAGGCAAACCAACCAAAGACTACCTCGAAGCGACCATGAACCGCATTACCTTTGCAGGAGCACTCTTTCTGGCTCTTATTGCAATTTTACCGACTTTGGTCAGCCGCCTTTTAGGTGTGGACCCTACGATCAGCCACTTTTTTGGCGGAACCTCTCTGCTCATTTTAGTCGGAGTTGTTTTGGATACCACTAAACAGATCGAGTCGCATCTCCTCATGAAACGATATGATGGTTTCATGAAACGTGCTCGTGCTCGCTAAGAAGATTTTTGAATTGAGTTAATCTCAGTTAATTGTTAAACTATTTCGATATTAAAAAAGGATTTTACAGATGGCTCGTATCATTGGTATAGACGTTCCTGACAAAAAAAGGCTAGAAGTCGCTCTGACTTATATCTATGGTATTGGTCGTAAGCTCTCTAATCAGATTATTGCCAAATTGGGTTTAGATCCCAATATGCGCGCACATCAATTGTCGCAAGACGATGTTGCCCGCATCAATGCTGTGCTCCAGTCTGACTATATTGTGGAAGGGGACTTAAGACGTCAAATTCAGAACAACATTAAGCGTCTCATTAGCATTCATTGCTACCGAGGCATCAGACACCGTTTAGGACTCCCAGTTCGTGGACAACGCACACGTACGAACTCAAGGACTCGTAAAGGTAAGAGAAAAACCGTAGCTAACAAGAAGAAATAAACAATGAAAGAGAAGTCAGTTAAAGAGTCAGAAGTAAAAAAACCTGCGAAAATTCGCAAAAAAACACAACGTACAGTGCCTGTTGGCATTGCGCATGTACGCGCTTCCTTCAACAACACGATTGTGAGCATTACCGACCTCGCTGGCCACGTTATTGCTTGGTGTTCAGCTGGTAAAGCAGGATATTCTGGATCTCGCAAATCATCTGCCTTTGCTGCAACTGTTGCCGCTCAAGAAGCTGCAAAAGCTGCAATAGCCCTTGGGATGAAAGAAATCGAAATCAATTTAAAGGGACCAGGAGCCGGACGTGAATCAGCCGTTCGAGGGCTGCAAAGCTCAGGATTAAATATTACGATCATTCGCGATGTCACACCAATACCCCATAACGGATGCAGAGCTCGCAAACGACGCCGCGTCTAAACAATTCAGGAGAGGATCATGACAGTTAAGTACGGAAAATTTGAACTCCCGGGCAAAATTAAGGTTGATGAATCGGCACGCCGACAACATTTCTGCCGTTTCATAGCAGAGCCTTTTGAAAGGGGATTTGGCCACACAGTAGGAAATGTGCTTCGCCGCATTTTGCTCACATCCATGGAAGCTCCTGCGATCATATCTATTCGTATCGAAGGCGTTCCTCACGAATACATGGCCATTGAAGGCATCATTGAGGACATGACACACATCATCCTCAACTTCAAATCAGCCTTGCTCCGTAAACTTCCGACAGAAGAAGAGAATGTTTCTAGAGAACCTCGCGTAATTACGAAAACACTCGATATTACTGGTGCTATGCTTGATAAGCACGGCGGCCATTATGCCGTAACGTTAAAAGATCTCGTCGGCGATTCAGACTTTGACCTCATCAATCCTGATCAGCCTCTTTTCACTGTCACTAAACCGATGGTCAAGAAAGTCGATGTTAAAATCGGATTCGGTCGCGGTTATGTTCCATCTGAGCGCCACGTCATGAAAGATAAAGTCGTGGACGAAATCATTGTCGATACAGCGTTTTCACCTGTACGGCTTGTGAACTACTACGTTGAAAATACTCGTGTTGGACAAGATACAGATTTCGACCGTTTGATCCTTGAAGTTACAACAGATGGACGGATTTCACCAGAAGAATCTCTCTCGTTTGCAACGCAAATCGGAATTTTCCATCTTCAAGTTTTTGAACAGCTCAAGAAGCATGCCATTACATTTGACTCTGATGAAATCGAAGTCAATACTGACCGTGATACGCTTCTCTCTAAGCTTGCTCTCAAAATTAATGAGATCGAACTCTCTGTTCGTTCAACCAACTGCTTATCGGGCGCCAACATCGAAACCATCGGTGAACTCGTCATCATGCCAGAATCTGAAATGCTCAGATTTAGAAACTTCGGTAAAAAATCTCTCAATGAGATCAAAGCGAAGCTCGAAGAAATGGGACTTTCTCTCGGTATGGACCTTTCCCGTTTTGGCATCACCCGTGATAACGTAAAACAAATTATCATAGATTACCTCGCTGAGAAAGGAGCTTCAAAAGAAGTATGAGACACGGAAAACACACTTTTAAAATTGGACGCACAGCTTCTCACCGTCGTTGTATGATAGCTAACATGCTCAAATCCCTCATCGAGCATGGAAAAATTGAAACGACTGTTACAAAAGCGAAAGAATTGCGTAGACACGCAGACCGCATGATCACACTGGCTAAGAAAAACACCTTAGCTAGCCGTCGTCTTGCTGTCGCTGAACTGATGGTCAGCTTTAATACACTGACTCCTAAACAGGCCCGCATATCTAAAGCTGGCAAATCGACAAGCATGTTAAATGTGGACCGTCAAGTGATCGGTAAGCTCTTTGGAGAGCTCTCTCAGCGCTTTGCAGCCCGTCAAGGTGGATATACCCGCATCATACGCCTAGGTATGCGTGCTGGCGACAACGCCCCTACTTGTCTCCTCGAATACCTCGCTGATTAACTCTTTGACTCAGCTGTCTTTCCAGGCAGCTGAGTACCTTCTTAAAACAAAACTTTACAAATCGTAAATACCTTTACAATCATCAAAAATTCCATTATCATGGTATTAAAAAAGCCGTCCACAAAAGGACCTCGATAGTGAAAGTTGCCATCAACGGTTTTGGAAGGATCGGACGTCTCGTTTACCGCATTATAGCCCTCAAGCATACGACTCATATCAATATCGTAGCGATTAACGATCTCGTTCCCCCCGACAATCTAGCCTACCTCCTGAAGTACGACTCTGTCCATGGACGTCCTGACCTTAAAATTGAGACTGAAGACGATTCAATTATCGTCAATGGACATCGGATTAGAGTTCTTAACGAAAAAGACCCTTCCAAACTGCCTTGGAAAGAACTCGGCGTCGATTACGTTGTGGAAGCTTCAGGCCATTTTACATCCGTTGAAGAGGCTGAAAAACATATTACCGCTGGTGCTAAACGAGTTGTAATTACAGCTCCTGGTAAAGGAGATATACCGACCTTTGTCATGGGCGTCAATCATGAGAAATTTAATCCTAAAACAGACACCATCGTCTCGAATGCCTCCTGTACAACTAACTGTTTGGCTGTTCTAACAAAAGTCGTTCTCGATAACTTTGGTATCGAAGAAGGACTCATGACGACTGTGCATTCTGTAACCGCATCACAACCTACAGTCGATGGCCCCTCCAAAAAAGACTGGAGAGGAGGTCGTGCTGCAGGTTTGAATATTATCCCATCCTCTACAGGCGCTGCTAAAGCTGTCGGGCTTTGTTTGCCCGAAGTCAAAGGCAAGCTGACTGGGATGGCTTTCCGCATTCCAACGCCAGACGTTTCTGTCGTTGATTTAACAGTACGTCTCAAACGAGATACCACCTACGATGAAATCTGTGCCGCGATGAAAAAAGCGGCTGACGGCCCTTATAAAGGACTTCTTGAGTATTGCGAAGACGAAGTTGTTTCTTCCGATTTTATTGGGACTCCCTATTCCTGCATTTTTGATAAGAAAGCCGGGATAGCTTTAAATAGCCGTTTTTATAAATTGATTGCGTGGTACGACAATGAAATGGGATATTCCCATCGCGTCGTCGATCTCATGAGATACATGACATCAAAAGAAAAACAGTGATAGTTCAAACGTTAGTACCGTCACTACAAAAAAAGGTTTTGTCCCGTGAATTTTACCCGCGAACCCCTCATAGAAACAGTAATTGTACCACGAGAAGGCTGCCGCCTTGTCTTGCGTAGTAGCAGAAATGACTCTGAAGAAGAATTTACAGTTGATGCCGTTGAAATCGTTTCCTTCGGCCATGCTCTGTTCTACCGCTGCCTTGAAAAGCCCAGACCTTTCCTCGTTCCTGTTGGCGACTATGAAGTCGTCGAAGTCAAAGAAAGCCGCGTTGTCTTGAAAAACGCTCAATTTGAACGCACCATTAAAATCGGTGGCGGACGCGAAGGCTCTCTACGTAAAGATGAAGATGAAGAACAAGTGCTCCCTATTGCCTTGGAAGATGAAATTGCCGATGAATCTGGCAGCTCACAACCTTCCCACGACAAGAAAAGAGACCGAGGCAGCCGCCGCAATCGCCGCCGCCGCTCTTCTGAAGAACGGGATGATATGAGACACCGTGTTGAAGAACAAACTTCTCAGGTTCCTCAAGACTTCAAACTCGCACCTCCGAAAGAAGCTCAACAGCCTAAAGAGCCCCAGGTTATTCCTTCTTTCTCACACCTTATCCCTCCTCCGACCACCCTGATCTCACACAATATTCAAAAATATAAGGATCAACAGGCAGGAAATGTTCCTCCCCAGGAATCAGAATCGAGCCCTGCGCCTCGCAAGGAAGAGGAGCCTAAAATCGAGCCCGATTCAGATTCCACTCCGATCAGCCGCGTAGCTGTGGAACCCCAACCGCTAACAATGCAATCTACCCATCTTGATAGTTGGAATCACTTCTTATCTTGATAGAATCATTCTCTCTCAGTAGACTTTTATCTCCTTGATAGAAGTCTACTTTAGCTCGGATGGTGGAATGGTAGACACTGGGGACTTAAAATCCCCTCCGTTAATAGCGGGTGCAGGTTCGACTCCTGTTCCGAGCATCTTGATTCTTAGTGGTTTAAGGGAGGATTGTTAGTTCAACAAACCTCTTAAGTGTTGATTTTGTCCAACTCCTGTCCAACTTTTCTGCTAGGACAAGGGTCTTTTTAAAAAAGGCATTGCTCTTAGGCTTGTTATGGAAAAAAAACAGTTTGAGTTGCTAACCGCAGTTTTTTCTGACTTATTGAAGCTCATCTTGCGCGTTGATATAGCGAGAAAAGATATTCTCAAGATAATGCACAAGATTTCAACGGGCTTTGAGGCGCGCAATTATCAAGGAAAGATATTAAATTTAGCCTGCATTGGTTGTGACCTTGCTTGGTTAATTGAAGCGGCAATAAAGATTCCTCCTCCTTTCCCCATTGTGTCTGGGTTGCAAAACCCGATTAAACATTTTCATTTTACTGGGGAAAACCTACATAAGCTAGCTGATATAGCCAAACAAGATCTAGTAGCATGGCACGCTCTGCATGAGCTTCTTGATGAGTTAAATAACCAAAATGCCTTGCCCAAGCAACTTACGCCTAGTGATATAGTCAAGCTCTGTCATAGTAAACCATTTGGCAGTCGAGGGCCAAATCCTCTGCTGAACCGTCATAGGGACGCATTAGTTATTATGTTGATTGATGGTGCGGAAAAATCTGGGCTTGGACCAATTTCAAGATCAAGTACCAGTGATACTTTTTTGTCTATTTGCGATGCCTTAGCTAGGGCATTCAGAAAAGATGGAGTGAATTGGGCTGTTAGCTACGATGCAATTAAAACTATTTGGGATAGGCGACGATCTCTTAAAGAGGAAATCGGCGCTTTTCGAATAGGCCTACCTATCAAGGACTCGCCGAGCAAAGAAGTTTTCATCGGATTCAGTCGTACAGTATAATTTGACTCTCTATTTTTTTGTTGTTCTCTAACCCATTCATATTCAGTCCAAAGTCGTGTGGCAAATTAAATTTTTATTCGCTGCATGAGAGTGCATTTTTATTTTGCTACCATCTTGTTTATTAAGGAATCCATAGGTTTCCAAGGGCAGCCAAAAGATTCTGAGTTCAAAAAAAAGGATAAAATATGAGTACTGATATTTTTGGAGATTTAGCCGCAAGGTGGCCATCTCCAATTATTGCCCGTGCTGAAGTGAAGAAATTTACTGGTGGGGGCATTAGCGCTAAAACGTTGGCCAATGCTGATTCAAAGAGAATAGGTCCTGAGGGGCGATTTTTTGTAGGGCGCAGAGTTTGTTACACAGTAGTTGCTTTAGTTGATTGGCTTCGCCAAAACGCAAAGAACGTGCGAACAGCGGAAAATAGTAAAGCTGGAGGAGAAAAACAATGAAAATTAGATCAAGTGATCAACGAGAGGGTAGTGGATCATGCCTGCAAAGCTAGAGTACCCCTTGTCAATGTTCTTCCAACAGCTTGAGTGGGCTTGGAGAAATTGGCATTTCCGACCAGTAGAGGAAGAAGAAAAATGGCACGAATATGTCCTGCATTTTTCTTGTGAAATCCGGGAACATCTCTCTGAGAGAAAAAATAGAAGGGACCGTCAATGAAAATGGCCCTTAAAACCACATATTAACCAATTAACCCGGTCGCTTGAGCTGTAACTCTAGTGACCCTAAACACATGGTGTTTACAAAATGAATAATAACAATTTTATCACGGCAAAACAAGAGCTTTTCCGTGACCCAGACATTCAGGTGTCTATCCAGAAAGCTCGAGAACTAGCAAATATTTATGTTGAGCCATTACCTGTGGCTTTCACTTCGAAAAGGATAACTTGATCTATCAAATGGAACCAGAAGAAGGAAAGGATCCGAAACCACCTATTTTCGTTTGTTCAAGGTTAGACATAGTCGCTTTGACACGCGATATAGACGGCAATAATCATGGCAGATTATTGGAATTTATCGATGCGGGCGGCACACGCAAAGAATGGGCCATGCCAATGGAGCTCCTGGCAGGTGATGGAACACAATTCAGAGCCGCTCTTCTTTCTATGGGGTTACGTATTGGCACTGCAAAGGGAGCAAGAGCATATCTCAACAATTATATCCTACAGTCATCCCCTAAATTACAGGCTACCTGTGTCGGGAATACGGGATGGCACAATGACTGTTTTGTGCTTCCTGATGTTGTTATAGGTCAAACAAAAAAAGAACGTCTCATCCTACAAACCGCATCACCCATCATCAATACTTACACTACCAAAGGAACCATAGAAGAATGGAGGCAATACATAGCCGCTCCAGCCATGGGAAATTCAAGACTTCTTTTAGCTCTAAGTGCAGCTTTTGCTGCTCCCCTTCTTTACTGGATGAATAGTGAAAGTGGGGGACTGCATTTTTGCGGACCCAGTTCTTGTGGAAAAACAACAGCTTTAAGAGTTGCCTGTTCCGTTTGGGGAGGCAAAGAATATATGCAGCTATGGAGAACTACGGCCAATGGGCTTGAAGTTACAGCCTCTTTGCATAACGACACCCTTCTCTGCCTTGATGAATTGGGGCAAATCCATCCAGAAGAAGCTGGAGAGGCGGCTTATTTACTGTGCCAAGGGTTGGCCAAGGGTCGTGCTGATCGATCTGGTCAATCCAATAGAAAAAGGCATTCATGGCGTTTGCTTTTCCTTTCAACCGGTGAATTGGGCTTGTCTCAGCACATGCTAACCGTTGGGAAAAGGATAAAGGCAGGTCAAGAAGTTCGCTTGATTGAGATTCCTGCTGATACGGGGATACATGGAATGTTTGAAACAATTCATGGCTTTGAAAATGGAAAGATTTTTGCCGAAACCTTAGATGAAAATGCAAAAACCTACTATGGCACAGCGGGAAGAATTTTTCTTTCTTGTTTTTTGGAAGACATGGAATTTGTCCTTCACAAAATTAAGGAATTGCGCACAGAAATCATTAATAGGCCTGCCTTTAAAGGACTGGATGGGCAAGTTGGCAGGGCTCTCAATCGATTTGCTTTAATCGCCTGTGCAGGAGAAATAGCGACTTTTTTTGGCATCACAGGGTGGAAGCCTAATGAAGCTACAGATGCCGTTCTTAAATGCTTCAACGATTGGGTCGAAAAACGTGGTGGTATCGGTCCATTGGAAGAGAAATCCATTCTATCGCAGGTAAAAGGCTTCTTTGAACTGCATGGAGAAAGCCGATTTACTTCATGGGACGCAAGTCCTGAACATAAAACTCTTAATAGAGCTGGATTCAGAAAAATAGAATTAGGCGAATGGGAGTTCTATGTCCTTCCAGAAACTTTTAAGAAAGAGATCTGCCAGGGCTTAGATCCAACGCAAGTAGCCAAAATTTGTGCCAAATATGGCCTCCTCCTGTGTGAACTAGGTGGCGGTCATACGCGCCCAGAACGTTTGCCAGGAATTCAAGGCACCGTCAGATGCTACCGTTTCACCTCTAAAGTACTTGGAGGCGAAATATGAGTCCGTCTCTTCGTAAAACCTACGTGACAGCGGTGACAAAGGAAACAAGGCCATTGTCTCGGCTGTCACCTCAGTCACCCACTTTCAAACCAAGGAAACTATCATGAGTCTAATAGAATTAGCACGGGAGCTTTCGTTGTCCCCAAAAAGAACCGCGTCGACAAATGGCGGAGAATATCATTCCCCCTGCCCTAAATGCGGTGGAAAGGATCGTCTCATTATCTGGGAAAAAACAGGTCGCTATTTATGCCGCCAATGCAATTCCAAAGGAGATGAGATCCAATTTTGCCGAAAGTTCATGGGCATGGATTTCGATTCAGCCTGCGCAAAATTAGGAGTTGTTAAAGAAAGAAAATTAACATCTTTTCGACACTTATCACCTCCGAAATTCATACCACCCTCCACAAGTTTTCCTCCAGAGGTCTGGCGAAAAAGAGCTACAGCCTTTGCATTAGAAAGCCACAAGAATCTGTTAAACACCCCTTTTGCAGGGAAGCTGCTGGAGGAACGTGGGTTTTCTATGGAAACGATAAAAGCATTTTCTTTGGGTTGGAACCCTAAAGCTCAGTTTTTAAACTATCCTGACTGGGGATTGCCTATTTCTTACAACCAGGAAGGCAAAGAAAGAAGGCTGTGGCTACCGGAAGGCATCGTAATTCCGACATTTTCGAGTGGCGATGTCATTAAGCTTAAAATACGTCGGAGTAGTTGGAAAGAAGGAGATATTTATCCCAAGTACGTAGAAATATCCGGCAGCATGAAAGCCCCATCTATCTACGGCAACACAAATCTAAAAGTCATTGTGCTTGTTGAGGCAGAGTTCGATGTGATGCTGATCCAACAGTACGCCTCAGATCTATGCTATTCGATGGCGATTGGAGGCGCTGGAAAGAGACCTGATGCAATTACAGATAAGCTTCTTAACAAGGCAGATCTTGTTTTGTTTGCACTAGATTTTGACGATGCTGGTAAAAAAGCATTTCAATTTTGGCAGGAGACTTATCCTCACCTGAAACCTTGGCCTGCACCTAGAGGAAAAAGCCCCGAAAGTTCAGCCAAGGAAGGGACTGATTTACGTAGATGGGTTGAAGGCGGTATTCGAAGAGCTGCGAGTTAGAAAAATCAGTTATTCAAATTTCTGATGAAAAAACTTGAAGATCTTAACATTTAAAATAAGGGTTTTTATGCAAAAAGAGTTCACATTTAACCAAACTGAAGAGCAATTGTTTGATAAATTGAAAGAGCTGCGTGAGTCTGTAAAAGACTACCAGCAAATGGAAAAGGTTCTTCCAGAAGAAGAGTATAGGGCTTGGAAAGAAATTACCAGAGATGCTCTGTGCCTTATGCGGGATATGTATCCCAAATTGAACATTAGACGTTTTGATAAAAACAATTACTGGAAGGGGAAATTTAATGACATTCGTCAGGAATTGCTTTGCGATTATAGGTCGTTTCGATTCAAAAAATACATCGAGGCTATAGATGAATTTGTGCAATTTATCGAAGCAAATATCAGTCGAGAAAAGACTTCCTCCATCAATTTTGACCATGAGCTTTTCAGTCCTTACTTTGGGGAAAATAAAAGAGTTCGCCTTCAAAGGACCAACAATGGACGGAAAGTCAAATACATGACGGATTGCCTGGATGATGATAAGCGGTGTAAGCAATTTCAAAGATTGCTTGGCGATCATTTGATTGCATATCCTTATGCCATTGGAAATATCTTTGAGCAGCTGTGGAAAAAAGCCTCCGCTGTGCCAAGGAGAAAAGAGCTAGAAAATGAGATGGCGGACTTATTCAAGTGGATTGCAAGTACTGCAAAAGCTAAACCGCGGTCACTAAGAATCATCCCAGAATGGCAAAATGTAGGCTCATTTTCAGAAATTTAATATAATAATGTTTTGATACTAGACCATAAAATATGGACGAAAATGGATAAAAATAGACTAAATAGACTAACGGAGCGGCAGAAAAGGGCGTTGCCCTTTTTCGTCGCCTCTTCTTCAGAAACTGAAGCATGCCGGCAGGCTAAAATCGCGACACAGACCTATTACGAGTGGCTGAAAGATCCTATTTTTAGATCTGAACTGCACCGTTTAAGGGACATCGTTATTGAAGATGCTGTCGAGACTTTAAAGGCATATACGACCAAGGCTGTTAAAACACTTGTGGGCCTTTTAGATACAACTAATCCTATCCTACAAAGAAACGTCGCCAATGATATCCTCAATCACGTTTCAAAATTTAAAGAGCTCTATGAGATTGAGGAAAGACTCGATGCATTAGAAGCCAAAAATTAAATTGGAGAAAAATAATGAAAATCACCTCCCGAATCAAAAGGCTGGAAAAGAAGCTTCTGGGAAATCAAGAACTGTGGGCTGTGTTTACAATCGGGTACTATGAAGATTCTCATGAAAAAGACTTAGCTGAAAAATGCCTGTTATCCGAATATCTTTCTAAGGGGAACCCTCGACCTTCTCATTGCGTGTTTACTAACGATATGCCAGGACCTACTAAACAAGATCAACACGAAGGATTTTTATATAGTTTTTCTCGTTAAGTGCGTTGGCGGGTCTTTTGTTCTCCCTATTCAATACCAAGGGCGATTGCACGAAGAATGTCTTGACATATCGCGCCCATAGAGGAAAACCTCATATTGACAATTGACAAAAACCCTCAATCATATCTATATTGGTTCCATTTAAACAAGGAGATCTTATGGCTACGACATTAAGTACTCAAATCAGAGGCGCCCAAAAAACCGTTGAGGAGCTCGAAGCTCTATTTTCATGTCCTTTTTCTCTCGATACACTGGAAGATCCTGTTTCTGATAAATGCGGTCATACTTTCGAAAGAAACCTAATTGAGCTTTGGTTACAGAGCAGTAATACCTGCCCACTTTGCCGCAAGAACATCACAATCGGAGGTCTTGCCCCAAATCGGATGGTTAAACAAGCCATAGATATTTTAAAACAAAGAGGCCGCGCCACGGATGGAAGCGTTGCTGTTACTAATGAAAACGAGCGTGCAATCGTATCAGAGGCAGAAGAAAAACTTCGCTCTCAAACATGTGCAAAAAAATCTGCCGATAGTGTTGAAAAATCGTTAAATTATTTAAGCTCTTTGTGTTAAACCATAAGGCTATATGACTGCTATAACAGTAGATCAATGGAATGTGAGTGGAAAACAAATTATACTCTTTCGTCAAACTGATGAAACAGGTGCGAAATTAAAATATAAAATAGAAGACGAACAGTCAAGCCTTGTAGAAATCCCTGCACACCTATATTCTACTGTTGACCGAATTTATAATATTGTTCCCCAGTTCCGTAGTTTCATTGAAGCCAATCTCCATCGCAGTATTGAGCCGTCTTCCTTTGTCCCCATTGTTGAATCTTGTGCCTGGACAAAACGACTGGAGCAATATGTTGAAGTAGCACACTTAAAAGTCGCCTTATTTGGACATGGAGATTCTAGCACCAAAACCCTTCATGAAGCGCACTGGGGAATCTTTAATGCACAAGATAACTCGACAAAAACGGTCGTGGTTCAAAAAATAGAAGGAGATCTTCAAGAATGTCTTGTCAACGTCCTTTTCAATCGTTACCACGTTTCCTTTTATGAAGATCATCGGATTGAAGTCTCTCTCGATTCAGATGGTCAGGTGCTGTCATTAGCTTTGACCATCTTGAGCCGACCTAGTAGTGTTTTCGATAAAAGCATCCATCTTGATGAAAACAACTGGGCTATCACTCTGATTAGCACGCCACAGCTTTTTACAGGGGAACGTGTCTCTAGCGGCCACGCCATGATTGCATGTGAAGGAGTGAAGGAGAGCTGTCAATTTTTAAAATATGCCCATGTTACAAAAAATCCCGAAAAGGGGGGCACAAACAAATCCTTCGGTGGGGCTAGAGTAGAAACTTTAGAAAAAGAAAGGGTTCGTCGTAAAGATATGCGTAACGGCCCTACCTGGAGAAGGCCTAGATCCGTTGTTGAAAACATACTGGTTCTTGCACAAAAAGCACAGCAAGAGCGCCAAGTGATACCCTTTGCCATTGGGAAAAATATTTATAAAATAGCTTTTCCCGTTGCAAGCATTTGTCTTGTGGCTGCGGCAATTTTTGCTGCACGCTATGACTATCGAACGTTCTTAGCTTTCCACTCAGCTTTTTATGTCAAAGATTCTCTAACTTCCTATATGTTGCATCGCATTATATCAATGTCGCAAACAGCTCGTTCTTTTTTTTGGTCACTCGGATTTACTGTTCGTCATGATGGGAGCGCGAATTCTGGCGTTGGGAGACCCTTAAGAAAAGCCGCCATTTCCCTCATGACTGCGTCTTTGGTTGGAGCTAGCGCGTATGTTTCTAAAAAACTTTCAGATCGTTCTGATTGTTTAAGCTGGGCGGTTGAGCAGCTATCGAAAACAGGGGTACATTTTCAGCTGCCTATGTCTATCCTAACCCCCCAACGGTGCCATTGAGTATTTGAATTTGAATGTAAAGGTTGTCGTTTTAAAGAATTCGTGACCTCAAATAAGAAGCGCTTGTTCAAAATATAGGTGGGAACTATGGCGACTATACAGGGTCTAAAAACTTTTGTAACAGCTCCAGAATGCGAATGTAAGTTTGCAGAATTGAATACCCTGCTTGATGACAAAAAAAACATTCATTTAGAGATCACTTTTTGGGGTAAACGAGTCATTACTGTCCAAGGAGAAGAAGGCTCCGTATCTTTATACACACTGGCCACTAAAGTCGTTTCAATCATTCGTACTCGTTGTTTGTCACCAAAGGACTGGCCCTCCAATGAGACCCCCGACAAAGAGCAGGCAACACTCGTTGTAGATCGTTTATCGGGGTATTATTCTCAGACCGAGACTTTAATCGCAGGTGTAAATTTTCTCACGTGGATTTTAGCCAAAATACGAGGCCATGAAGGCGGAGGCATTATTGCGTATCTTAATTGTTGGGGCTTCCCGGTTGGGTGTAAGATCCCCTATCCTTCCTTCTGGGGTTATGATGACGTTCCTGCTTGGGTGCCTAGAAGTTGAAGCAGGTGGGTCCCGTCAATCAAACCTCGGGTTAAATTGTTTAAACCATCTTTCCGACTGATCATCGCTAACGCCAGCTTTTCCAGCATCGACATGAAGCTTCACCGCAATAGCCAGGTAACGCATTAGCATCCGCACCATGGCTGAATTTGTCATGACGAGGGCGTTCTTTGTAGGTGATTGGGCAAAGGTATCTGAATTGACCAGAAAATTTTCCTTATGGAAGTAGGCTTCTCATCCGGAGCATTGACTCTATGCTTCCTTACAAGCTAAATTTTCTTCAAGAGGGATAATTTTCCCTGTTTCACCTGTGAGAGATTGAGCAAGTCCCTGCATAGCATCTCGCTGAATCTCTTCACTTCCTTTTACATACCTGAATACCATAGTGGGTGTTTTCCAGCCAAAGATATGTTGTAGGTCTTTTACTGGAATTTTACGCCGTGATGCCATAGTGGCAGCTGTATGCCTGAGTGTATGGAACGACACTGTATCTCGTTTCCCTCTATCTTTATTTAGCTCTAATTTTTTAACGGCTGTAGAAAATGCGCTGGGAGGCTCCTTAAATGGAATGCCGTCTTTTTTAGTGAAAACATATTGTCCTGTAGCTCCGATGCCTTTAGTTTTCAGAAGGGCAATAGTTTGTGATGGGAGAAAAATTTCTCTAGAGTCTTTGTTTTTGGTTTGAGGGAATAGGGCGGTGCCTCGCTCCAAATCTATATATTCCCAGGTAAGGCGAGCTGCTTCAGAAAATCTACAACCTGTAAAAGCACAAAAAAAAGTCAGTTCATAGGCTTTGCTATCGTTCACTTCTAAAAAACGGAGAATATCGTTTAGCTCTTTTGGTGTAAGCACTCTAAGTCTTATATTATTAATGCGTTCAATTTGAAGGCCCATGGCTGGGTTTTCGCCCGCTTTGACAAATTTACGTTTGGCGGCATGTTTCCAGATGCGGAAAAAGGTTCCAAGCGCATACTGCTGAGAACGCGGAGATAATCCTTCGATTTTAAGCCGATCTAACATCCGCTCCATGTCTTCATGAGTGATTGACTCACCTTACGCATTCATAAATTCTTTCCTTTAAATTTTGCAGTTCTTTAAAAGCCATTTGATTTGCCTTCAAAAGCAGTTTATATTTGAGAGCAAAATGGTTTAAATGGGTCTTGAGTTTGAGAGATTCCAGCTTGCAATAAGCGATGATCGAAGCGAAGATGTGATTACGCTGTGAGAGAGCGACTTTAGTAGGAGACTTCTCAAGACTTGTATTTTGTTTGATCGATTTATGATACTCTTCTATGCGCCACCGTTTTTGGTAGACTTGATAGATGGTGTCGGTATCGCTGTCCAAGTCATTAGTCACGAGGTATAGAGTACCTGTCGAATTGTCTTCGTTTCTGAAGACCTTTTTGATAAGGGCGACAGGAAAAGCAACGTCTTTAAGCCAGACGATTCTTTTCTCTCCATCCTCAAGAGCGAGATCCTTGAGATTTTGATACCGACCTTTTTTCCTCTCTTCTTCGGAAAAAGCAATCAGTCGATTTGCCTTCATACCGAAGATAAATTTCTTCTGTTTCCCATAGTAAACTTCTTGCGTAATTGGAATTTTTATTGTTTACTTTTTCTGAAACAATTTGAGAAGAGTATGCAAAAATATGAAGAGCTAAAAAAATTTAAGGCAGAGCAATTCAGAAGGTTGACAG
>WUUC01192181.1_pt1 | contig 21600 bp, 15 predicted proteins | sample 6278441 | NCBI WGS metagenome assembly WUUC01 (sample SAMN13675441, study PRJNA597444) | soil metagenome | isolation source: soil | place: USA: Washington | collected 2017-10
TTGCGTTCCAGGTTATCGACCCTGAATGGGTCGCACAATTTTTTCTTTCCGGTGGATCACGAATGCAAAACGCCGTGCATCTCCAACTCCTTGATATACGTAAGATTCTCTTCGCAGATCGTACCGGGAACGAATACAAATCTTTTATCATAGATCTGGTCGCCGATGTAATAGCTGACCCAATATTCGTTGGTAAGATGAAAGACGTCTTCATGAATTGGCTCTACCAATGCAGAACTCCGCGCTGGTACTGTCTCAAGGAAATGCCGCAAGGTCGAGGTCTTTTGTTGTTTTCCTTCTTTCTCACCATAACCTTGACTTGCGACCAGTGTGTTTTCGAGGGCAATGGAATTATTGTTGATCAGGTAAACTTTCCAGTCGTAGGTGTCGAACAGTGTTTGCTCCCGGATCACGGCAATCGTCACGTCCTTAACCTCTGGTATCTTGATATCTTTTCTCATTCGTGATCATTTTCATCCCGAAAAGTTGAGCCAGTTTTTCGCACAATACGGTTTTAACTTCTTCGAAATGGATTTCTCTACCAAGTTCCTGTTTTAGGGAAGTCACTTTCTTGTTATCGATGCCACAGGGAACAATGTGGTTGAAATACCCGAGGTCCGTGTTAACATTCAATGCAAGACCATGCATGGTCACCCACCGACTTGTCTTCACACCAAATGCGCAGATCTTTCTTAGATTGTCGGTGGCGCCCATCCACACACCTGTGAGGCCGGCGATACGTTCACCCACCACCCCATAGTGTTCTATGGTTTGAATGATAGCTTCTTCAAGCAGTCTCATATACTTATGGATGTCGGTAAAAAAATTATCCAGATCCATCACCGGGTACACGACTAATTGCCCGGGGCCATGATACGTAATGTCGCCTCCACGATTGATGTGATAATAGGATGCATCGATCGATCCCAGATCTTCTTTGGGAACCAGGAGATTTTTTTCATCTCCACTTTTTCCCAGCGTGTACACATGCGGATGTTCGCAGAAAAGGAGATAGTTCGGCGTAGCAGTCTGTTGGGGAGAATTGCGATTGACTGTTTTAACAGCAAGAATTTCATGGAACAGTTTGGTCTGATAGTCCAAGGCCTCCTGGTAGTCCACCATTCCCAGGTCGATAAACCGTGTGTCGCGGTTGATGAGGTCGTTCACCGTATTCGTTCTAATTCTTCTTTCAGGAAATCTATGGTTTCAACAGCATCCGGATCAATCTGGTTCTCTTTGGCAAGAAAGTAAGAGATCCAATCGGTGAGGTGGATCAGGTAAAAGTACTGCTCAAGCAGTGAGGCGCCTTCCGCTACAATATCAACAATGGGGTTTGATCGCTGCTGAAAAAAGTCGCGGCAGATCTCCATGCGCTTGACCACGCGCTCATGATCGTGATCCGAATAGAGGTAGATCACTTGTACCTGTGGCAGCATTGTTTCGGGAAATTTCCACCCTTCCAGTTCATTGTGATTCATCTCAGGGAACGTATTCACATGAGCGAGCTGTTTGGCGTTTTCGTTGATCTGATTCTGGAAACGCGTGGCCATCGCCTGCAAACGACCGTCACAATAGATAACCGGCAACTTACCCCTTAACTTCTTTGCAATGATCTCTGCCTCCGTCTGAATGGCTTTTTCACTTCGATCCAAAAATGTGATCGTGTTTTCTGTTTCTTTAATGAATGCAGCTCCGATGAGATTCGTATGGTACAGGCAATAGAGCAGGGAGATGAGCATATACCCGATCAAAGCACGCGGTGCCTTTGTTCCCTCCGGGATCTGAACATAAAAAAGATTGTATTCTTTGGCGAGCTCCAGCATCCTGCCGCCGGAAGTAATGCAAATGATGTGTGCCCGTTTCAGCATTGCCTTGTGTACTGCAGCCAGGGTTTCTTCTGTATCGCCACTGTACGAGCAGGCAATGAACAACGTATGGGGACTTACGAATTGCGGGATGTTGTATCCTTTTGAGACTGTAATTGGAATTGGTACCCGGCCGAATGTGAGTGATTCAACGAGGTTGGCACCAATCCCGGAACTTCCCATACCCGTGATCAAAATGTTCCTGATGTCGCTTCCGGGACGGACAAGGTCAACTGCCTGTCCGATACGCAACGCTTCTGCCAATTGTCTCGTAAACCCTTCAATCAATTTCTTCATTGCATATTTTTTGAACATCAAAGGTAGGAGTGATGATTAACAAAATCAAAACCGGGCTTAGCGGAGAAACTGCTGCGCGCGAGTTCCTCAAAGACAAGGGATATGAGATAATCATGTCGAATTACAGGTACAAGAAATCTGAAATTGACCTGATTGTTAAAAAAGACAACTGGTTAGTATTCGTGGAGGTCAAAACCCGGTCATCGGCATGGTTTGGCTTTCCCGAAGAGTTTGTTGACCGCGCCCAGCAACGGACTATTTTCTATGGCGCTGACCAATACGTGTATGAGACCAACTGGGAAGGAAATGTGCGCTATGACATTGTATCAGTGATGGTCAAAGACGGGCTGGTGGTGGAGGTTTATCATATTGAGGATGCGTTTTATTAGCCATTAGCTATAAGCTGATAGCTCTTAGGCGCTTCGCGGTTTCCGCGACTAAAAGCTGATAGCTAACAGCTATTTACTGCATCACCTTCGTATTCCAGTAGATCTCCCTTCCCTTCGCATCCCACTCTTTTCTCACAAAAGATCTTTGATCTTTATCGAATGGATCTGTAGGAAAAGCAATAGTTTTCTTGCGTTTTCCGTCAGGGTAATTTTCAATCCACTCGCCGACCTTTGTATTGAATTTGTATTCGCCCTGCACCGCTACTTTTCCGTTTTCGTGATACATGATATAGTACCCCTCGCGTTCATGGAATTCAACGGGTATCATCTCTTTCACTTTTGTGCGCTCGACGGGATCATAGTAAGTGACCAGTGATTCTTTTGGCCAGCCCTTGTAATATTTCTCTTTGTCTTCCACCAGGTCGTTGCGATCGTATTTCATCCATCGACCATGTTTTGTTCCTTTGAAGTAGATACCTTCTTCGAGCACCACATCGCCCATCATGCGTTTATACGGGCCATGAAGTAATACACCTTTTTTTGTATCGAAACCCGCTTTACGTATTTCGCGGCGTGTGAAATCATACCAGAAAATGTCACGAACAAAAGGTGTTGGTTTCTCGTGCTTCTTAAGATAATAGAATGTCTCGATCACCATCCTGTCGCCGAAACCCTTGCGGGTAAAACCCTTTTTGGTTTTAATACCATAGTAGGTTTTGCGCTTTGGCTTTTTCTTTTTGGTAACGATCGGTTCCGACGTCTGCTCGTCCAGCTCGAGGAGCTTATAGGGCTTGTCTGTTTCAAAGGTGTATTGCCCCTCGGTGCCAAAAGGCTGCTCCTGCTGGGCGATCGCCAGCGACGGAATGATTAAAAGTAAAACGACTATTACCCTCATTTTCCTGAAACGACAGAGTCACAAATTTAGTGCGTTCCCACAACTGATGAAATGGCCTGATCGCGGCGAAAACGGCCAATACGTGAATTGCACCGTCGACACAGCTGGATGGGCCAGCAAAAAACACGAAATCTCTTAATCGGCAAAACTGGGGAATTAACTCATTTACCTCATTTACGAATTTGGGTATATTTGAATAAGCCACCGTACCCATATGATTGCCGTCCGCGAAATGGATAGAGAAGAGATCGGGATGATGATCCGGTATTTTCTTGACGCCACTCCGCAATTTCTTCGCGCTATGGGTGTCGATAGGGATCTGCTGCCTGCATACGATGCGTGGATGACGCTTATAGAAGAGGACTTCGATAAGCCGATAGAGGAGCGGCAGTTCTTCTATGTGATCTGGATGTATGAGGAGAAGCCTATCGGTCACTCGAACATCAACAAAATTGTTTTTGGCAAAGAAGCGTACATGCATCTGCACCTGTGGAAACCTGATAAACGTCAGCAGGGAATAGGCTCATCGCTTGTGCGGCTTTCGCTGCCACACTATTTCCAGAACTTTCACCTGAAAGAACTTTATTGCGAACCGTATTCACTCAACGTCGCACCAAACAAAACACTGGAACGAACAGGCTTTCAGTTTGTGGAGGAATATGAAACCGTTCCCGGTTTGATACAGTTCAAACAGCCCGTTAAAAGGTGGAAGATGACGAGGGATGGGTTTCTCTTGTTGCGAAGCTGATGAATGGCTTCAAGCTCCAAGCCGGGCAGACAACTATTGACATTCGGTTAACGAACGAATGTTGTAAAAAAAACAGATACCCTTGGTCTGAAAAGCCTGAGGCTTGAAGCCTTTGGTTACGATACGAGCTCCACGCTCCGTTTGATAAACTGAGTTAAATCAGCACCGGTTAACATTCCCTGCGACAGCAACGCCAGGTCATACGCCTGTTTAGCGAGTGCTGTTTTCTGTTCGTCGTTGTCAGCTTTCAGAATTTTCTGGACGATACTATGATTGGCGTTCACGCTTACACTGTAGTTGTCAGGCATTGCACCCATAAAACCGAATCCACCGCCGCCAGTCTTCGCCATGTCTTTCATTCTCCGCATCCATTCGCTCATCGTGACTATTACGGGAAGATGATCCGGAGGCAACGATTCAACAGTAACCGTCATGTTTTTGTTGTTGATGGCCAATTCGAAAAGCGCTTTTACTTTTTCTTCTTCGTCCGTCGATAGAACGCTGTCGATCTTTTCATCCTTCGGAACCAGCTTATCGCTCGTTTCACTGTCCACGCGTTTGAACTGGGTCTTCTCAAGCTTGGGCTCGAGCGCATTTACAAAATGACTATCGAGAACACCGCCTAACTCAAGTACATCGATGTTTTTCCTGTTTGCGGCTTCAATAAAACCGTGTTGCTTTGCCGCATCGTTGGTGTAAACATACACCAGGTTGCCGTCTTTATCTGTCTGAATGTCTTTTACCGAAGACCTGTATTCGTCAAGTGTGAAATACTTTTTCTGTGTGTTTTTCAGGAGTGCAAATTCTTTTGATCGGTCATAGAACTTTTCGTCGCTGATCATACCGTACTTCACGAAAATGCTGATGTCGTCCCATTTCTTTTCGAAATCCGCACGATCCTTTTTGAACATCTCCTGGAGCTTGTCTGATACTTTTTTAGAGATGTGCTGACTGATCTTTTTTACGTTCGAGTCGCTCTGCAGATAACTTCGTGACACATTCAACGGGATATCGGGCGAATCGAGAATGCCATGCAGTAACATAAGGAAGTCGGGCACAACATCTTTCACCTCATCGGTAATGAATACCTGCCGTGAATACAATTGGATCTTGTTCTTATGCATCTCGAAATCATTCTTCACTTTCGGGAAGTAAAGAATACCGGTAAGATTGAACGGATAGTCCACATTAAGATGGATCCAGAACAACGGATCCTCCGTAAAAGGATATAGTTCCTTGTAAAATTTAAGATAGTCTTCGTCCTTCAGCTCGTTCGGTGAGCTGGTCCACAAAGGAGAGGGATTGTTAATGATCCTATCGGTGGTAACGGTCTTGTACTTCGGTGCGCCCTTGTCATCTACACCGTCTTCTTCGCTCTCCTCTTTAGTGCCAAATTTGATCTCGACAGGAAGGAACTTGCAGTATTTTTCCAGGATACCTTTTAACCGGTGTTCATCCAGGAATTCTTCTGAATCCTTGTTGATGTGAAGGATGACGTCGGTACCACGTTCAGGTTTTGTGGCGGGCTTTAATTCAAATTCGGTTGAACCATCACAGATCCATTGCGCCGCTTCATCTTCGCCAACTTTGAATGATCGTGAAATGATCTCAACGTTGTCGGCAACCATGAAAGATGAATAGAAGCCGAGACCGAACTTGCCGATAATGTCTTTTACATCGCCCTTGTCCTTGAATTTTTCGACGAACTCCGTGGCACCGGAAAAGGCGATCTGGTTGATATATTTTTTTATCTCCTCTCCCGTCATCCCAAGGCCTTTGTCCGAAACCGTTATCGTCTTCTCCTTCTTGTCGAACTTTACTTCGATCCGCAGGTCGCCCAGGTCTCCTGTGAATTCACCAAGCGATGCGAGCTTTTTCAGCTTCTGTGTTGCATCAACGGCATTGGACACAAGTTCCCGAAGAAAGATCTCGTGATCCGAGTACAGGAATTTCTTGATGATCGGAAAAATATTCTCCGTGTGAATGGAGATGGTTCCTTTTTCTGCCACTTCTGCCATATATCTGATGTTTGGATTGCGAATTTAATGGAAGTTCCTTAGGTCAAGGATTGTTCCAAAAAACTTGCCGTGACAGTTTGACAGTCGGCCCGGATTGTGATGCGATGATTAAGAGATCAACAGCCTTATCAGGTTATTCCATGTGAGATCCTCAATCGTCAGTATCATATTCCAGCCAAAGAAAAAAGGGAAGCATTTTGCTCCCCTTCTCATACCTATGGTTGATTTTCCTGAGGCGACTCTGGCTGCGGCGGCTTCGGTTCACGACGTTGCTCTATGGGAGGCTCAGGTACATTGTGCGGTAACTCCCGTGCTTCGTGTGCATCTGTCGGTTGATGTGTTTGCTCACCCTGTGGGTCACGATTCTGTTCCGGACTCGCATTGCCATCCTGCGTACGCTGTTGCTGGCGATTGCGGTTATCATTTCTGTGACGGTTGTGGCGATGGTGCTGATTACGATTATCGCGACGTTGCTGGCCACCTTGCTCGGGTTGACCATCATTAGTTGAACCGCCCTGCTCACCTTCCGGTTGTCCGTCGTTTTCCTGGCGCGGCTGACCTTCATTGCGTTGTTGTTCATTGCGTTGTTGACCATCGCGATTATGGTGGCGATTGTCGCGACGTTGCTGACCACGTTGCTGAGGCTGTCCTTCTTCAGGCGTCGCACCTTGTTCGCCTTCAGGTTTTCCTTCAGTATCCTGCCGGGGTTGGCCCTGATCGTTACGCTGGTCATTACGTTGACCCCTGTTACGATCGTTGCGTCGCGGATTCTTATGTCTCCGTTGGTCGTGACGAGGCTGTCGCTCTGTGCGTTCGTTCTCTTCACGCGGTGTGTCGGCATCCTGGCCCTCGTTTTCATCTTCTTCTTCTTCCTCTGAATCCTCTGCCTTGCTTTGCTGGTGCCTTCCCTGCTGATTGCGCTGATCGCGATTGCCGCGCGGATGATCGCCGCGGTTGCGATCCTTGTGCCGGCCTTCGCGTCTTGGATGACCTTCGCCTTCCTCTGCCTCAGGTTTTTCTACAACAACTTCGGCGGCTTCCTTCTTATGATGAAGGTCAATCTCTTCGCCATCCTTATTCAGGAAATGAAATTCAGTAATGCCAAGCGAACTATCCTTCACGATCTTGACCCAACGATTGTACTTAAAGAACATCCGAACACGCTTCGAGATAAAACCCTTCGTGTAGTACGCGTATAGGAAAGGATGTAATGCCAGCACGAGTTCCCTTTCGTTTTGCTTAACGAACAGGTGCTCGATGTGATGTTCTATCTGATCCGTAATAAGGATGCTGGCGGTGATGCTGCCGGTGCCATTGCATGTAGGACAAACTTCTTTGGTGATGATGTTCATCTGCGGCCGCACGCGCTCGCGGGTGATCTGCATCAAACCAAACTTAGAAAGGGGAAGAACGGTGTGCTTTGCACGGTCATTGTTACCCATCTCATCCTTCATGGCCTTATAGACCATGCTGCGCCCATCGGCCCGCTTCATGTCGATGAAATCGACAACGATAATGCCGCCCATGTCGCGAAGTCTTAGCTGGCGTGCAATTTCTTTTGCAGCCTCCACGTTAACGGAAAGTGCAGTAGTCTCCTGGCTTTCTTCGCGCGTTGACTTGTTTCCACTGTTGACGTCGATCACATGGAGCGCTTCTGTGTGCTCTATGATGAGGTAGCCACCACCGCGCAGACTTACTGTTTGACCGAACGCAGACTTGATCTGTTTTTCGATCCCGTAGTGTTCAAAGATCTTCGCTTTGCCGGCATACAGTTTAACGATCTTTTCCTTTTCCGGAGCGATGTTGTGTATGTAGCCCTTTACTTCGTCAAAGACTTTTTTGTCGTCGACGTGGATATTGTCGAATGACTCGTTAAGCAGATCGCGGAGGAGTGAAGAGGTCTTGTTGATCTCACCGATCAATTTATCCCGTCCATTCGCTGTAGTGAGTCGTGTCATACCTTCATCCCAGGTTTTCACCAGGTTGCGGAGGTCACGGTCGAGTTCGGCAGTTTCTTTGCCTTCGGCGACAGTGCGTATGATGACGCCAAAGCCTTCAGGTTTGATGGATTGGATCAGGCGCTGCAAGCGCTTGCGTTCGTCGCTGCTCGAGATTTTCTTCGAAACACTGACGGTGTTGGAGAAGGGTACCAATACAAGGTACCGTCCTGCGATGGACAATTCAGACGAAAGTCGCGGGCCTTTGGTAGAGATCGGCTCTTTTACTACCTGTACAGGTATCAGGAGCCCTTTTGACAATTGCTGGGTGATTTTCCCATGCTTGTCGATATCTCTTTCTGCCTTGAATTTATCAAGACGACCGCCGGTGATCTTCTTTGCGCGGACAAGCTTAGTGAACTTTTGCAGAGAACTGTACTGCGGTCCAAGATCCAGGTAATGAAGGAATGCATCCTTTTCATACCCGATATCAATAAACGCCGCATTAAGTCCCTGTACTACCTTTTTAACAGAACCAAGGTAGATATCACCAACTACAAACTTGCTGCCTTCCTGGTCTTCATGGAATTCTACAAGTTGTTTGTCCTTAAGAAGGGCTATTCGACTTCCGTTCTGAGTAGCACTGATAATTAGTTCGTTACTCAAAACTTTAAAAAGTTAGCTCACCGGTCACTTATAACGCTCCCGGTGAGAATGTCTATAAATTGATTACTTCTTCTTATGGCGATTCTTCCTGAGACGCTTCTTGCGTTTGTGGGTCGCCATTTTGTGTGCTTTTCTTTTTTTACCGCTTGGCATAAGTGTGTTATAAAATTATTCTAAGTCTTTCATATAAGAATCCACCACCGCAATCACAGCGGGATCCTGATCCAATCTTTTTACCATCTCAAACTGTTGCCTCGCTTCTTCCTTGTCCCCTCGCGACATGTGCGCTACTCCGAGCAACAAATGTCCCTGCACATGTTTGGGGTTTACCTCCAGCAGTTTCTTTAGCCAGTCAATGGCCCTTCCATGCTGTCCCGATTGCACTGAGAACATCCCAAGATTGTAAAGAGCTTCCTGGTTTTTCGGATCGCTCTTAACGATATCCCTGAGCATGCCAATTCCAGTCATCGGAGGGCCGGTAGCCATAAACGTCATGGCAACTTTGTTCTTCACTTGCATGTTGCCCGGATCAGCTTCGAGTACTTTCTCCAGCCACATCCGGCTGGTTTCTGCTAGCTCTACCTGCCTGGTCGCATCCATTTCAAAGGTGAAGGCATCGAAGTAACTATTGCCAGCCTTTAAGTAACTCTCCGGCGTGTTAAACTTCACTGCAACCTGACCCGCAAACCACGCCGCGCTGTCGAATTTCCCCGAACGGGAGTAAAGACTGCGCAACGAATCGGCAAAGATAGAATTTTTTTCATTCTCCGGATCCGCCAGGAACTGGCGGCGTAGCGTGCGGATGGCATCGACGACTTCGGCGGGAGCAGCGGTGTGGGAGGAAGCTACAGCGGCAGAGTCGCTTTGTGCCCGCATCTCATCTTCATTCTCAACAACAACTTTCGGTAGCAGGAAAATCAACCAGATCAATGCCGCACTTACAAGCAGGAGTATGATGCGGTTCTTCAACATGGAAATCAAATGCGACCCGACGCCGGTGTATTTACCAAATACTCAAATGATCTGCACCAATGTATCAATGGTCAGTTACTTTTCTGCAAGTTGCTTTACCTTCTCGCTGTTCTTGATCTTGTTGATGAAAATCTTGGCGGGTTTGAAACTGGGGATAAAGTGTTCCTCAATCACAATTGCCGTATTGCGGGAAATGTTACGGGCAATTTTCTTCTTTCTCTTTTTGTTGATAAAACTTCCGAAACCACGGATGTAAATGTTTTGACCACCAGACATGTTTTGTTTTACTACAGAAAAGAAAGCTTCTACTGATGCGGATACATCCGCCTTATCGATGCCAGTCTTTTCTGCAATCTGATTGATAATATCTGCCTTGGTCACGGAGTTAAGAGTTTGTGGGAGTTTGGGAAAAATTCAGGTCGGCAAAGTTATAAGCGGAATGGTCAAACGCAAAATGAATTTGCTGATTATCACTATGATGTGGAGGTAAATTCGCCGGATTGATATGATTTTCTCACATTCGCAGGCAATTCTATTACAGAAAAAAATTGAGCGATCACCAATTAATCGGACGGCTCAAGGGCTGGTATGAAATCAATCAACGGCAATTGCCCTGGCGATTGACCAGCGATCCCTACAAAATCTGGCTGTCGGAAATTATTCTCCAACAAACGCGTGTTGATCAGGGTACGCCTTATTACCTGCGTTTTGTTGAAGCCTTTCCAACCATCGCTCATCTGGCCGACGCCAGCGAACAAAAAGTACTCCGGTTGTGGCAAGGACTCGGATATTATTCGCGGGCCAGGAATCTCCATCGCTGTGCCAAAACGATTATTAAAAACTACCGAGGAAAGTTTCCTTCAACATACGAGACCCTTCTCGAACTGCCCGGGGTCGGTCCGTATACCGCAGCTGCTGTTGCATCCATTGCTTTTGCGCGGCCAGTTGCCGTGGTAGACGGTAATGTTTTCCGCGTGCTTTCGAGGATATTCGGCATTGAGATGGACACCAGTACCCCCGCTGGCAGGAAGTTCTTCTTCGAAAAGGCCAACCAGCTAATACCTTCCGATGATCCTGGCACATTTAACCAGGCCCTGATGGAATTCGGCGCACTACATTGCACACCTCGCAAACCCTCGTGCGACGAATGTCCGTTTGCGAAAGTATGTGTGGCCAGGATTGGCGGCCGCGTGCACTTGTTGCCTTTGAAAACAAAGAAGGTGAAAATCCGGGCGAGACATTTTCATTACATCGTTCCGGTGTCGGGAAAAAACATCGGGATGAAAGAACGCAATGCGCGCGATATCTGGAACGGTTTATATGATTTCCCTCTCATTGAATCTGTACGTCCGTTGGATGTTAAGAAAATCGTCGACCATCCGGCGCTGTCGTTATTAGAAAAAACAACCCCTGTAGTAAAGGTGGGTAGCAAAATTCACCTGCTGACTCATCAACGTCTGAATATTCACTTCTTTCTTTTGAAGATCAGCAAAGAAAACCTGATAAAATTGAAAAGGTCATTCGATTCAACCCGCTTCTACACGCCCAAACAAGCGGGAACTCTCCCCAAACCAATTGTTGTTACAAGATTTCTGGAGGAGATGAATTTAATCGCGAACTCCGGTCAGGAAAAAGTATAATTTTGTTAATCATACTGGAGTTGGTTCCTTTTGTTGAGGTTCCGGTGACTTGGCTGCAGCGCTCCAAAACTAAAATCTAAAATTTCAAATCTTAAATAGATAGCTATGTCAGGAGTAAATAAAGTGATCCTAGTCGGTCGTTTGGGTAAAGACCCGGATGTCCGCAATCTCGAAAACGGCGCGTCGGTAGCCAACTTTACCATGGCTACATCTGAAACGTACAAAGACAAGACAACGGGAGAAAGAAAGGAAGTTACCGAATGGCACAACATTGTCTTGTGGCGCGGCCTTGCCGACATCGCAGCAAAATATCTGCACAAAGGTGACCTCGTTTACATCGAGGGCAAGTTGAGAACCAGGTCCTGGGAGAAGGAAGGCGTAACCCGTTACACGACGGAAGTTGTTGGCGACAACATGACAATGCTTGGTACCAAACCCGCAGGCGAGAGAAGTGGTGCGCCACAGTACACTGCTCAGCCCGACGACAACTTTAAACCAAGTGGCGACAGTGGTGCAACTGATGACCTTCCATTCTGATCCAATTTCGATTCAAAAAATTCGTTAGCTGCTTTGTGAAGTTGCCGGTATCACTTATTAGTTCAGGACTTGCATTCCTGGTGTGCGCGGTAACATTCACATCATGCGAGAAATCCTATCAACCGAAGCCCCCGGGATACAACCGCTTTGTATTGCCAGAACCGAAATACATTGCGCTACCGGATAGCCTGCCTTACCAATTTGAATATTCGACTTACGCACAACTACTGAAAGACACGTCTTTTGTGCGGGAGAAACACTGGGTGGAGATCTACTACCCTGAGATCCACGCCAATGTGCACATCACATATAAGCGGGTACAGAACAGTGAACAGCTTCTAAAAGAGTTTCTCAATGATGCTTATGTCCTCACGGCGAAACATCAGATCAAGGCCAATGCCATCGATGAAACGATCGTTACAAACCCCGACGGCAAGGTGGCGGTGATTGCTGAAATAGATGGAGAAGTGCCAAGTCAGTTTCAGTTTACGATGACAGATTCCACACGCCACTTTCTAAGGGGTGCGTTGTACTTTAACACCAAGGTGCACAACGATTCGCTGCAACCGGCTATTGAGTATGTGAAGCGGGATATGATGCATATTATTAATACGCTACAATGGAAGTAACGTGCGAAGTGTTGAGGTGTTCAAGTGTTCATGTTGCGGATTGACGTAGTTCCCGATGCCATAGTAGTGTATATTGCCTTAGCCTGCACTCCCGGCGAGGCAACATCGAACTGTTACCTTGAACACGTGAACACGTGAACACTTTTTTCGCCACCCCCATCGAGTTTCTCAAAGGCGTTGGCCCTCAACGTGCGGCACTGCTTCAGAAAGAGCTTAACATCTTCACGTATGGCGATCTCATTCAGCATTATCCTTTTCGGCACGAAGACAGAACAAAATTCTATACGATCAGTGAGACCCATGAGATGATGCCCTCGGTCCAACTGAAAGGAAAGATCACCCGTTTCGAAATGCCAGGCACAGGAAGAAAGCGGAGGCTCGTGGGTCATTTCACCGATGGTACCGGTCAGATTGAACTGGTATGGTTTCAGGGCGTGACATGGACGTTAGACAAGATCAAGCCGAACATAGAGTACGTGGTGTTTGGAAAACCCAATCGTTACGGACGCACCATTACGATAGCACATCCGGAGATTGATGCAGTGAGCGAGCGTAGCGGGAAGGGAGGCTTCCTTCAGCCTGTATATTCTCTGACGGAGAAACTGAAAGCCAAACACATGGACAGCAAATTCATCGGTAAGCTGATCCGTGAAGTAATATCGATGGCGCAATCGCACATCCGCGAAACACTTCCATCGGAATTATTGAAAGATGAAAATCTCGTCCCAAAGAAATCAGCCATTGCGCAAGTACACTTTCCGGACAATGTTGAACTCCTCAACGCCGCCCGCCACAGGTTGAAATTCGAAGAGCTGTTCTACATCCAGCTTCGTTTGCTGAAAATGAAAGTGGTGCGGCAGGAAAAGTTCAAGGGAATGACATTCAACAATCCCGAGTTACTCACACAATTCTACAATAACCACTTGCCGTTTGCACTCACAGACGCCCAGAAGCGGGTGATCAAAGAGATATATGCCGACATGAAATCCGGGAAGCAGATGAATAGATTACTGCAGGGTGATGTGGGTAGCGGAAAGACAATCGTAGGGTTTATCTGTATGCTGATCGTGATCAGCGGAGGTTCACAGGCCGCGCTGATGGCGCCGACTGAAATTCTGGCACAGCAACACTTCAACAATTTGAAAAAGTATGCGGCCAAAATGGGAATTCATATTGCGCTACTCACAGGCTCAACAAAGAAATCGGAACGGAAAAAACTTCACCTGGCGCTGGAAGAAGGTGTGTTAAGTATTCTTGTAGGAACGCATGCGTTACTGGAGGAGGAAGTGAAATTCAGATCACTTGGTTTGGCCATTATCGATGAGCAGCATCGGTTTGGCGTAGCACAACGTTCGAAGCTTTGGCAGAAAAACAAAGATGTTTACCCACACGTACTGGTGATGACTGCCACACCCATACCGCGCACATTGGCGATGACATTGTACGGCGACCTGGAGATATCTACCATCAACGAACTGCCGAAGGGACGTAAGCCGATAGTTACTACACACAAATATGATTCGCATCGTCTCGAAGTAAATGGCTTCCTTAAAAAGCAAATTGCTGCGGGCCGCCAGGTATATATAGTTTATCCGCTCATTGATGAATCAGAGAAGCTTGACCTCAAGCACCTCATGGATGGCTACGAGAGCATAAGTCGGGCGTTTCCTGATGTTCCGATCAGTATCGTTCACGGAAAGATGCGGCCCCAGGACAAGGATTTCGAAATGGCAAGATTTGTTAAAGGTGAAACGAAGGTGATGGTGGCCACCACGGTGATTGAAGTGGGTGTGGATGTACCGAATGCATCGGTGATGGTGATCGAAAGTGCCGAACGTTTCGGGTTGTCGCAGCTGCATCAGCTCCGCGGCCGCGTAGGGAGAGGAGCAGAGCAATCTTATTGTATCCTGATCACTGATTTCAAATTATCTGCCGATTCCAAGACACGTATCGGTACGTTGGTGCGCACTAACGATGGTTTCGAGATCGCCGAAACTGACCTGAAACTGCGCGGACCTGGCGACCTGATGGGCACCCAGCAAAGTGGCGCGTTGGATTTACTGATTGCCGATCTGGCTAAAGACGGTGCAATTCTTCAACAGGCAAGAGCGGTGGCCATTCGCATTTTACAAGCCGACCCTGAACTTAGTTCGCGAGAAAATGCGTTGATCCGCCTTCAGGTCGACTCCATGCGAAAGTCGGTGGTGAACTGGAGCAGAATTAGTTAATGCCTGCCAACATTGGAAGGGTATTGCGCAAAACCACAGGTCATCAATTACTTTTCGCGCTTCTGCTGGATTAATCGCTCAGATTCATTCGCCCGGAATTGGTATTTTTAAAGTCACTTAACCCTTCCCTATGAGAGGCATTCTACTGTTCCTTTCTTTTTGGATCACAGCGACGGTCATGGCTCAAACCGTTACTATAAAAAAAGTGGAGCTCTCGGGAGAGAATGTGATCGTTACCTACGATCTGGAAGACAGCAACCCCAACAACGAGTATCTGCTAAACCTCTATTCATCGAGAGACAACTACAATGCGCCGTTGGTGAGTGTTACCGGGGATGTGGGCATGGAGATCAAACCAGGAGCCGACAAAAAAATTACCTGGAACATCCTTAAAGAGTACGGCAACTATAAAGGAAAACTTGCGCTTGAGATCCGCGGTAAGGTATACGTTCCGTTTGTACGGCTACAGAATTTCGACGCTGCCAAATCTTATAAAAAAGGGAAGTCCTATCCGGTTACATGGAAGGTTGGTGGTTCGAACCCGATCAACATTGAATTATACAAAGGAGGACAGCGTATTAGCGGCGACATCAATCAACCGAACAATGGAGTACACACACTGTTCATTCCAAAGCACGCTGTGCCAGGTAAGGATTACCGGTTGAAGATCTCAGACGCGAGGAATTCGGAAGAGGTGATCTATACACCATACTTTAAGATTGCGCCAGGTATCCCGATGTGGGCGAAGGCTGCGGGAGGCGCGGTTGTTGTTGGTGTGATTGTATTTATCGCGACGAGTGGCGGTGATCCTGATCCGGGCGATGATCCTGTAGAGGTGGAGATTGATAAGCCCAACGTTCCTAATTAGCATTCAACGTATCCCTGATTTTCAATATTGATGAAAGTGCGTATGAAGATTCTATACATAGTTGGTTTGGTGTTGATGACAAGCCCGATCTATTCGCAGGAGTTTTGGACGAAGAAGGCGGGGCCTACTGGTGGAACAACAACTGACATAGAGTATTATCCCGGCACGGACAAGATCTTTGCTATCACTGAAAGTATTTTATACTTCAGCAGTGACGCAGGGTTGCATTGGTCGGCGTTGGGGGAGAGCGCACATGCTGATTTCACTAATGTATTTTTCGAGGATGTCGAAGTCAGCGACAACAAAGTATATGTGCTAACGTCAAGCTCACTTTATGTGTCGACCGATCAGGGGACTTCATTTACGGAAATAAGTGAAAGCGACTTTTCCAGCGCAAAGAAAATCAAGCGTCTTAAAAATGGTTACTTAATTATTTTGTCGACGTCTTCCCAAGACATTTACTATTCCCAGGACAACGGAGTAACCTGGCCTGGGGACGGGTATTCTACGCCAACGGCTATTAATCAATTCCAACTAGCCGTTAACAACCTTGATCAGATTTTTATTATTCAGGGTTCTGGAACTGCGGCGCGTGTCTTCCGGTCCACTGATTTCGGAAAGAACTTCTCTCAGCTATCCCCGGCGGAAGCAATCTATAGCCTTGCCAACAATAATCCATCATTGAATGGCCTCACTAACTATGTTTATGCAGTTTCAGCGACAAGTATTTACAAACTGAACTCAGGCGATGGATGGGAACCCGCGAAGCACAATATTGTCAGCACGAATCTCGAGAGTAGCGCGACCGCTACATCAAGTTTTGTCAAGGTGACGGCCGACGGTTCTGGAATGTATTTCGTAGACAACCATAACGTTCCGTTTAAGACGTATACGAAGACCGTTTCAAGCACATCGTGGACGACTACAAGTACATTTCCGTCGATCCCACCTAACACGGAAATATACTGTGCAAGCGCAAAAAATTATCCTGCGGCGTCATCCAATGTAGTATTTGGCACTGACGCGGGTGTTTGGAGATCAACGAGCGGCGGCGGTACGCTTGAGCAATCGAATGTTGGCATTAATGAGGTAGAAACCAACGGCATGTTGGTATCCGACAACGGTAACCTGATCGTTCAGTCGTTCTGGCTAGGTGTTCTATATTCGACCAACGATGGCGCTACCTGGACCAGGTCCACCAGCGGGCCAACGGGTTCAATCGCACGGATGATAACGTCGTATGCGGATGCCACGACAGCGTATCACTTCATTCTTACAACGGGTGGGGCGCTTTATCGCTCCACCAACGATGGTGTAACCTGGTCCACGATTACAACGCCGGCATTGTTCAATGATATTGACGGTGCAACTCCGAAAATGTTTGCCAGGTCAGGTAACAATATTTATTACTCTTTCGACACCGGGAGTAGTTGGGCTTCGATAATGCCGATCAGTGATTTCCCGGCCGGAAATATCACGGACTTCCACGTCGCTTCAAGTAGCAGGATGTTCCTTCGTGTGAACAATGGGGGAACCCAAACACTTTACCGGATTCAGATCGGTTACGTCAAACTCTCGCAGAATAATATTCTTTCGAAAACCGCCGTCGCAATTAGCGGAACCACGACTGCTGTTGCTAGCATCGACAATCTAGCGGCCAAGAATGGAAAATTCTATGTCTATGACTATGCTACGGACAGGTTGGAGGTTTCATCGAATTATGGTGTAAGCTGGACCGTAAGACCCACTACACCCAACGGCGGATTCAACAACTTCTTTGTAAGTGCGAACGGATACATTTTCATTGTTGAAGACTTCCCGTTTTTGACGCAAAAAGACAAGATCCATTTTTCAAGAGACGATGGCGCAACCTTTTTACAAACCGAGTTGCCACTCAACACCCGCGGCAGTAGTATCCGGAGTATTGTCACTGCTCCAAATAACTATGCTTATCTGTCAGTCAATACCGATGCGGTATACAGGACAACTTCTCTATTTGTACTTCCGACAGCGCCAAGTAGCCTCACCGCACTCGCAACAAACAACGCCGCCGTTGCCTTGCGCTGGATCGATAACAGCTCTACCGAGGAACATTACCTGGTAGAACGATCATTAAATGCAGGTGTAACTTATTCGGCTATTGGAAGCGTGGATAACTCGGATGTCTGTGATCCGAACAATCTTGCTTACACCTACTTTACAGATACCACAGTCGTATCGGGTGAATCATATCGCTATCGGGTGACGGCTGTTAACGAGGCGGGTTCATCCGCTCCGGTAACCGTAACACTTGGCGGACCGATTCCTTCCTCATGTGCTTCAGTATTTCCCCTGAATCGTTCATGGAGTACCGCAAATGCGGGTGAAGATGATATCCCAGTTGGTGCTACTGACATCGTCGGCGTAAAATGGGTTGGAGGCGATCGATACCTTGTGAGTGATATGGCGGCTAACACATATAATGGTACGAGTCCAGGCAGCAATGTTGAGGGTGAATTTTATTTGAGTTGCACATCGACGATCGTTGCGGGAAACGACGACCTTAAGCCAAATCAAACCGCCGGAACGTGGAATGGGACCAATGTGTTTACACTAAGGTGGCGACGTTGCAATACCGATCAGTTTGAGACCATCACATTCACACTCCGAGGTGACGATCCTCAGCCCGCCGCGCCGGCCCTTAAAGGGTCAATCAGTTCCAATACATCTATCGCGCTTAGCTGGGCGTCAGGATTTTACGAGAAAGATTATATCGTCGAACGCGCCACGGACATAGGATTTAGCGACGTCGTTCAAATAAACTCAACTCCAATACTTTTCCCCACAACGTCATTTATCGACGATGGTAATTTGACAGAGGGCAATACGTATTTCTACCGGGTGCGATCCAGGAATGGAGATATCTCCCCGGAGTCGTCACCGAATTCAAACATTGTTGAGATCACTTTCAAGAAACCCACATTCGTTGTTGCGCCCACGGCGTTAAGTCAGTTCAACGCAATTTCGTTTGGCGCGTTCTGGGCAGACTTTGATGTCGATGGAGATGACGACCTGATGACAACTTCCGGCGAGTTCTCGAACTCATCGCCCGTAACCGTTCAGATTTTCCGCAATGATGGCAATGGAAATTTTATTAAGAACATACTTGCGCTTCCCTCGAAATCTTATCAGTTCGGCTCGATAGCAGACTTTAATAATGACGGCGTAACTGACCTTGCGCTGCTGGTTTCAGGACTACCTCAGGTCGATCTCTTTCGTGGAAATGGAGATTTGACCTTTACTTTATTGTCGGCATTAGCAGCTGGCGATGTGGCAACGGAAATAAAGGCGGAAAAGCAAAGTGCTTCGTGGACTGATTTTAACAACGACGGGCGCCTCGATCTTCTACTAGTTGGACAGCAATCGTCGCTTGAAAATTCCATCTTATTGTTCAAACAATTGAGCAACGGCACATTCGAAAAGGTTACCAGCGGTGGAGATCTAACATCGGTAACGGCTGATACTTTTTTTGGTTATTGGGGAGATTATGATAATGATGGAGATGCTGACGTGATTGTGTCTGCAACCGGCAGTACGTGGCAGCTTTATAAGAATAATGGTGATGAAACTTTTACAGCCCAGTCTCCGGGCATTACTCAGCTTGACGCCGCGAATGGTTTTGGTGGAGGCTGGGCAGACTTTAATAACGATGGCTACCTTGATCTTTTTGCATCCGTTGCCTCTAACGACGTCGTTTACAGAAACAATGCAAACGGAACCTTTACAAAAGAAACAATTGCATCGATGTCGGTTTATACAGGAACATTATCGCCAGTTTTTGGTGACTTTAATAATGATGGACTGATTGACATCCTGTGCCCGCGATATTCTCAGGCTCGGGCAAGCTTATATCTCAACACGTCTTCAGGATCACCAATAAATTTCACAAGAATTACGAACGAACTCGTTGTTGATCCAACAATAGCGCATCTTGGAGCGGCCGTTTCCGATTACAACGACAATGGAGTTTTAGACCTTGGCATGGCGGCAGTAGGACTCTCAACATCATTTGAAGCGTCAGCAGCTTCAAACCATTTGTACACCAGCAACACGTCTACGGGAAACTACATCAAAGTCAAGCTTATTGGTAACGCATCAAATAAGTCAGGTGTCGGCGCGAAAATAACTGTAACCGCAGGCGTCAAAGCGATCACGCGGGAAGTGACTCTTCAACACTCCTTCATTTCCACCAGCAGTACCACACTGCACTTCGGTCTTGGTACCGAAACAAGTATCTCCAGCATCTCGGTTCGTTGGCCCGGTAATGCTATTCAAACTTTATCCGGTCCCGACATCAACGAAACTATCGTCATCACCCAGGACACTGCACCTCCAACTATCACCGCACAAACTCCCGTCCCCAACGCAACAGCACCTATCACAACAACAGTGTCTCTTACTTTTAACGAGCCTGCGGTAACAGTGCCTTCCAAAAATTTTGTGATCACCGGTGTTGGAGATGCTTCACCCACTGCGACAATACCAACCGCCACTGCTACACAAGACGGTAACAAGTTCACATTTACACTGCCATCCGTTCTTCTGCCTAACAAACTCTATGAGGTCACCATCGACGCAGGTGGTTTCGCGGACATTTATGGAAACGAATTTGCAGGCATCACCACCAACACATGGCGCTTTACCACCGGTGCCAGTTTACAGGTAAGCGCGTATTCACCAGGTCCCAACAACACGGGAGTACTAGCCACGGCATCAATTGAGCTCACTTACATTCCCAACGTCACCGCAATTCCTGGAAAGAAAATTCACGTTCACATGATCCCAACCGTGGGAGTACCCGGATTGTTCGACGACTACGACGTAGCTACCGAGGGAACAGTTTCAGGAAACAAGTTCACTTTACCTGCACCAGCTGGTGGCTGGCCTCCCGGAACACAGCTTCGCGTGTTGCTTGACGCGGGCGCATTCCAGGATGCATCAGGTAATTTATCGGTGGCCCTCGAAGGGGATGCGTACCTCTTCACGATCGAGGAAGCACCCGACAACGAAGCGCCTGTAATCACACCACCTTCGGCAACTACGGTAAACCAGGCTGAGCTTCCCGCATTCTTCCTTGCGAAAATCACAGACAACAAAGGGGTAACATCAGCATCACTGAATTTCAGGAAGATCTCAGGCACTGCAACAACTCCGGTTGCAGGAATAAAGCAGGAGAATGATATCTGGCGATTCCCGTTCTCCGCAACCGATGCATTCGATGCTACAGGTACTCAATTTTTCATTACTGGTGTTGATGGAAGTGGCAACAATACCAGGAGCCCCGCTGTGTCGGGATATCACACTGTGCTCATCAAATACCCGTCAACAGGGACACAGTTGCCTTCAAGTCTTATTGTAGGTGGTGGAACCATTGCGAGTTGGAGAATGATCTCCGTGCCCTTTGAGTTGGGTTCATCAAATGGTGTTCAATCCGTATTCGAAGAGTTGACAGGGAATGATAATCTGAAGAATAAAATACATTATCGATTGCTTTCATACCGCGAAGTTGGACAGACACGCGAGTTCTTCGATTACCTTGAAGGCTTTAACACGATCGAGCGCGGCAAGGGATACTTCATCAACGTAAAAAGTCCGGTTACCCTCATGGTAGGTGACAATGCCACCGCTCCAGGCAACACACGATCAGATCTCTTCCAGATGACACTTACTGCAGGATGGAATATGATCGGTAATCCATATCTCACATCAATCAATTGGGCTGATGTAGTCACGCTTAACAGTCTTACCGGAACAGCAACGACATTAAAAAAGTATACTGGTTCGTATGACAATACAACGTCATTGGCGCCATTCGAAGGCGCTTTCGTACAGGTGCCGGCAGCCACCACTATCAAAATCCCTTTCCAGGGGC
>WUUC01227874.1_pt1 | contig 21598 bp, 9 predicted proteins | sample 6278441 | NCBI WGS metagenome assembly WUUC01 (sample SAMN13675441, study PRJNA597444) | soil metagenome | isolation source: soil | place: USA: Washington | collected 2017-10
CGCCCAACCACTCGTGTGTGACAACACGCTCAAGAACCCCACTCATGTCCGCCCATGGGCTGGTCCGGTCCAGGCCATTGTGACCCGTTCGGGGCCGGTCCGCGCCAGCGGAGGTACGCAGGCAGAACCTGCCGCGACCCCCGCGATCTTCTCGCGGATCCGGGGCAGGCCCCGGCCTCGACACCACCGTCATCGACGCCGGGGCTGGCAAGCTCCTGGCCGCAGCCGCTTAACGCTAACGCGACCCGGCCCGCGGGCCGCGGCGCGGCAGGAGGAGGACAGCGGCGGTCCCTCCGACGATGACCACGGCAACGCCGGCCAGCAGTGCGGTGCTCATCCCGGCCGCGAAGGCGTCGCGGGCGGCTTGGGCCAGTTGTGCGCCAGGTTCGCCGCCGATTCGTGCGGCGACCTGCAGAGCGGCGGCGAGCGAGTCGCGTGTCGCGTCGGCGGCCGCGGCGGGGAGTCCCTGTGCGGCTTGGCCGGCGTCGTCGCGGTAGACGGTGTTGTGGACGCTGCCGAGGATCGCAATGCCCAGCACGGCGCCGAGTTCGCGGGTGATGTCGTTGAGGGCAGAGGCGACACCCTGCTTGGCCGGTGGCAGCGCGGTGACGATGACGTCGGTGGCCGGGGTGGCGGCGAAGGCGACCCCGGCGCCGACGAGAACGCTGCCGACGAGAACCGGCCCGAACCCCGACTCGGCGTCGAGCATGGACATCACCGCGAGGCCACCGGCGATGAGGACGACCCCGAGGCCGATGATCGGGCGCATGCCGAACCGGTGCGCCAGCCGAGGTGCCCCGGGCGAGAATATGATCATGGCGATGGCCAGCGGCATCAGGCCAAGCCCGGCGACGAACGGCGAGTAGTCGAGGATTTCCTGCAGGTACTGCAGGAGCAGGAAGAAGATCCCGAACGCGGCAACCGACTCGACCGTGATGATCAGCGAGCCGCCGGACACGCCGCGGAGCCGGAAGATCCGCATGTCCAGGAGCGGCCGGTCGGTCCGCAGCTCCCACCAGGTGAAGGCGGCCAGGCCAACCGCGGCGATCGCGAAGCCCGCCACTACCAGCGCGTCATCCCAGCCTCGTTCCGGACCCTCCACGATCGCGAAAACGAGTCCGGTCACCCCCGCCACCGACAGCACCGTGCCGGGCAGGTCGAGTGGGGTGGCGTGCGGATCCCGCGACGTGGGGGTGAATACGGCAGTACCGGCCAGCGCGACGACGACCAACACGATATTGAAGACGAACAGCGATCGCCAGGAGTACGACTCCAGCAATCCGCCCGCGATCAATACGCCGAGCAGCCCGCCACCGGCGAAGACCCCGGACCACACGCCAACGGCCTGCCCGCGCTCTTCCGGTGGGAAGATGTTCGTGATGATCGACAAGGTCATCGGCACGACCAGGGCGGCCCCCACCCCGGCCAGCGCCCGCAGCGCGATCAAGGCGCCGACCGAATCGACCCATAGCACCGCGGCCGATGCCGCACCGAAGACGAGAAGACCGCCGATCAGCACACCCTTGCGTCCGTACCGGTCCCCGATCGCCCCGCCCGGCAACAGCAGTCCGGCGAACACCACGCCGTAGGCGTTCATCACCCACTGCAATTGCGCTTCGGTGGCCGCCAGGTCGCGGGCCACCGCGGGGAGCGCCACGGCCAGGGACACCAGCATGCCGACCACTACGGTCAATGCGACGCACATCACCGCCAGCACGATCAATCTGCGGCGCCGCCCGACAGGCGGCGTGGTCGGCGGCGCGGTAACACCGGGCGCCGTCATGGCCACCACCCAATCCAAACATCCGATTGAAACGTCCGTTTAAAGTATAGCTCTGCCACCCCTGCTGGTTCAAACGAGTGTTTAAACTTGCTGGCATGGACGGTGTGGCGGTGCGCACGAAGGAGCGGATCCTCGATGCCGCCGAAAGTCTGTTCGGCGAGCGCGGCTTCGCGGGCACTTCCCTGCGGGCTCTGACGGCCGCCGCCGGTGTCAACGTGGCATCGGTCAACTACCATTTCGGTTCCAAGGAGGGGTTGCTGCGCGCGGTGGTCCAGCGCGCCATGGCGTCGGTCAACGCCGACCGGCAGCACATGCTGGACCGGCTTCAGGCGGGCGGCGGCGAACCTGCGGTCGAAGATCTGGTGCGCGCGTTCGTCACCACCGGCGCCAGCCTGCTCGAGCGACACGGCGAACGTGACAGGCAGGTTGCCCGCTTCATCGGGCGGGTCATGTGCGAACCGGGGCCGGAAGTCCGCCGGCTCTTCGCCGCGGAAGTCGGTCCCGTGGAAGGCCGATACGCCGAGGCTCTGGCCAAGGCGTTGCCCCACCTGACCACCGACGAAGTCGCGTTCCGTTATCAGGCCATGGTGGGTCTGCTGGCTCTTCATCAAAGCGGGACCCTGACCGACCTCCATCCCTCCTTCCAGGGTGGTGCCGCCGCAGTCGAGCGCACGTCATCGGATACCACCGAACAACTCGTCGCGATGCTCACCGGGCTGTTCTGCGCCCCGTCCATGGCTTGCCCGTCCGAGGCACGGCAACCATGACGTCGCGACGGCCCGGCACTTGATTGAAGTGAACGATTGGCCGCGAGGTCGTCACCGCATCGGGATCAGTGCTAGCGAGGTGATCGAGATAGTGCGCCGAGCGATCACAGCGGGCGGGGGATCGGAGGACTGGCGGCCGCCCTGGGGCTGATCCGGTCCGGATCCCGCAATGGCGCAACCCGGTCGCCGTCGCGGTACGCTCGCCGGCCTCATCCCCGCCCAGTGGCTACCTTCGCGCGAGCACCGAGGCCCTTTCCTGGAAACCTCCACGTTAACGGCCGCACCACAGTCAGGGAGTGGACGGCCATGCCCGCGGTGTCGTGGTGACGCCGTCGAGACTCCGCAGCACCCAATCGATCAGCTGGGCGCGTAGCGAGATGAGATAGAAGTGATCTCCCGGAAACACCTTCATGGTGAAGCCGCCGCGGGTGAACGCACGCCAGCCCTGGGCTTCGGAGACGGCGACCTCGGTGTCGCGGTCGCCCAGCATTGCGGTAATCGGACAGGCGAGCACGGCGCCACAGGGCTCATAGGACTCGATGAGGCGGAAGTCGCTGCGCACGGTCGGCAGCATCAGCTCGGCCAGCTCCGGATAATCCAGCAGAATCTCGTTTCCGGGGGCAAGCCGCCGCAGCTCCGTGAGCAGGTCTTCGTCGCTGGCTCGATGTACGGCATTTCGCCGCTGACGATCGGGAGCGGGGCGGCCGGAGACGAACAGCCGTGCCGGTGTCCGTCCCCGGCGTTCGAGGCGGCAGGCGACCTCGTACGCGACACCGGCGCCCATACTGTGCCCGAGCAACGCGACAGGAGGCCCGTCGCGAAGCGGCTCGAGCGCCTCGGCCACCAGGTCCGCAAGTCGGCCCATGCCGTCGATGCGGTCATCCCTGATGCGATCCTCTCGCCCGGGGTATTGGACGGCCAGCAGCTCTACCGAAGACGGCAATGACCGAGACCACGATCCGTAGAAACTGGCGGCGCCGCCGGCGTGCGGGAAACAGATCAACCGCAGTGCCGCCGCGGGCCTAGGTTCGGCGCACCGGAACCACGTGTCATGTGATGTCATGGGGTCCGCCTTAGGTAGTCCGCGGTCGCCGCCACCGTCGGGCGGGTCATCATCTCTCGCAGCAGGTCGCCGAACGGCAGCTCGGCCGCCTGCGGCAGCTGCTGCCGTATGCGGCCGACCAGTTGGGCGATGAGCAGGGAGTCGCCGCCGAGGTCGAAGAAGTTCTGCTGCCTGCCGACCACAGACCTGCCGAGGGTGTCGGCCCAGCATGTTGCCAGGAGGCCTTCCAGCTCGTCGAGCGGATGCTCACCGGACGTGGTCGCATCCTCCGCCGCGGTTCCCGGAAGCCAGGAGACCAGCCGTTTGCGGTCGAGCTTGCCGTTGTGGCTGAGCGGCAGCGCGTCCACCACTTGGAGATGAGACGGCAGCATGTACTCCGGCAGCCGTTCGTCCAAGTGAGCCGTCAACTCGGCCGTGTCGATCCGTTCGCGGTCCGGCTTGAAGCGCGCGGCGAACAGGTGCTGGCCAAATAGGGCCAGGACATGATCGCCGGGAGGCAGGCAGAACGAGCTCGTTCCCCCGGATTCGGCGAGTAGATCCAGCCACTGCTCGCGGGCGAAGAACACCTCGTCTTCGTCCCGCCTGCCGTCCGCGAAGTCGCCCTGGCTATCGTCGACCCTGACCATGAACTCCATCGAGGTCATGAGCTCGTAGCGATCACGGGTTATCTCCGTGAAGACGAGCCACCCGCCGGGGGTCAGCAAATCCCGCAGGTCGGCCAAGAGGCGTGGCACGTCCCAGGCGTTATGGAGGGTCTGGGCAACGACGATGATGTCGAAGGAGTTCGGCTCGAGTCCCTGCGCCCGGTAGTCCTGATTAATGTCGACCAGTCCGTAACCGACCCATGGATAGACGCGGAAGCGCTGCCGGGCCTCGTTGAGGAAGAACCGGGAAACATCGGTGAACAAGTACTCGGCGTCGTGGTCGGCGAGCACCGGGAGGAGCTCGGCCGTGGTGGCGCCGATTCCTCCGCCGAGCTCTAGAACGCGCAGCGGCGCGGATCCGGCCGATCGTTGTAGCTGTTCGGCGAACCCGCTCACTGCGATCTTCATGGCGCCGTGAAGATACCTGGATACGACGTTGCCGGAGTAGGCGGCGTGCGCGGTTTCCAGGCGCCCTTCGGGGAACAACAGCTCCACGGTGTCCAGCCGGCCGTGTAGCTGTTCCGGTAGCCGCCGCGTGCTTTCCCGGAAGAAGCCGAACAAATCTGCGGGCCAGATGTGATCCTGCCGGGCTTCCTCGGCGCGCTGCCACGCCTCGTCGAGCAGCTGCGTACTCACCATGCAGAGGTCGTGGTATCGGCCGGTTCGCTGGTCCCGGCGGATCAGTCCGGATTGCTCCAGCACCGCGAGCCAGCGGCGTACTACCCGGTGGTGAGCGGGTATGACCTGCATCCGGTCCAGGATCTCCGGGACCGTGTAACAATCCCCTTCGGTGGTGAACAGACCCGATCGCCGGAGAGTGTGCGCAATTGCGAGCAGGACGGCGTCATCGAGTCGCTCCAGGAAACCGGCGACTCGGCGCTCCTCGATCCCCGTGGTTTCCCGCTCGGCCGCGGTCGCGGCCGTCTCGGCGAGCCACGCGACGGGGGCCGGATCATCGTCCGATGTGCCTCGTCGCACGGGCTCGGCGAACGCGGCGAGCCGGCGTTCCAGCGGCTGGTCGCCGTCTACGATCACGGTGGCCGATCCGACCGCGGGATGCGACAACATGGCCGATTCGATCTCGGCGAGCTCGATCCGATGTCCGCGGATCTTGACCTGGAGGTCGGACCGGCCGAGGAACTCGATCGTGCCGTCCGGCAGATAGCGCCCGAGATCCCCGGTTCGGTACAGGCGTTCGCCGGTTTCCGGGTGGATGACGAATCGCTCGGCGGTCTTCGCCTCATCACCGAGGTATCCGAGGGCCAGCCCGATGCCCCCGATGTAGAGCTCACCCGCGGTCCAGACCGGACATGGCCGCATTATCCAGTCCAGGACCTGGAATGCCTGGTTCGCCAGCGGTTTGCCGTAGGGGATGCTGCGCCAATCGGTGCCGACATCGCCGATCGGATAGAAGATCGACCAGATCGCCGCCTCGGTGGCGCCGCCGAGGCCGACCACGTCCAGGTCCGGCATCTGCTTGCGGATCTGGTCCGGCAGCGCGACCGGGATCCAGTCGCCGCTCAACATGGCCAGTCGCATTGACTGCGGAACGGTCGAAGGATCCGCCTCCAGATAGTGAGCGAGCATCTGCAGCTGCGCCGGTACCGAGTTCCAGACGGTGACGTGGTGCTCGGCGATCAGATCCGCCCAGTGCGAGGGATCGCCCCGCCGCGCGGCGTCCGGCAGCACCAGGCAGCCCCCGGCGGCGAGCGTGCCGAAGATGTCGTATACCGAAAGGTCGAAACCGAGGTTGGCGAGTCCCAGGACGCTGTCCTGCTCGCGCACCTCGAAGCGGCGGTTGATGTCGTCGATGGTGTTGACCGCGCTGCGGTGGCTGATCATCACGCCCTTGGGGCGTCCCGTTGAACCCGACGTATAGATGACGTAGGCGAGGTCGTCCGGATTGCCGCGATGCGCGCGTATGGCGGCCGACCGGCCCAGTGTGTCCACCGCGATAGGGCCAACGCCGTCCGGGAAGCGCGCCGCGGCCGCCAGCCACGACTGGGTGAGTACGTGGCGCACCCCGGCGCCCGCCAGCATCTCGTCACGGCGTGCGGCCGGCTGTACGGTGTCGATCGGCAGGTAGACCGCGTCGGCCAGCAGCGTCCCAACTACGGCGACGATCTGCTCGACACCCTTGTCCATCACGACGGCCACGATCTCGCGTTCTTCGCACCCCTCGGTGCGAAGAACGTGGGCCACTTCCGCTGCGCGGCCGAGCAACTCTCCGTAGCTCATGCGGCCACCGCTCCAGACGACGGCGGCCGACTCGGGGTGCTGCGCGGCACGATTCAGGAAGCCGTCATGTAGCAGGCGATCGGAGATGGGCGCGCCGGTGGCGTTCACGCGATCACGCATGCGCAGCTGATCATGTGGCAGCAGGGCCGGCACCCGCTCGGCCCAGTTCGTCGTCTCTGCGGCCAGGCGGCGCAGCAAGCGCACATACGCGTCGAACATCGAGTCGAGCAGTCCTGCCGGGAAGAGTTCGTCCACGGCGTCCCAGGCCAGCAACAACCCACCGGCCGATTCATAAACCTGGTGGTCGAGCCAGACCTGCGGGGTCTGGGAGATCATCCATGTCCAGCTGCCCAGCTCGCGGCTGAACGTTTCATCGACCAGCTCACTGCCCAGGTTGCTGGCGAACACCACCGGTGCCGCTACGCGCTCGCCGTCCCTGGCCCGCGCGAGATCGCGCAGGACGTCGACGGCGGAGTACGCGGCATGCGAGACGTCAGCGCGGAGCTGCTGCTGGAGCATGCGTACGCGCTCGACGAAGGTACGGGGCTCGGCCAGGTCGACGGTCAGCAGGATCAGATTGGTGAAGTCGGCGACCAGTTCGGGCATGGCCGGATGGATATCGTCCCGGTCGAACAACGGCACGTTGAGCGAGAACCGCGGCTGAGCACTCCATGCTCCGAGCACCTCGGCGTACGCCGACAGCAGCACCATCGCAGGCGTCAGTCCGTGTTCACGCGCCCGAGTGGTGATGCGCTCCCACTCGGCCGGCTCCAGCCTGTGCGTACGCCGGCTGAAACGCGGCCGTTCCACGTGCTCAGGCTCAACCGCGAGGGGCAACTGGGGCCCGCCGGGCAGCTCGGCCAACCGGCCATGCCAATACTCCCGCGCCCGGTCACGGGCGCTCTCTCGCTGCGCCGCGATGTCGGCGAGGTACCGGGGGAAGCTGTAGTCGAGCGGGCCGAGCGTCTTATCAGCGCCTGCGTAGGCCTTGGCGAGATCCGCGAACAGGATCTGGATGCTCATGACGTCGGCCACGAGCAGGTCGATGTTCACGTGCACCCGAGTTCGCTCGTCCGGCAACAGCGACAGCTGAACGTCGAAGACTTCACCCCGGCTCACGTCGAGACGCCGGTGCGACAGGCGCTCGCGCGCCGAGTCCAGTGCGGCCGCCACGGCAGATTCGTCCATTGCGCGCAGGTCGTGCACGGTCAGGCCGGGCCACGCCGCATTCGGGAGCACCTGCTGGCGGCCGTCCTCGAGAAAACGAGCACGCAGCATGGGGTGCCGGTCGGTGAGCACCAGCACCGCACGTTGGAGACGTTCTGGCTCGACGGCGTGGCCGTCGAACTCGAAGTAGGCGTGACAACCGACACCGCCCAGCTCCATGCCATCGTTCCGCCCGATCCAATAGGCACCTTGAACCGGGGTGAGGCCGAACGGTTCCGACTCCTCCACTGACGCCGGCGACGTAGGCTGTCCGCCTTCCTCCGCACGTCCGGCCGACTTTGCCGACACCAGCTCCCACCAGTCGGTGATTGTCGGGCACTCGGCCAGATCGGCGAAGGAAACATCCGCGCCCGCTCGCCGCAATTGACTGGCCAGGGTCATCATTCGGACCGAGTCAAGGCCACAACTGATCAAATTCATATCGTCGGTAATGGCCGTCGAAGAATCGCCAAGCAGACGCGCGACTTGCTGTCGCATGTCCTCGCGTGTCATGCGCAACATATTTGCCCAGAGTAGTTCATCAAGATAGAGTGTCAAGCCCAAGAGAGAGCATTATCTGGCGCTCATTGAATAACTACAGAATGGTAGTAATTCTGATGCTTGAAGGATGCGTGCCGTGGCCCGATGAGTTGGCGCAGGAATATCGGCGGGCGGGCTACTGGACGGGCGACACGCTGGGTGAGCTCTCCCGGCGATGGGCCCGGGACTACGGCGGCCGGATCGCGCTCGTCGCCGCGGACCGGCGATGGACGTATCGCGAACTCGACGCAAGAGCCGACCGCCTGACCGCCGGCCTGCACCGCCTGGGGATCGGCACAGCGGACCGCGTCGTCGTCCAACTGCCGAACACGCCGGAGTTCGTCGTGCTCTGCCTCGCGCTGTTCCGCCTTGGCGCACTCCCGGTCCTCGCGCTGCCGCCGCATCGGCACAACGAGATCACCTACCTGTGCCGGCTGTCCGAGGCCGTGGCCTACGTGATCCCAGACATCCACATGGGATTCGACTACCGGGCGTTGGCCACCGAGGCACAGGCCGCGGCACCGACGCTGCGGCACATACTGGTCGCCGGCGATCCGGGGCCCTTCACATCGCTCGCCACCGTCGACGCCGAGCCGTTGCGGACGACGCCGGCCCTTGATCCCGGCGACGTAGCGCTGTTCCTCCTGTCCGGCGGCACGACGGGGCTGCCCAAGCTGATACCGAGAACGCACGACGACTACGCCTATAACGTGCGGGCGAGCGCCGAGTTGTGCGGCCTCGATCAGGAGAGCACATATCTCGTGGCCCTCCCCATCGCACACAACTTCGCACTCGGGTGTCCGGGGGCCCTTGGCGCGCTGTCCGTCGGCGGAAAGATCGTGCTGGCCGACAACCCGAGCCCCGACGAAGCCTTTCCCCTCATCGAACGCGAACGCGTCACCATCACGGCGCTTGTCCCACCCTTGGCGCTGCTGTGGATGGATGCGGCGGACTGGTCACCGGAGGACCTGTCGAGCCTGCGGCTGCTGCAGGTCGGCGGCGCCAAGTTCGCGCGGGAGGCGGCCGCCCGGGTCGCGCCGGCACTCGGCTGCCAGCTGCAGCAGGTGTTCGGGATGGCCGAAGGACTGCTCAACTACACACTGCCGGACGATCCCGAGGAGACGGTGCTGTCCACCCAGGGACGGCCCATGTCCGGCGGCGACGAGATCAGGATCGTCGACGAGAACGACGAGGACGTGAATGAGGGTGAGATCGGCGAGTTGCTCACCCGCGGTCCCTACACATTGCGCGGGTATTACCGCGCGCCCGAGCACAACGCGAAGGCGTTCACACCGGATGGGTACTACCGCAGCGGCGATCTCGTCCGGCGCGCCACCTCTGGTCATCTTATTGTCGAAGGCCGGGTCAAGGATCTCATCAATAGAGGCGGAGATAAAATCTCGGCCGAGGAGATCGAAAACAACGCCCTTGCCCACCCGAATATCCATGACATTGCCGTGGTCGCGATGCCGGATCGTCTTCTCGGCGAAAAGGCCTGCGCGTATGTCGTTCCTCGCGGAGCGGCCCCGACACTCGGCGAGCTCACCTCATTTCTCCGCACCCGCGGGTTGGCCGCGTATAAGTTGCCCGACCGGCTCGAGGTCATCGCCGTGCTCCCCCGAACCGGCGTAGGCAAGATCAACAAAAGGGAACTGACGGAGCGGATCACCAACGCGCTGCGGACCGGGTAGGCGGCTGGACGGCCCGGCCGGGAACCAGCGAGCCCGCGGCGCCCGGACCATCCGGATTCCGCGCGAGCTTCCGATCAAATCCAGACAGTAGCCGCTCGAGATCTGCCACCAGCGCCTTGAATTCGGCGGGACGAAGTGCCTGGCTCCCGTCACAGCGCGCGGCCGCCCGGTCGGTGTGCACATCGATCATCACACCGTCGGCCCCGGCAGCCGCAGCCGCCAATGTCATGGGCCCGACGAGATACGCGTGACCGGTCGCGTGGCTCGGATCGATCAGCACGGGGAGGTGGCTGTGACGCCGCACGATCGGGACAGCGGTCAGGTCGAGGGTGAATCGCGACGCGGTCTCGAACGTGCGGATACCCCGCTCACACAGCACAATGTGGGGATTTCCCTCGGCCATCACGTACTCGGCGGCAAGCAACCATTCCTTGACGGTCGCGCACATCCCGCGCTTGAGCAGAACCGGTCGCCGGGACCGTCCCACCTCTTTGAGCAAGGGGAAGTTCTGCATGTTACGCGTGCCGATCTGCAGAACGTCCGACGATGCGGCGACCAGCTCGACCTGCTCGGGCTGCATCACCTCCGTGACCACCGGCAGGCCGGTCTGCCGTCGACGCCGGTCCAGCAGCCGCAGGCCCTTCATTCCGAGGCCCTGGAAGGAGTAGGGCGACGTGCGGGGTTTGAAGGCCCCGCCACGAAGGATCACCGCTCCCGCCTCCGTCACGGCATCGGAGATCTCGCGTAGTTGCTCCGCGCTCTCCACTGCGCATGGGCCCGCGATGACGACGAATTCGGAGCCGCCAATGCCGATCCCGCCGACCTCGACGACCGTTCCCGCGGAATGGAACTCACGGCTGGTCAGACAGAAGTCCCCGGACGGCTGAACGACGCGTCGCACGCCCGCCCGGTCGGTCAGCCCACCGGGAGCGCATTTGAGGTCGGCGCTCACTACGAGCCGCTGGGCGGCGGCCCAGCGGATGAGCCGTGGGGTGCCGCCGACGGCTCGCAGTGCGGCGCAGACTTCCTCCACGTCGCGATCGTCCGCGTCGTTTCTCATCTCAACGATCATCGCCAGGCCTTCACATGTGTCTGCCGGGAATCCGCGCCGGAAGGACGCGGGTCAGCCGTCTGAGAATGGTCGGCCTCCCCAGTCGCGGGTACGAGGTATTGGGCGACGCTGCGCAACTTCTCACACGTTTCCTGAAGTTCTCGTTCAGGCCGTGACTGCTCGACGATGCCGGCGCCGGCGCGCAGCCAGGTCCGGCCGGCCTCGCGAAAGATCGTCCGCAGCACGAGCGCCGCGTCCATGACGCCGTTCCGGTCGATGGTAAAGACCGCTCCGCCATAGAGTCCGCGCCTTTCGGGCTCATGTCGGCGGATGCTCGCGTAGGCGGCGTGCTTGGGCACGCCGGAGGCCGTGACGCTGGGGAAAACCGCTCCGAACGCGTCCCAGGGACCATATCCGGCGGACAATTGCCCCGCCACCTGCGATCCGAGGTGCTGCACGGTCCCTCGCCTCTTGACATTCATGAAGTCCCGTACGACGACGGTGTCCGGCTGGCACAATCCGGTCAGCTCGTCATAGGCCACCTTGACCGAGATGGCGTGCTCGAACAATTCTTTGCTGTCGGCCAGGAGTTCGCCGCGCAGCCGGATGTTCTCCGCCGAATCGCCGCCGAGTGCCCGGGTGCCCGCCAGCGGTTGCGTCGCGACCTGGCCATCGGCCGTGACCTCGACCACGGTCTCCGGACTGAAGCCGGCTGCTTGCAGGCCGCCCATGTTGAGCAGAAATGAACGCGCGGGACTGTTGCGACGGCGGCCGATTACGTAGGTGCCGATGAGGTCGATATCGTGGTCAATTGGCACCACCCGGGAGAGGATGACCTTTTGCAGTTCCTTGTGCCGAATCTCTCCGACGGCCGCGGCGACCGCGTCCGGGTACCGGTCCGTCGCGAAACCATCGATGTCGATCGGCTGCGCCGTATACGCTGGCGGAGTTGCCGGTTCCTCGAATACCCGGGCGGCGGCCTGGAGCATGTCCGCGTCGGCGCTTCGCACTAGCGCGTGTCCGGCTTCGATGACGACTTCGACGCGCGGCACGATGAGGTGGAGCAAGGGCGTATCCTCGTCCATCCACCCAAGCCGACCGGCCTCGGCGTAAGCCAGTTCGAAGGCGGCCCACCCATACGCTCGCCAATCCGCGATCCGCAGTTCCGCCAGTAGTCCGGCGACCTGCTGCAAGGGCCGGCCATTCCACGACAATTCGCGTTGCCGGCCGTCCCAGCGGAGGCGCACTCCTCGCCGGCTCACCATGATCTCCGCCGTGACGCCACCGGCGAATCGCCATGTGTTGTCGTGCTCATAGACAACGTAGGTCTCGGATATTCCGGCTGCGGCGAGCCGTGCGATGGTCAAGAGCGGATCGTCCGGCACATCCGCCGCGACTCGATAATAGTTGTGCGGATCATCCATAATTTCCCCCTCACCCCTACGATAATGTCGTAATAAGAACATCATCTATTTCCAACGTAACATCACCGGATATGCCCCTACAACCACTAGATAAATTAGTCCCGATAACGACAATTCTGTAGTGCCATGAAGGCTGATTGCCGGGCGGTCGCCTAGCGCGAGATCCAGTCGCCCGATCGCTCGAAGGCGTACGCGACGCGATAGATGGTCGGTTCATCCCAGCGGCGGCCGATGAGCATCATGCCGACGGGCAGCCCGGCGCGCATCGCGCACGGAACGTTCAACGCCGGATGGCCGGTGGCGTTGCACGGCACCGTGTTGAGGACCATCTCGAACGCACGGCGGACGCTCACCTCGGGCGACGCCCCGGGAGCCGGCAACTCGGTCGCCTTCATCGGCGTGGTCGGCACCACCAGGACGTCATAGTCGGCCAGCGCGGCATCGTAGGCCTCGTTGAGAGTGCGCAGCAGGTTGTGCGCCTTGGCGTAGGGGACGCCGCCGTGCCTCCTGCGGAACACATTTCCCATGACCAGGGCCACTTTGACCGCCGGCGGAAACTCCGCCGACCTGGCCTGCCACCCCTGCAGCGCCTCGACCAGGCCGGTCACATAGAGTCCCCGCCAGCCGGTCCCGAATCCGTTGCCGAGCAGCTGGCGTACATGACCTTCGAGCGCGATGAGATCCCAGAGCACGATCCCGAGCGGATATGCGGGTAGCTTCATGTCGTCGACTCGGGCACCGAGACCGGCCAGCACATCACCGGCGGCGCGCACGGCGTCGGCCACATCGGGCTGGAGATCGGGCACTTCGAACCCCTCCTGCACCACGCCCACCCGCATGCCGGCGCATTCGCCGGTCAGCGCCTGGGTGTAACGGTGGGCCGCGACACCGTGCTGGCGGGGGTCCAGTCCGTCAGGTCCAGCCAGGATCTCCAGCATGAGCGCGTTGTCGGCCACGGTAGCGGTGATCGGTCCCACATGGTCGAGGGTCGCCTCCAGCGGCAGGATCCCGGTGTACGGAACCAGTCCGTGGGTGGGCTTCATCCCGACGGCCCCCGACCAGGATGCCGGGACCCGGACCGAGCCGCTCGCGTCCGTACCGATTCCCAGGTCCACCGCACCGGACGCTACGAGCGCCCCCACCCCCGACGATGATCCTCCCGAGGAGTGCGTCGGGCGGTGCGGGTTGCGAACCGGTCCGGCATCGCCGGTGTGGGAGCCGCTTGCCAGGCCGAGGTACTCGCAGTGCGCCTTGCCTGTGATCGTCGCACCGGCATCGAGGAGCCGGGTGACGACCGTGGCATCGATGTCCGGCACGTAGTCGCGCAGCATCGACGTGCCGGCCATCATCGGGACGCCGGCCAGGCACACGTTGTCGCTCAGTGCGACCGTACGGCCGGCGAGCCTTCCCTCGTCCGAGGTTCGGATGCCGGTGCGGACGTGCCACGCTCCGAGCGCGTTCTCCTCCGGATCCGGTCGCCGCGACGTGCGGTCCGGCGGGTCTATCGACGGCTTCGGCTCCGCCAGCGTCTCGACGAACCCGTATGCCTCGAGATCGGGGGCCATGAACGAGATGTGGAGATCGCACTCGGCGTCGGTCAGGTCGATGCCGAGCTCCGCGGCGGCGGCCCGGACTTCATCGCGGGTCGGCTGCTGGTAGGACATAGTTTCCGCTCCCTGCGGTTTCGGAGCCGTCAAGCCCGCTGGTGAGCCTGCGGCCGCTGTGGTAGGTCCCGTAGGTCCTGGTCGCCTGTCGAGGCGAGCGAGGTGAGCGCTTCCTCGGTTTGCACGCGCAGTTCGGAGACGAGATCGTCGGCCAGCCGATCACCGTCGTACCACCAGTCGATATGGAGTCTGCGGTTCTGCCGATAGCAGCGCACATCGAGGAGATGGCCAAGGACCAGTGGAGATCCGCCGACGGGTGCCCCGGTGGGCAGTTCGGCCAGCGCCGGCCCGTGTGTGGACCCGGTTCCGGTCGACAATGCCCCCAGGTCGGCGAAGACGGTGTCGGCGGTGGGGAACCGGCGCATGGCCACCGCGGTCGGGCCGTGCAGGTGCCGCAGCACGCCATAGCCGAGGCCCTGCCGCGGAATCTCCCGCAAGGTGTCCCGGAGACCGGGCGACGTTGTGAGCGGGTTGCCCGACGGGGTGACGACGACCGGGAACACCGTCGAACAGCAGCCCACGGTCCGGCGCAGATCGATGCCCGCCAAGTCCGCCTTGCGCGCGCTTCCGGCGATGTCCAGTAGAGCCGTCGTCCCACCGGCGACCCTGGCCCAGGAGCCCGCCAACGCCGCGAGGACGATCTCGCCCATGCCGACGTGCTCGGACTTGTGTAGGGCGCGAAGCGCGGTTGTGACCGCCGGGTCGACCACGGTGGTCGCCTTGCGGAGATTCCCGGACGGGCGCCCGTCGTACTCGGCCGAGTCGGAACCGGGGAGCGCGGCGCCGGTGTCGGCACGCCCGAGCGTGTCCAGCCAGAACTCGCGCTCGGCCTGCACTCCGGGATCCTGCACGAGGGACGTCACGTACTCCGACCAGCCGGTCCACGATGTCGCGACCGGGGGAAGGTCCACCGGCCGGCCCATGAGCAGTTGCCGGCACGCGGCCGTAAGGTCTTCGGCGAGTATCCGCCGCGCGGCTCGGTCGGTGACGGCGGAATGGGTCACGACCGCCAGCCGCCGCTGCCCGCCTGAGGGCCCCTCGATCAGGGCGGCGAGCAGCGACGAGCTGGTATCCCCGGCAGCGGAAACGTGCTCACGCACGAGCCCGGCCAGCGTCGCCGCGTCCGCCAAGGCGTCCTCGGCGGGGGTGTCTCCGTTACCGTCCAGCCGCACAACGGGCAACTCGACCCGCGACGGCGTCGCGATGGCACGCTGTTCCCATACCTCGCCCAGCTCCACGAAATGCGCCTGGAGTGCGTCGTGATGGGCCCGTACGTGAGTCAACGCCGCCACGACGATCTCGTGGTCGACCTCGGAGCCCAGCTCGAACAACATGGGCGCGTCAAAGGCCGTCATCGGGTCAATCGCGGACATCAGTTCGAGCTGGGCCGGCGTGAGTGGCGTCTGCTCGGGCGGGCCGGTCGACGGCGTCGCGGAGGCGGCGACCGAGGCGTCCGGGGTCGCATGAATCCCGGAGCCAGTCGTGTCCACCACCCTCGCCAGAGCAGTTACGGTGGGGTTGTCGAGCAGATCCCGCGGTCGGAAGCGCAGCCCGTGGGTGCGTGCGCGGGCGGCGATCTGTGCGGCGGTGACCGAATCGCCGCCGAGTTCGAGGAAGTTGTCGTCCGCGCCGACCTCGACCCCAAGGGCCCGGGACACGAGAGTCGTGAGCAGTCGGTTCACCGGCTCGTCCGGCTCTTCGACGTCGTCGACGACGGTACGACCTGGATCACGGTCGAGGTCGGAAAACGTCGGTGGCCGGTCGGCCGCGTACCTGGATTCCAGCCAGTAGCGGGTTCGGCTGAAGGGATAACCCGGCAGCGGCACTCGCCGAACCGGCCGATCGTGCCGCGCTCGGCCCCAGTCGACGTCGATCCCCGTTGTCCACAGCGTCCCGAGTGCGGCGCGGAAGTACCCCGGCTCACCGGCGGGCCCATGACCGCGTTCCAGCGTCGGCACCGCGCGGTGGCCGTTGCCCCACGCGTCGCTGTTTTTGGCCGAGGTGATCAGTTCACGACCGGGCCCGGCCTCGATCAAGACTCGGTTCGGTTCGGCGAGCACCAAAGTCAGCCCGTCGGTCCAGCACGCGGTCTCGCTGCGATCGCTCCTCCATCGGCCGGGATCGGCGGCCTCCGCGTCGCTGATCCAGGTGCCGGACGCGGCGGAGAGCAGCGGAATCCGCGGCGCGGCGAGTTGGGCCGGGTTGCCATCGCCGGCGTTGCCGTGGGAGTCCCGGGCCGCCGAGATGAACGTCACGGCCTGAGCAAGGTCGAAGATTCCGGCGACGCAGGCCGCGGCGTACTCGCCCACTCCCTGACCGGCCAGCGCGGCCGGGTGCACGCCATAGGCTTCCAGGGTGCGCGCCATCGCGTACTCAACGGTGAACAACGCCGCCTGCGCGAGGTCGGTCCGACCCATCCAAGCCTCGTCCGCGCTGAACAGGGTGGACCGCAAGTTCGTGCCGATGCGCTCGGCGAACAGGTCGGCGCAGCGATCGAAGTGCTCGGCGAAGGTAGGTTCGTCGCGATAAAGGCCCTCGCCCACCCGCGGATAATGCGTTCCCAGACCGGGGAACAGCAGGACCGAAGCCGGGGTGTCGCCGACCGGCGCGACGTCGGGAAGTTCCGCCTCGAGGGCGTCCGCGGCCTGCTCCGTAGTTGCGGCCACCACGGCCCGGCGGCATGGAAAGGCGTGCCGCCCCTCGGCGAGCGTGAACCCCACGTCGGCGAGGTCGGTGTCCGGCCGCGTGCGCAGCTGCCGGGCGAGGGCCCGGCCGGATTCCGCCAGCGCGTCCGGGGTGCGAGCGCTGACCACCAGCACCTGCGTTGTGGGTGGCGCGGGCGCAGCCACGGGCGGGCCTTCCTCCAAGACCACATGCACGTTGGTGCCGCCCACGCCGAGCGAACTCACGCCTGCCCGGCGCGGGGCATCGCTCTCCCAGCGCGTCAGCCGGTCTTGAACGTAGAACGGGGTGTCGGCCAGGTGCAGCTCTGGGTTCGGCTCGGTGTAGTGCACGGTGGGCGCCAGAGTCCGGTGTTCCAGCGCAAGCACCGTTTTGATCAGGCCCGCGATCCCGGCCGCGACCTCACAGTGCCCGATGTTGCCCTTGACCGAGCCGAGCGCGCAGCCCTGGTGCGCACCGAACCCACCGGCGTCACCCGGCTTGCCGAACGCCCGGGACAACGCGGCCAGCTCGACGGGATCGCCGAGGGCGGTCCCGGTGCCATGGGCCTCCACATAGCTCACGGTGGCGGGATCGACGCCGGCCACGGCCAGCGCTTCGGCGACGACCTCGGACTGCATCTCCACACTGGGTGCGGCGTAGCCCATCTTCAGCGACCCGTCGTTGTTCACGGCGGAGCCGAGGATGACGGCCCGGATGTGGTCTCCGTCGGCGGTCGCGTCGGCCAGCCGCTTGAGCAGCACCACGCCGCCGCCGCTGGTGAACACCGTGCCGTTGGCCCGCGCATCGAAGGGCCGGCAATAGCCGTCCGGCGAGATGGTCGATTCGGCGTCGGACAAGTATCCGGCGCGGGGCGGAACCCGTACGGTCATGCCGCCTGCGAGCGCCATGTCGGACTCGCCGCAGAGCAGGCTCTGCGCGGCCATGTGCACGGCCACCAGAGCGCTGGAGCACGCTGTCTGAACGGTCATCGCCGGACCGTGCAGGTCGAGCGCGTGCGCGACGCGGGTGGCGAAGAAATTTGGATCACTCAGCGACAGCAACTGCGCCAGCTGGGAGTTTCCGGAGCCGTAGAGGTCGCGCAGGTCGTAATGGGACAGCACGTGGTAGGGCAGGTAGCCGCCGAACGACCCGGACCCGAAGACACCGATCGGCCCCGGGAAGCGAGCCGGGTCGTAGCCCGCGTCCTCCAAGGCGTGCCAGCAACACTGCAGGAACAGCCGCTGCTGAGGGTCCATCAGCTCGGCGAACCGGCGGGGGAGCCCGAAGAACTCGGCGTCGAACTCGTCGTATCCGGCGAGTGTTCCCGCCCGGCGGACGTAGGCGGGGTCGCGGAGTGCGGCGTCCGGAACCCCTTCAGCGCGTAGCTCCGCGTCGTCGAGTGTCTCCAGGCAGTCTCTGCCTTCGCATAGGTTCTGCCACAGCGCCGCCGCGTCGGGAGCCATCGGGAATTGCCCGGCCAGTCCGATCACGGCGACGCCCTGCGGCGGTTCCATGCTCATCGTTGCCTCCTTCTGCGTGTCCGTTGCTCGGCGACGCGATCGGCACGAACCTGGGCGCGCCGGGCGGCCCGGCCGGACGCCGCGCCGCCGCGGCGACCCGCGGCGACATGCCCGTCCCCGAACATCGAGGCGACCTCGGCGGTCACGTCGAGCGCGCTGGCACCCTGCAGCAATCTCGGCACCGGCAGATCGAGGCCGAAGTCGTCGCGCACGGCGTCCCTGATCTTCACCGCGGCAACAGAGTCCAGTCCGAGATGAACCAAGGGACGGTCGGCAGGAAGGTCATCGCCCCGGAAGCCCATCACCTGGCAGATTCGGTGCCGGACCCGGTCCGCGAGGGCATGCCGTAGCTCGTCCGGACCCAGCCGGTCGAGCACGGTGCGGTCGTAGGTGCTCGGCTCTTCCTTTTCGTCCTGTTCGTTTGGTGCGGCGGTGGTGACGTGGGCCAGATATGAGGAGCCGCGCGCCCACGGAAACACCTCAGCGAAGTTTTCGCGTATCCGGACCACGCCGATCTGTGCACAGTCCCGAGTGATCAGTTCTTCTAGGGCGGCGAATCCCTCCCGGGGGCGCAGCATCGCGATGCCGTCGATGCGGGCGTCTCGGGCGCTTCCCACCTCGGCCCACGGTGCCCAGCTGATCGTCTGGGCGGGCAGGCCATTGGCCCGCCGCCACAGCGCCAGCACGTCGAGGTAGGAGTTGGCGGCGGAGTAGTTCCCTTGACCGGTGGACCCGATCAACCCGGCGAGCGAGGAGTAGCCCACCCACCAGTCCAGGTCACGTTCGGCCGTCGCCAAGTGCAGCCGCCAGGCCCCGGCCGCCTTCGGCGACCAGGATTGACGCAACCGCCGCTCGTCGAGATTGATCACGAGGGAGTCGTCGCGGACCATCGCCGCGTGAATGACGCCGCGGAGCGCCACGCCACGTTCCTCGACAGCGCGTACCAGCCGCTCGGCGACCTCGGGGGACGCGATGTCCCCGCGGACGACGACGACGTGCGCGCCGGTCGCCTCGATCTCAGCGATGACGTGCCGTGCCTCCTCCGTGGGCGCCGACCGGCCGTTGAGCACCAGGCATCCGGCGCCGCGTTCGGCCAGCCGCCGCGCCGTCTCCAGGCCGAGTCCGCGCAGTCCCCCGGTCACCACGTAGCCCGCACCCGGTCGGACCAGTGGGCGGGTACGGGCCGGCAGCCGACCGACCGGTAGCGCGGTAAGGCGAGCGACATGGCGAACGCCCTCCCGCCAGGCCACTTCGTCCTCGCGCATACCCGAGGTGATCTCCGCGGCCACGTCTCCGGCATCGGTTTCCTGGTCGACGTCGACGAGCGTGGGCCGCAGCTCGGGGTGCTCGGTTCGCACCGTGCGGACCAGGCCGGGCAGCCCTCCCTGGCCCGGATCGACCGGCGTGTCAGCCGGCCCGGAGGCCACACCGCGGGTGATGACGAACAGCCGGGGTGGGCGAGCCGCCTGCGGGCCTTGGGCCAGTCTGGTGATCAGACGTATCCCCGCCGCGACACGGCGCTCCGCGTCAGCCGCCGGGTCGGACTGGTCTGGCCCATTGCTGTGCGATGTCCAGCCGATCACGATGATGCCTTCCAGCGGATCGCCGGGGTCGCTCCCGGCGAAGTGCTCGGGCGCGGACTCCAGATCAGCAGTGGCGCAACGCCCACCCGCCGTGGCCAAGCAGTCCGCAAGGCTCGCGGCGAATCCCTCATCTCCGTCCGGGGCGCGGCAAATCAGCCACCGGCCAGCCGCGGTCACACGCCCGGCGGGAAGCGGTGCGGCCTCCCACTCCACCCAGTAGAGGAGGTCATTCAGGGAGACCGGCAGGGCCTCATCGTCGATGACCCGGAAGGCCACACCATTCACCTCGGCCACCAACCGGCCTGCCTCGTCGAACACCTCCGCATCCGCCAGGTGACGGCGGCCGGAGCCCTCATCCCTTCGCGACAGCCGCAGGCGGCAAGCGGAGGCCCGCCCGAGATCGCCGGTCACGCGGAGCCGCCCGACCTCAGTCGGCAAAGTGATCCCTTCGGCGCTCTCCGGCCACAGTGCGGCGGCACCGTGCAGGCAGGCGTCGAGCAACGCCGGGTGAAAGTGCAGCCGCGAGTCGGGCGGCAAGGCATCGGGCCGCGCCAGGCGGTAGAAGGCACTGCCTTCCGTGTCCTCCGCGCCTGCCATCCTGTCCCAGTTGTTCGTCTCCAGGTTGTTCGACGTGGACAGTTCGGTGATCGCGGTGAAGGCAGGGCCGTGACGTAGACCCATGTCCCGAAGCCGTGCGTACACAGCGGCGGTCTCCCGTCGCACGGGATGGGCTGCGGCGACCTCTTCGAGTGACACGGTGCGCTCGGGAACCGCGCCCTCGACATGCAGCCGGGCAGTGGCGTGGACGGTCGCTTCGCCGGCCACGTCGGTGACGATCTCGACGCCGGCGTGTCCGTCGGCTTCTTCGGTGAGGGTCGTGGTGAGGACAACCGGCCGGTCCAGAACGAGTATCCGGCGATACTCGAGGCCGTTCACGGCCACCTTTGCGGGCACAGTCCCGAACGCCTTGCATGCCGCGGCCATGGCGATCTCGCCGTAGGCGACGCCGGGCAACACGACGGTGTCACCAAGCCTGTGATCAGTAAGCCAGCCGAGCCGCTCCGGATCGATCTCGGTCTGCCAGACGTGACGTACCGGGACACCGGGCAGTCGCAGGTGACGTCCGAGCAGTGGATGGGCGTCCGGAGGGCCGGTCGCAGTGGGAGCCGTGACCGGCCGGAACTCCTCATGCTGCCAGGCGGTGGTCGGCAGCTCCGCGAGCCGGCCGGTCGGATACAGCCGCCTCCAATCCATTGGGACACCGCGGCAATTCAGCCGGGCAAGGCCACGGAGGAGCGCTGCCCGCAGTGGTTGCGCGCGCCGCATCGTCTCGGTCACCAAGACGCCGGTGATCCCCGCGTCCCCGAGGGTGTCGCTGATCGGGCGGACGAGCAGGGGGTGCGGAGACATCTCGACGAAGGCTCGCCGTCCGTCGGCCGCCGCGGCGAGCACGGCGGTGGAGAACCGCACCGGCCGGCGTAGGTTGCCGGCCCAATAGTGTGCGTCGAAAGCCGGCCGTGTCCGTGGATCGCTCAGGACCGTCGAATAGAAGGCCATCGATGGCGATCCGGGAGCCAGACCGCAGAGCTTCTCGGTCAGCTCCGGCAGAACCGGGTCGACCAGACGGCTGTGCGCCGCCATCTGAACGCTCTCGATTGGGTATGCGGCCAACCCTCGCGATTCACAGTCGGCGACGAGCTCCTCGACCTCGGCCTGCTCGCCCGCGACCACCGTTGAACGGCTGGAGGTGTAGACGGCGA
>WUUC01182512.1_pt1 | contig 21579 bp, 19 predicted proteins | sample 6278441 | NCBI WGS metagenome assembly WUUC01 (sample SAMN13675441, study PRJNA597444) | soil metagenome | isolation source: soil | place: USA: Washington | collected 2017-10
ATCGAACACACCGGCGAGTGCATTCCCGTATTCGGCAGCAAAGGCGCCCGTCATGAAGTCGGAATTGCTAAGAAGCTGTGAGCTGAGTATGGAGATGCCACCACCGGATGTTCCGGCGTTGGCAAAGTGATTGGGGTTCGGTATGTCGACGCCCTCCATTCTCCATAACAGACCGTAAGGAGAATTACCGCGGATCGATATGGTGTTGCCATCGTCGCCGGCAGTGACTACACCGGCGAATGAAAGTGCCGCGCGACCGGGATCATTTACGGAGGCGGCAAACTTCCGGGTTTCTTCCACGCTGAAAGTCCTTGCGCTGACTACGGCCATTTCGTTCACCGGCTTATTTTTTTCGGTGTCGGGTGTCACCACGATCTCTTCCATCTGTACGATGTCTTCTTCCACGGGAACAGTAAGGACCACTTCTTTGCCGGAATTCACGGTGATGTTCGGCAGGATAAGCTCTTTATAGCCGATGTATGAAATACGAATGTTATGTGAGCCGACAGGAACTTTCGACAGCTTGAAGTTGCCATCGGCGTCGGTCGTGCTTCCGATCAGCGGCTCGGAGTTGATCAGTATAACTGATGCGCCAGGCAGCGGTGTTTTCGAAACAACGTCGACAACCGTGCCGCGAATGGTTTGAGTGAGCTGCGCCGTTGCAGCATAAGAGATCAAAACCAACGTGAGGGTTTGAACGATTTTTTTCATTGTCAATTTGCTTTACGCGTGTATGACAATGAAGGATGAAGATACCCCTATGTGCCGATGATTTAAAAATCAGAAAAAGCGAAGCGCTACCTTACCACCAAGCCACATCTTCATGTGCCTATACTCTCCGAAGTTAGCGTCATGAAACGGCGTCGGCTGGAAACCGTCGAAGAGCACCGGGTAGTCCGAGAAATTTCTATTTGTGAAATATGCATTCAACGTTCCGCCTGCATATATCGAAAAACCCTTCGCCAACCGGAAGTCGAATCCAAGCTGAAGTTTATTCAACGTGCTAAGCCCTCCCGTAAAGCTGCCTTTGTCCACGTGCTGCGATGTCAGATCGAGATTGACATCCATCCACCTGAGGATCCTCTGCGCCGTACCAACACCATAGCCGAATCCCCACACCGACTGTTTATCGAATCCGCTTCCCGGCCTGTAACTCGCAAAGATGATGTTGTGAAACCGGCGGACTCCACTACGGAAGGCGAGGTTCGAGTAAAACACTTCGTCTGCCGAGAGCTCCAGCTTGTGATAGCCATGCTTCACAATGCTCATAAATCCGATCGGCACACCTGTCAGGCTGTCTGCCACGTTGAGGAAGCCGATCTGTGTTCCTGATACCTTCTCTCCGTAGTTGAAGAATCCCGAAATCTGTGTTCCGGAAACCCTTCCCTTACCGCTGACGTTGGCGAACCCTGCGATCTGCGGTCCTTTGAAGTTACCCCTGTGAATGTTTGCGAAGCCGGCCACGCTGACGCCCTTCGAGTGGCCATTGCTGTAGTTCATCATGCCCGCCACCTTCACTCCATCGGCGCTTTCGAGGTTGACATTTGCCAGGCCCGCCACCTGCACGCCCTGGAAGTCGCGGAAGTTGATGTTGGCAAATCCTGTTGCCTGGACAGCCTTCGTCTCGCCGCCGTTGAGATTGAAGAAGCCCGAAGCCTGCGCGCCGATCATATCGCCACCAACGATGTTCCCGAAGCCCGCGATCTGCAGAAAGCTCACGTTACTCCGGTCGATGTTGAAGAAAAATCCGAGCTCGATCTGCCGCGTTCCCATCGAATACCCGCCGAAGATGTTGATCGAGTAATCGTTGATGATGTTTCCACTCATGCGCCCGTTCGATCCGATGAAAGGCAAAAATGAAATCTGGATGTCCCTGTAGAGTGTGTCACGGATGTTCTCCACGTTAGGTGAGTCCGCGTACGGCATCGGAACTTCCTCCTTTTGTATCTCTGTTACAGGCATCACGTTGGGATCGATCGTTGCTGTTGCCTCAGTCAGCGAATCAAGGACAATCGTATCTGAAACGATCACCGCAGGTTGTCCGCCCATCAGCGTGTCGATCGGGCTTATTGGCCGGGTGCGCTTGAGCGAGATGTGGAAATACTGATTGCCAACTTCGCTGACGACGAGGGTCGTGTCGATAAAGTCGCGTTTGCTGACCGACAGCATAAGATCTTCGTCTGTCTTTTTCTCGAGCTTCAGGCGGAAGAATCCGAATTCGTCGGTGACCACGGAAGTGATGGATGATTTCTCGTACACACTGACATCGGCGATCCTCTCATTGGTAAACCAGTCTTCGACATAACCGCTGATAATGATCGGCGAAGAGTTTGCTTTCATCTGCTTCGTCGTAATTCTGGTAAGGACCAGGTGACGTCCCTTCTCTTTGTAGGTCATCGACCCCTTGAAGACTTCATTCAGGATTTCACGAACGGTAGCGTTTTTCATTTCGATGGTCACCACGTCATCGTTGCTGATGATCGCCGAGTTGTATGAAAACGAAAAGCCACCGAGTTGACCGATGCGGTGGAGAACCGTGGTCGTTTTCTCATTTTTAAAGGAGACATCCATGCGCCGGTCGAGTATCGGGCCGCCAGGTGTCTGGGATCTGGACACAAAACCGCAAAGTAGGGCCAGGCTGAGGAGTACAATCATTCTCATAGGCATGTCTTTATCGGCAACCGGGTCCGTCTAGAATAATCTCATTCTTGTCGTTGCGCTCGACCGTGAGCGCGAAGGACTCGGCGATGATCTCTACCACATGATCGAGCTCCTCGTTCCGGAAGATCGTCGTCAGCTGGCAGTTGGCGATGTCATGGTTTGCTAACAGGATCTTTGAATCATATACTTCGTTGATCTGATCGATCACTCTCCTGAGATCGGTATTGTGGAAACTGAAAACTTTAGTCTTGTACGCCAGTACGTTCGTGTCGGCTTTTGCCAATTTGGTGAAGAACTTGCCGCGCTTCGAATAAAACCCGGTCTCCCCCGCATTGATGGTCATGCCGGGATCTTTCAGCGTGTAGAACTGGACGACGCCTGTCTGTACGACGACTTCGATGGTATCCTTATCAGGATATGATTTGATATTAAATGAAGTTCCAAGGTCCCGGATAAGGGCTTCGTCAGTTTCGATCACAAACGGTTTTTCTTCTTCGTGTTTTACATCGAAGAAACCTTCACCCTCGAGTTTTACTTTCCTGGTTTTTTCGCGGGGACTGTACTCGAAAGTGACGGATGAATTCTTATTCAGAAAGGCCGTGCTGCCATCGGGAAGTGTATCCTGGCGGACCTGGTTGTTCGTAGCGATAGCCATCGTCCGGGTCGGATGGTTGAACCAGCGCCACGTGAATATTCCGGCAGTGATGAGCAGGACGATGCCGGCTGCCATGCCCAGGGCTGTCCAGTTGGACCTTCCGGGCTGTGTTATCACAACCGTTTTTGTCTCTGTTTGTTTCGAAAGCTTGTCTTTCACCTTCCTCCAGGCAGCATCGGTATCGAAGTCGATCTTCACACGACTGCCGGAGGCCTTCGAGAAGATGAGCTCCATGTCGAGGTAATACTTCTCGTTCTCAGCGGAAGCTTTACGCCACTGCTCCATTTCACGGATCTCTTCCGTGGTCGCTTCGTGGGAAAGCACTTTGCCGATCAGGTCGTCGATATCGTTGAACTCTATTGCCACCCTAACTTTTCACTTTTCACTTATCAATTAAATGATCCAGTCTTTCATAAAAATCAAAAACAACGGCAGGTAGTCTCTTAATTGATCACGCATGATCTTCAATGCCTTGCCGATCTGGTTCTCTACTGTTTTAACAGAGATGTTCAATTGCTCGGCGATCTCTGCATATTTCAGCTCTTCGAAGCGACTGAGCTGAAATACAATACGACATTGCTCCGGCAATACTTTCATCGCATGTGCGATCCGTTCTTCGAGCTCCGAAGAAATTACCGACTGACTTACGCCTTCATGCGATGAGTCTGCATGGACCATTTCATGCGCTACGTGCTGCTTCTTCACCTTTTCGTGTTTGATCACATTAAGGCAGGAATTTCTTACGATTCTATATAGATATGCTTTGAGCGAAGTCTGGATCTCGACCTGCGCTTTCTTGTCCCAGATATTGATGAACGCCGACTGCACTACTTCTTCCGCCTCGTCCCTGTCGTTCAGGAATGCGTAGGCGTATTGGCAAAGCGGACGATAATAGGTTCTGAATAACATCTCAAAAGCACTTTCGTTGCCCTCCTTCAGGGTTGCAAATACCTGTTGTTCCAATAAATCCACTGCTTTTGTTTATGAATTCAGTGCAATTTACGGTTTTAGGACTCGGAGATTAGACAACCGGGGAGAGTTGTACCCCTATTGAAGCAGAATGTTTTTTTATGTACGATTTACGAGGTACGATTAGTGCCCGAAGCGATCAACAGACCAAATCGTACCTCGTAAATTGTAAATCGTACATCCTAATTAAGCCTGTCTTTCAGCCTGTTTAGCTCAAAATCCTCTTTCAGATTGGCTTTTCTGAGCTTGGGCGCGGGATGCGCCGCGAGATATTTTTGTAACCAGTCGGCAGCCGGAGCAAACGACTTGAAGACCATTTCGGGTTCGACTATCCCGGGAATGACGGTGGCGGCTTCCATTTGTGCCCTCACGAGCGGTTGAAGCCCGGCGAAGAGCACGAGTATACCTTTATTCTTCAGGTGACGGATGGCTTCCTGTAAAGCGACAATCCCCGAGTGATCTATAAAAGGAACGTTCTCCATCCTGAATATGATCGCGCGGGCTTCCGGAAAAGCCTGCATGGCCTCACGAAAATGCACGGCAAAGCCGAAGAACAACGGACCATTAAGCTGCTTAACATACACTTCGCGCGAAGTGTAGAACGGCTCCAGCTCCGGACTGTCGGATTCTTGTGGCGTCAATAACACGACCGAGTCCGTCTTTTTTACAGACTGGTCAGCCATCTTCTTTACGAAAAGAACGGAAGCCAGTACAATGCCTATTGCGAATGCCTGGGGTAAGCCGAACACGACCGTTACCAGCATCACAACGACCATCACGACACCGTCGCTTACAGATATTACGAAAACCTGCCGCAGTCCTTTGTAGTCGATGATGCTGATGCCGACTGTGATCAGTATACCAGCAAGCACCGACAACGGGATGACTTTTATAAACCCAATCTCAAACAATACAAGCAACAGCACCAAGCATTGAATAATGACGCTGGCGTTTGTCCTGGCGCCGGAACGTACGTTGACGAGCGTTCTCAATGTCGCTCCCGCACCGGGAATTCCTCCGGCTATTGCAGAGGCGATGTTTCCAAGTCCCTGCCCGATGAGCTCTTTGTTGCTCTTGTGTGTCGATCCCGTGGTGATGTCTACCACCAGCGAAGTCAGAAGCGTATCGATAGAACCTAACAGTGCGAGTGTGAGCGCGGGGAGCACCACCTGCGACCAGCTTGCATGATCGTAGTCGACCAGGTGATCCCAACGCCAGGTGATCCAGTTGTCCGGCATGTTCGCGATGGTAGGTACATCAAGTTTCAGGATAACGGCGATACCCGTTGCGCCCACGAGTGCTGCCAGTGTCGCGGGAATTTTCTTTGTAACAGCGGGGAAAAAGTAAATGATAAGTATTGTGATGATACCCAACGCCAACGCCTGAAAGTTCACGGCATCGGTGACGTGTCTGAGCAATTGCATGATCTCGTTGAAATGGATCGATGAGGTGTGACCCAGCAATGGAAGTATCTGAAATACGATCATCAGTAAACCGATTCCCGACATGAATCCCGAGACCAGGGGATAGGGGACGAACCGGATGTATTGACCGATCTTCACCAGCCCGAAGAATATCTGGAATACCCCTGTCAGGAGGAAAATGATGAAGATCGTTGCGAGGGCGGTTTCCGTGTCGGGCGATTGCTCGAAGGAGCGTGCGATGACCAGTGAGCTGACGACGGTCATTGCGCCGGTGGGGCCGCTGATGAGGAGTGGTGTACCGCCGAAGAAGGAGGCGATGATGCCTAAGGAAATGGCGCCGGCAATACCTGCCGACGCCCCCAGACCCGACTCAACGCCGAAGGCCATGGCAAGCGGCAAGGCAACGATGGCGGTGTTTAGTCCGCCATACAGATCCCCCCGCCACGATTCCTTCAGCGCATACATAGAATTCTAACCTATTCTTTCGAATCTATACACGTCGGGCAGCTCTGAATTATCATGGAATGAAACGTTCAGGTCTTTGATAAGACCGACGCCAATATCATATACCCATCCGTGTACGAACGGGCCGTTGCGTTTCGCCCACGAGTTCTGAATGATCGATGTTTTGCACAGGTCGTAAACCTGCTCGATAACATTGATCTCCGTGAACCGGTGCTCTTTGGCCGTAGGATCTTTGATGGCTTCCAGTTCCGCCTCGTTCATCCTGTAAGCGTCTTTGATGTGACGGATCCAGTTGTCGATCACACCGTATTGCTTCTGACCCATTGCAGCGCGAATCCCGCCACAACCATAGTGGCCACACACGATCACGTGGTCAACTGATAGCACGGTAACAGCATAGTCGAGCACACTAAGCATGTTCATGTCTGTATGAACCACCATGTTGGCGATATTGCGATGGACGAACACTTCGCCGGGCTTGGTACCGGTGATCTCGTTAGCCGGCACGCGGCTGTCGGAACATCCGATCCACAGGAACTTCGGAGTTTGCGTCTTCGATAGACGTGTGAAGAACTCCGGATCTTCCTGGTTGCGTTGTTCGACCCAGGCTTTGTTCTGAAGCAGCAATGTGTTGTAATCTTTCAGGGCGTCGTTTTTATCCATCATATAACTAAGTGTTTGAGTTCGACTTCTATTTGTTTGGTTTTGGAGGTTTCGATGAAATCGCGTATTGCTTCTTTAATATCCTGATCTACGAAATGTGCCTCTGTTCCGTCGATCAGTACTGTAGAATTGTTGGGTATTAATAGGAATTTATTTCGAATAGTTGACTTGTTCAGGAATGAGACGTTTTTAGTGAGCTTTAGCAGGAAATTCTTTCCATCGCCGACCATGATGACCGCCTCTTGAAAGTTTGTTTTCAGAATGAAGAAAACGGACACGAGAATGCCGATGAACACGCCAAGGAGCAGGTTCGTGAAGACGATCGCAAGGACGGTTATCACAAACGGGAGAAACTGCGACCAGCCCTTTTTGAACATGTCTTTATAGAGCTTCGGCGGAGTAAGCTTGTAACCGATCATGATCAGTATGCCCGCAAGCGCCGACAAAGGTATGAGCTGTAAAATGTTGGAAAGGAAAAGTACAGCAGCTGCAAGAATGACACCGTGCGTAATGGAGGACGCTTTTGTCTTTGCACCTGCAGTGATGTTGGCAGAGCTTCGCACGATCACCGATGTAACGGGAAGACCGCCGAGCAGGCCCGAGATCATGTTGGCCGTTCCCTGGGCTTTAAGCTCCCGGTTTGTTGGTGTAATCCTTTTCAGCGGATCGAGCTTGTCGCATGCTTCGATGCTCAGCAGTGTTTCCAGAGATGCCACAAGCGCTATCGTGAAAGCTACCTTATAGATAACCGGGTTGCCTAGCTGGCTGAAGTCGGGATACATAAGCCCGCCGAAATCCCCCGAAAGGAAGTTGGGGACATTGACCAGGTGTTTCGATTCGATCGCAAGGGCTGGAACAGATGACTGGAAGAACTCGCTCAGGATGACGGCTACTACAACAGCCAGCAACGGTGCGGGAATGAACGATAGCCATCCGCTTTTTTTAGCCACGATCTTCTCCCAGAAAATGATGAGCGTGATCGACACCAGTGCGACGACAACAGCGCCGCCGCTAAATGCTTCGAATGCTTCGATGATACTGGTGAAGGTGTTGCGGCCGCCTTCTTCGAAGAAGCTTTCATCTCCTTCATAGTCTTTGTCGAAGCCCACCGCGTGCGGTATCTGTTTCAGGATGAGAATAAGCCCAATGGCCGCGAGCATTCCCTTTATGACCGATGCCGGAAAGAAATGGCCGATCGTTCCGGCCTTGATAATACCCATAATGAATTGCATAACTCCCGCGAGAAAAACCGTGAGCACGAATGCTTCGAAAGAGCCCAGCTCTGCAATAGCTGCGATGACTATTGTTGTAAGGCCCGCAGCCGGGCCTGCTATACTGACGTTTGAGCCGCTAAGCGACCCGACTACGATTCCACCCACAACGCCTGCAATGAGTCCAGCCTGCAAGGGCGCGCCCGATGCCAGAGCAATGCCCAGGCAAAGAGGCAGTGCTACGAGAAAGACTACCAGTGACGCTAACAGGTCGTTAGAAAAATATTCTTTGAAATTCATAAATAAGGATCCTGAATAAAAATTTGAAAAGTGCTGACGCGCCAGAATGGCGAAGTCTCGCTTTAGAATTAAATTAGAAATGAATGTGATTACGCTTTGGGCGGCGGTATCACAACTTCCAGTTCAAGAGCCTTGAAAAGCTTTTCCTGGTACAGGATATGGAGGTCGGTATATGCGGATTTTTCGCGGGACAGTAAACGGTGATTGAGACCCGCATCGTCCTCGTCTTCAGTAACGTCCTTGCCTTGTTCTTCAGACCCGGATTGCTCTTCGCCTTCGCCCATGGGCATTTCCGGTCCGCCGCAGGTTTCATGAACGGTAACAGCCTGGCGCTCCTCGGAACGCGAATCCGCAACCGTCAGCCGGTTATTGGCCACAGTGAGGAGAATGAAGGCAAGCAGAAAGACGACTTTCTTCATAATTGGGTCGGTAAAAATACGAATTTTCAGCGAAGAGGGTTTCATTCTGCCGCCCCAATAAACGGCTCAACCATTCGGATATCATCCCTTAACACATCGTTAACTATTTTCGCCCCACCTAAAACAAAGGATACAATGAAAAGACTGTTTGGAGTAATCGTCATGGTAGTGGCTTTATCGGGTTGTAACAAGCAGAAGGAGCTCGCGCTGCAGAAAGAAGTAGACTCGCTACGAGTCGAAGTGTCGGTCAACCGTCAGATGGCCGAAACCCTGGAAGAGGTAGGATTAATGATCGATTCGATCGATGCCAACAGGCATGCGCTTCGCACCGATCTCGTAGAGGGGACGACATATTCTGACTATGCAAACAGAATGCGGGAGATCAGTGGGTTTGTTGCCTCGACACAGGCAAAGATCGACGACCTGGAAAAGTCTCTCAAGACCACCAAAGGTTCGGCGAATAACTATGCCTCGATGGTGAAGAAGCTGAAGAAAGATCTCGAGTCAAAAACCGCAGAGCTCACGGCGCTTACAGATGCGGTGACCAGGTACAGGGCGCAGAACGACACCCTTATCGCTACGGTGGATCTGCAGACTGCTGAGATCAACGACAAAGCAGAGCAGCTTACTGTGAAACAACAGGAAGTTACGAAGCTTGAAGAGCAAGTGAAGCAGATCTCGGAGCAAGCCAAGGTCGATATGGCCGACGCTTACTACCAGCGCGCTCTCGCGCTCGAAGAAGCAGCGAAGCGAACACATTTCGCGCCTAAAAAGAAGAAGACTACACAGAAGGAAGCTTTAGAGTTGTATAAGCTGGCGGCTTCGGAAGGGAAGGCAGAGGCGAATGAAAGAATAGCGCAACTAGAGAAGGATATCTGATTGAGGGTGTGAATTGTTCGGGGTTCGGAGTTCGAAGATTCGGTAAGTTAAATGTGTTGAAGACGATAGAGACGTCATTAGGTGTGATCAAAAAATCACATGATATCTCCAGAGACGTTGGTTCTATAAACTCAGATAAATAACCGAACCTCGAACGCCGAACCCCGAACAATTTAAAAGTCTTTGGCAACCCCCTCTTCCAACGCCACAAACTCTTCCATCGGCAGCCCCTCTTTTAAAAGCGTTGCCCTCAGCCCCTCGATCGGATCATCACACCCATCATCCGCCAGCGGAAACGTTCCGAAATGACTCGCAATACTTTGCGGAGACCTGAGGTCCTTGTGGATCTGCACCGCTTCTGCTGGCGAACAGTGTATCGGTGACATAAACCACTCGGGCTTGAATGCGCCGATGGGGATAATTGACAACGTAGGCTTCGTTCGAACGCCGATCTCTTTGAATGTATCCGGGTTATAACCCGTGTCGCCGGCGAAGTAGATGTTGCCATGACGGCCGTGGATGCAGTAACCGCACCATAATGTCCTGTCGCGGTCGAATGTACCACGTCCGCTGAAATGCTGTGCCGGAACACACTCTATCGTGAACCCTGTACCGAATGCTTTCGATTGCCACCAGTCCATCTCGCTGACCAGTTCTACCTTTTTGTTTTTCAGATATCCGCTCACGCCCAACGGTACGATGAACCGAGGGTTGTACTTGTCGTGAATGTGTTTGAGGGTAGCGACGTCGAGGTGATCGTAGTGGTTGTGGCTTAACAAAACCAGGTCGATTTTCGGCAGGTCGTCTATCGCGATCCCGGGCGGACGCATACGCTGCGGACCTGCGAAAGTAAACGGACTCACCCGCTCACTCCATACGGGGTCTGTAAGTATGTTCACACCGTCGACCTGGATCAGGAAGGTTGAGTGGTTTACGAAAGTGATTCGTACACCATTGTCGTAACGGGGCAGAGGCTTCGGACCGGGCTTGTGTTGTTTCTTCTCCCATCGTCCGCGCTTACGCTCGCGCATCCATCTGAACACGTCGGGAAGTCCTTTGGCTTTAATGCCTTTCGGGTTGATGAATTTCTTTCCGTCGAAATGATCGGAGATGGGACCGTTATAGACCGGGGCGGAGAGGGAGAACCCGATGATGAAGGGGGTTGTGACGATGATCAGGAGTACTGCAATAGTAAGGATCATAAGCAAGGCAGTAAGTAGCCAGTAGTCAGTAGTAAGGGTACAGAGCCGCGATATCAGACTCCTTACTACTTACTACTGGCTCCTTACTACTATTGGGCTATCGCGACAATCTTCGCTAGCGGAATACCATTCGCCGCCGCCGTGATCTCCGCTTCATTGCTATCCTCCATCCTAACGGTTACCAACGTGTTATTCATCGGGATCTGCAGCTCGTAGTTCGTCTTTGCAGTCTCGCTGTTTACGGTCTTCGTGAGGAGCGACTTGTACCCCTGCACCTTGATCTGCTTTTGATTTTCGTCACGCATCATGCCGCCGAGCATGGGTGTGGTAAGTATTGCCTGGAGGGAATTGATCAACGGTGAGTTGTTGATGATCTCTATCTGGCCGGACTTCGGATTAACGCCATAATGTCTTTGAACATAAAGTCCGCCTCCGTAACCGCTGCCGCCGGTAAGGTTGTCCTGTTTCTCATCGGTTTTCAGGCTGCCGATCTGCGCGGGCAGCATCTTCAGTATCTCTTTTCCGATAGCCATGTCGAGGTCGCGAAGCATTTGCTCCATAGCGAACCGTGCATTCTCGAGGTCACCGGAACCGTATGAGGAACGGGCTGTCGTGAGATTCTTGTCGAACTCTTGTGCTGACGCTGTGCCTGCGGCAATCACTAAAATTATATAGAGTAACTTTTTCATGTTGCTTCTTTTATTGTTCGCCCAGTTGCTTTTTGATACCATCGATGTCAAGAGTTTCCGCAGCTTTGATCATATCACCTTCACTGGCGATGTTCACGCCTTCATAAACGATCAGAGACGACTGACCGAGTGGAACGCTGAGCTTGTAACCAGAGCTTTCATCGTATTCGATGATGGCACGGTTGCCTTTAACTTTCGTTTGCTTCCAGTTTTGCTGACCGTTGGTCTGTTGTGCGTAGCCGCCGTTCGCCAGATAGGCATTCACACCCGCCATCCACACCGAGTTGTTGGCGATGGTCACACGGATCTCTTTATCTTTTGTGTCGTTGTATTCGCGATAGATCGTGAGCCCTGCCCATCCATAGCCTGTGCTGGTCACCTGGTCGGCGTTGTCTTCTTTCTTCAGACCGCTGATGCTCTCGGGAAGAGACTTCAGGATCTTGTTGCCGATCTCGAGCTCGACACCGAGCATGGCCTGCTGTACGGCGTAGCGTGCTTCGCCATAGCTTGATTTCTTATACGCAGCCTCCGCGTCGGTGAGGTTCTGTTTTACATCCGGAGGTGTGGATACCAGTCCGCCTCCACCCTTGTTGGAAGGATTGTTACCGGAACCATTCGAGCCGTTTGAGGATCCGGTGTTGCTTTGTCCATTTGCGTTGCCTCCGTTGGATGAATTCTGGTTCTTTTTCTTTCCGTTAAACAGGTTGTCGATCGCTTCACCCGCCTTCTGTTCGCCTTTGTTCGCCACCTTGTTCTTCAGCCGATTGCCGATCTGCGCCTGTCCCGTGTACGACAGCAAGATCGTCGCGGCCGCTACGAGGATAAGTTTCGCTTTCATGATTTTTAGGGTATTTAATGAGAAATAGTGAAGATACGAAAACGCAACTATTTTTGTTTCCGCGAAAGGGTCTGTCCCGTGAAGAATCCGTCTTTGATAAGCGCCATTAACTGCGCGGGCGTCGGATTGATTTGATAGAAGGTGTCGCCGTTACGGTTTATCTCGGTTAACTTAAACTTCTTCCGCAGCTTTTTAAGCTTTTCTTTTGATTTCTCATCATCCTGGAGATCGATAGAAAGAAATTCAATGTCACCATTCGGTTTTTGTTTCACGAGGCGTAATGTCCATAGATCTTCCGACCTGAAATTGACGAAGTAATAGTCTTTGTAGAATTTGATCACAAGTGAGTCGCTGATCACACCACGACCCAACCAATCTTTGTCTTCTGAATCTTTAAAATGATAGCCCCACGATTCGATGATGAGCGTGTCGGTTTTTTCGTCTGGTGTTGCGGCGGGACCGTACTTCCCGAGAAGAGCTTGCGGGATCTCTTTGAGGGGTTGAACTCCTGCCGGCTGCGGTTCCCGGTACGTCACCTCTTTGCAAGAGGCGAACATAAGGGTCCAGAACGCTGCCAGCAGGAATACCCGGATGATCAAAGCTTAAATGCTTTTTTGACAGTATCGACGTAGTCGAGCTTCTCCCAGGGGAACAGCTCCACCTTCATTTTAACCTCGTTGTGTTTTCCTTTGTTGAACACTTTCTCTACGATCTTCGACTCACGGCCCATGTGTCCATACGCCGCAGTTTCAGAATAGATAGGTGTGCGCAGCTTGAAACGCTCTTCGATGAAGTAAGGCCGCATGTCGAATATCTTCTCGATCTTCGCAGCGATCTCGCCGTCGTTCAACTTCACCTTCGAAGTTCCATATGTGTTAACATTAAGCCCTACGGGCTTCGCGACACCGATCGCATAAGCAACCTGCACAAGAATTTCATCACACACACCTGCAGCTACAAGGTTCTTCGCAATGTGACGCGTAGCATAAGCTGCCGAACGGTCTACCTTCGAAGGATCTTTACCTGAGAATGCGCCACCGCCGTGTGCACCCTTGCCACCGTAGGTGTCAACGATGATCTTGCGACCAGTCAGACCAGTGTCGCCATGAGGGCCACCGATCACAAACTTGCCGGTAGGATTGACGTGGTATTTGATATCTCCACCGAAGAGGGCTTGTACACGTTTCGGGAATTTTTTCTTGATACGGGGAACAACAATGTTGATGACGTCTTCTTTGATCTTGGCCAACATTGCATTGTCCTTATCGAAATCGTCGTGTTGTGTTGAAACCACGATCGTGTCGATACGCGAAGGTGTGTTGTCGTCTGCGTATTCGATTGTTACCTGTGACTTTGCATCGGGGCGGAGATACGTCATTACTTTTCCTTCACGACGGATTGCTGCCATTTCACGAAGGATAGAGTGAGCAAGATCGAGTGGAAGGGGCATGTAGTTGTCGGTCTCGTTTGTCGCGTAGCCGAACATCATGCCCTGGTCGCCGGCGCCCTGGTCTTCTTTCTTCTTTCTTTCAACACCCTGGTTTATATCCGAAGATTGTTCGTGGATGGCGGAGAAGATACCGCAGCTGTTGGCCTCGAACATGTACTCGCTCTTGGTGTACCCGATCTTCCTGATCACCTCACGGGCAATTTCCTGAACATCGAGGTATGCCTTCGACTTCACTTCTCCGGCAAGGACCACCTGCCCGGTCGTAACCAGGGTTTCACAGGCTACTTTGGAGGTAGCGTCATAGGCGAGGAAATAGTCGATGAGCGCATCGGAGATCTGGTCGGCAACTTTATCGGGGTGACCTTCGGAAACAGATTCGGAAGTGAACAAGTAAGGCATTTTTGAAACGGGGTTTTAATGGAATTTGAAGGGCGCAAAGTTAAAAACTCCGTAAGAAAAACTACTATCGTTGCGAAAGGAAAAGAAACACAGCTGGCTCTTTTGGCCATGATGCCTTTGACGATTGCCATTTTCCAATCGTTTGCGTGCGAATGCTTTCGGCTTTGCCGGTAATGTCGATTGCAACCGTGAACAGGGTCGTCTTTTGAAGGGTTTTTAACGACAAATTGAAGATCTGGTTATTCCGGTACGGGGTCTCAATAAAGATCTGCGTCTGATTCTTCTTCTGCGATTCTTTTTCCATGGTCCGGAGCTGATCGGCGGCAAGCTTCGCGTCGATCGGCAGGTATCCATGAAAAATGAACTGCTGGCCATTCAGCCCCGATGCCATCAGCGCCATCAGCAACGATGAGGGTCCGACCAACGGGACAACCCGGATGTTGTTGGCATGCGCCCAGGCAACGGCCATCGCCCCCGGATCTGCTACCCCAGGGCACCCCGACTCCGAGATCACACCGATGTTCTCACCGTCGCCGATGGGTTTCATCAATGCCGCGATCTCACTTTCAGGAGTGTCTTTATTCAACACGTGGAAGGAAAGGGCTTCGATCTTCTCGTAAATGCCCAGACTGCTCAGATACCGGCGCGCAGTGCGGATGTCTTCGGCGAGGAAGACCTTGATAGCAGGAAGTATGTTGATGACCTGTAAAGGAATTGCCTGGTGTTGGGTCTCTTCGGCAATGACATTCGGAATGAGGTATAACGTTCCCTGATCAGCCATCGCCAACTTTTAGTTTTTCACTGTTCACCTTTAACTCCTGCGATCCATGTCGAAACTACCTCAGCGAATTCCTTCGGTTTCTCCGCCTGCACCCAATGACCTGTATCCATCGTCACCCATTCTGCTTTCGGGAAGTATTTGGCCACAGCCGTCTCATCGCCGGGTTTAAAGTATTTCGACTTTCCCCCTTTAATGAAAAGTGTCGGCCCCGTGTACTGTCCTTCGTATTGCAATCCCTCGCCCATGCGTTCGATGTTTGCGTCGAGTGCCGGCAGGTTGATCTTCCATTCGAAACCTTTCTGCTCGTTGCGTGCAAGATTCTTGAGAAGGAACTGGCGAACGTCCGCCTCCGGTATCCGCTGCTGCAACAAAGTGTCTGCCTCGCCGCGTGATTGCAGCTTGGCAAGGTCGATCGATCTCATCCCATCCAGGATGTCGTCGTGGTGCAAAGGATATTGTTTGGGCATGATGTCCACAACGATAAGCTTCCCGGTGCTCGCGGGATCTTTCAAGGCGAAGTTCATCGCGGTCTTTCCACCCATGGAGTGGCCGATAACGATGGGCTTCGTAAGATTGTATTCCTTAACGAGATCCTCCAGGTCCTGCGTAAGCAGCTTGTAGTCGTGTTCCGCGCTGTGCGGCGATTGGCCGTGATTGCGTTGGTCGACGGTGAAAACGCGAAAGTGTTCTGCAAATACTTTCGAAAGCGAATACCAGTTGTCCGACGATCCGAACAAACCGTGCAGGATGATCATCGGATCGCCCTGACCTGCCTCACGAAAAAACAATTTCATACCGCCAAGATACGAACGGTTTGTATATTCGCAGGATTCACGCAAAGGCGCAAAGAAAATCCACGCGAACGTCGCAAAGAACTCGCCACTTTTGGATGTATTCTTTGCGTCTTTGCGTGAACTGCATTTAAAACTTTCCATTTAGATGAACCTCCAGGGACTTGCTATCGCTGATATCTGTAAGCAATTTGGAACACCTCTTTATATATACGACGCCGGAAAGATCACCGCCCAGGTCGACAATCTCCGGAAGGCATTCAACGGCGCAGAGCTGAAGATCAAGTACGCGATGAAGGCCCTTACCAACATCTCCATCCTGAAGCTGCTGGCTAAGCAGGGTGTCGGTGTGGATGCCGTTTCCATCAACGAGGCAATGCTGGCTATACGTGCCGGTATCAGCCCGGCTGACATCAACTTCACGCCGAGCGGTGTAGATTTTTCGGAGATCAAAGAAGGCGTCACACTCGGCCTGAACGTGAATCTCGACAACCTTCCGGTGCTCGAAAAATTCGGGAAAGAATACGGCACCATGTACCCTTGCGGCATTCGTCTCAATCCGCACATCATGGCCGGCGGCAACATCAAGATCTCCACGGGCCATGTAAATTCGAAGTTCGGCATCTCGATACAGCAACTGGATCAGATCAAGGAGATCATCACCCGATACAACATCGTTCTCCAGGGCCTGCACATCCATACCGGCTCAGAGATCATCGAGACCGATGTCTTCATGCAGATGTCGGAGATCTTTTTTGGGATGGCCGTGGATTTCAAAGCGCTGAAGTTTATCGACTTCGGTGGAGGATTCAAGGTGGCCTATAAAAAAGACGACAAAGTCACCGACCTTCCCGCCATCGGCTCCAGGCTTGCCGAAAAATTCAAAGCTTTCGAAAAAGAAACCGGACGCCGTCTCCAGTTGTGGATAGAGCCGGGAAAATACCTGGTAAGTGAAGCAGGGTATCTCGTGGCAAGAACCAATGTGGTAAAAGAAACCCCTGCGCTCACGTTCGCCGGCGTCGACACGGGGCTCAACCACCTGGTGAGGCCTATGATGTACAACTCCTATCACGAGATCGTCAACATATCGAATCCCGGCGGTGCGATGAAGACCTACACGATCGTGGGAAATATCTGTGAAACCGATACGCTGGGCTCCGACCGTGAGCTGAATGAAGTGCGCGAAGGAGATCTGCTGGTGTTGAAAAATGCCGGCGCGTATGGATATTCCATGGCCTCGAACTATAACTCACGGTTCCGTCCCGCCGAAGTTTTGGTCGTTGATGGGAAGGCCCGTCTTATCCGCGAGCGCGATACACTCGAGGATATCCTTCGTGGTCAGAAGGACGTCATCGACTAAAGCTTCATTGAAAGGAATATTCCAGGACCGCGATCGTATGAAGGCACCGCGGTGATATTCATCGTTTTGTTTTTATGCCGGTGCTTGTGCCCCAGGTAGACCAGGTTGGTCGATAGAATTCCGATGCCTGCACCCACAAGCACATCCGAAGCCCAGTGCCTGTTGCTGACCATGCGGCAAGTACCCACGGCTGTCGCCATGGTGTAACCGGCCACGCTGTACCAAATGCTTTTGTGTCTGAACTCTTTGTGAAGGAATGTCGCGGCCAGGAATGCCTGTGCTGTATGTCCTGAAGGGAAAGAATGTGAGCTGCCGTCGGGTCGTACCTGGTGTGTGATGCGTTTCAATGGTCTTACGAGCGCGATCATGATCGCCTCCGACTGCAGAAGCATCGATGTGCTCTTCAGTAATTTATGTTCTCCGCGATTGCCCGCGAGCGTGAGGCCGTATGCAAGTGCGATAGGAGCAAACTGTGTGAAATCACCGATGTTTTCACTCGCTTTAGGATTCTGTTCTTCCCCATCGGGCCTCCTGAAATATTTTTGGATCGATTCGTTCTCGTGCCGGATAGCAATACCGGCCGCGATGAGTACTGCCGGGGCTGCAATAGCACGGGCCACACGATGTGCTTTCGTAGCTGCGAGAGAATCGGCGTACTGTGCAACAGCATGCTGTGATATAGCGATCGAAACAACAAATGCTGCGACCAAGGGGGTATATTTCACGAATTCAGGTTTAGGGGCGATTTTGAATTACCCTTATATTCTACATATTCGGAAAAATTGAGCAGTGAAAAAACTCGTTTTTTTAATTGTTATTACTTCATCGATCGCTTTTGCAACCACGGCCCAGCGATACGATACGCTCGTCTATCGCGACTCCGTCCGTTTTACACGCATGCAGGTATACCCGGTGGAAGGCACCACGTACATTTACCCGCGTCCGAAATTCGCTTTCATTACAAAGATCCCGGCGACATTTGCCGGCGCAGCTCGCATATCGTTTAAAAAAGAGAGCCTGAAAAACTGGGCCGTCATCGCCGGATCGACAGCCGTGTTGCTCCTCCTCGACGACGATATCGCAAAGAAGGTCCAGCAGGCTTCGCGATACATCGGCCTCGACAATACCCGCATTTATCGCGACGGCCTTGCACTCAGGATCGGCAGCACGGAGCTCGATATTTATGAGCCTCCCGGCAACCTCAATACCGCCATTTACTCCATTGGCGAGGGAGTTCCGCCACTGCTGCTCAGCGCGGGCATGTGGGGCTACGGACTGATAAAAAAGGACAACCGGGCTATTTCCACGGCTTCCCAGATCGTCCAGGCGACGACCGCCGCGGGTTTCATGACCCAATTTTTCAAGCGTACGACCGGCCGCGAAAGCCCTTTCCGCGCCACCAAACCCGGCGGAGCCTGGAGGCCGTTTCCCCGGCCGTCTGTCTATCAAAAGAACGTCCCTATGTACGATGCGTTTCCCAGCGGCCACATGGGAACAATGGTGGCGACCTATGTCGTCCTCACCGAAAACTATCCTGAGAAGAGATGGATCAGGCCTGTCGGTATTTCACTGATGTCACTCGTTGGGTTGGCAATGATCAACAATGATGTTCATTGGGCAAGTGATTATCCGTTGGCTGTTGGGATGGGATATGCATTTGGAAAAGCAACGGTTAAATTAAATCGGTTTGTTAAGGGAGAGCCGATGTTTAGGAAAAAACTAAGAACAAGAAATTAACAGTTTGAAGTTTGAAGTTTGAAGTTTCAAGTTTGAAGTTTCGAGTTTGAAGTTTGGTTTCGGAGCATATGAGCTATCGCACACCGACTGTCATAACTTCAAACTATAAACTTACGCCGGTTGTTCGAGCGTAACTTTAAAAGTCGTCCCCGTCCCTTTTCTTGACCTGACTTCGACCGACCCTCCGATCCTCGCCAGCGTCTCTTTCACGATATATAATCCGAGCCCGGTTCCTTGCGATTTCTCCGAAGCACGGTAGAACATGTCGAATATCTTTTTGTGATGCTCATCGGCGATGCCTTCTCCGTTGTCGGCAACCACGAACGACACCCGGCCGGCAGCTTTTTCGAACTGCACTTCTACATAAGGGTCGGGCTTTGAGGGCGAGTGATATTTCACGGCGTTGCTCAGGAGGTTCCCCAGAACCATCTTGGTGAGACTATAGTCGCCAATAAACTTGTTTCCGGGCGACTCAAAGTAGCGGATCTCGATCTTCTGGCCCTCCTCGAGGAATTTCACATCGGCCATAGAATCGGCCAATAATGCGTTAAAATCGACATTTTCGTACCGGAGTTCAGTTTTTTTGACCTTGGAGAGGTTCAAAATGTCGCTGATCACCTGGTCGAGCTTCTGAACACGGCCTTCGATCAGCTTCAGGAACTCCAGTGACCTTGAATCTATGGTGTCGATGCGGGCCACGTTGATCAGTCCGAGGACCGAGGCGACCGGCGCCCGGAGGTCGTGTGACGTACTATAGATGAAGCTGTCGAGTTCCCGGTTGGTCTTGCGGAGCTCGGCTTGCTCGTCTTCCAGCAACCAGATTACCAGACCGAGTCCGATCAGGGCGATCAATACGAGTTTGATGATTCCGGTCTGTGGTAACAGGTGTACTTCACCTGTTATCGACATGGCAACAGAATTCACGTCATAGAGATAGATGATACCGTATACTACAAAACATCCGCCCACAATCCTCACGCCGACGCCGCGAAGCGAGCTTGCGATAAGGAGGAGCACACCACCTGTTACGAACGATACGCCGGTGATGAGTGCGACAGATCCGATCTCGTAAACGAAATCTTTCGGGTCGATAGCAAAAGCACCGGCGGTTATCACACCGGCACCGATCGCAACAACAATGAGTGCCTGACAAGCAGTCTTCTTAACCGCCTTTTGCCAGATCGCTTCCGCGATACCGATGAACATCAGTACGATGTGGATGTTGTTGAATATCGACGACACCAATCCGCCTGCCGATCGAAAGAGAGGATCAGTGCTGAATGGCGAGGTGAGGTACGCGAACGTGATTGCGTGCGTGCAAAATGTGTATGCGCTGAACGACCAGGTGCGCAAGTAAATTCGCGAGTACGCCCGGCCGAAATAGGATAACATGATACCGATCCCCAGGCCCAATACAAATTGAGCCAGGTAAAGGAACGGCGTCTGACTGGCGACAACTTCACTCATCAGTAACGGAATTAGTCTTTAAAATACAGGGGGCTATTATGAAGATAGTCAGGGTTGGATTTACGAAACAAGGTTGTTCATGTCCTACATGTCGGATGTAAGAAAAAAGGCCATTCTGTTGTCCAGAAATGGCCTTTTTTGGTGGTGACGGAGGGAGTTGAACCCCCGACACAAGGATTTTCAGTCCTTTGCTCTACCAACTGAGCTACGTCACCGGGTTGAATGGAACTTCCACGGGGTCCCGCTTTCGCGGGGATGCAAAAGTATAGAAATTTAGGTTCGACACAAAAATCTTATAAATATTGGTAGTGTCTCAGTTTGAAAATGTTCACTGAAGAGAGGCGTCGACTGGCCGATCTTTGTCAATCGACAAAATTGTTACCGTTCTGGTAGAGTCATCTATTTTATAAAGAATTCTAAGAATCGGAAAACCATATGGTAGCTGGTCAGTTATCCAAAGAAATGAATTCCCACCATCAACGCACACGGCATAAGTCCGGGGGAGCCTTTGTAGATACCAGTCAATAGCATTATTCAATTCGTGCATCCTGTCGAATTCTTCGGCCAAGGCATCTAACTGACGATAACACTTGGGAGATTTATTGACCGTGTAACCCACTTTTTAACTCAGACTTGGCCCATTCAATATCTTTTTCAGAAGGAGCTTTAGACGAAAGTAAAAAAGTATAGAACGGCAGGCGCTCTTTATCGTTTGCTGCTATCCAAGCGGGATATTTGTGAGAATAGTCACTCACTTGAACAGCAGACCAATCTCCAATGTCCAGGATTATTTGATTGATAAGATCGATTTCCTCACTTGCAAAATGACTAATATCAGCACTCCTTGTGGCAATTAGCCTCTTCTGAACACGCCCAAAGTAATTTTGTTCCTTAACGATGGCGTCTCCAGAGTCTAATAATGCCTGTTTAATAAACATCCATTGGCTGGGATCCGGCGTGGGCCCAAAATCCTGCTTAATATATGTGAATTCTGAAATCGGCTTTCCGGCTCGCAGATAGTTCACATTGTCAATAAAATAAAGGGCTTTATTAAGCAGAGTTCCACCATAGTTATCCTTTGAATCTAACTTATTAGCGATATAAAGGATTAACTCTCTTGTTTTGAGGTATTGTTTTGAGCCAAGCACTAGTTTAAAAAGTCGATTAATAAATCTAACGAGAAATTGGACTAGTCCGGATAATATCCTATCGAAAAGTA
>WUUC01105144.1_pt1 | contig 21578 bp, 19 predicted proteins | sample 6278441 | NCBI WGS metagenome assembly WUUC01 (sample SAMN13675441, study PRJNA597444) | soil metagenome | isolation source: soil | place: USA: Washington | collected 2017-10
CCAGACATAAAAAAAGAATGCTAGGAAAGGAATTTTTATCATAAAAATCGCACAGAATGTATTGACGAACGCAATGCAGAGAATGATGGTGATGAACATTCGTTGTACACCGAGACGGGCTAAAAACCGATTATAAAGCTCAACAAGTAGAAAATTCAAAGGAACGATGGAAAGCCAAGCATATGGGAAGAGATCGGATCCATGCTCAGTCATAAAAATACTATTACTCACCGGACGGACGATTCCATAATCTGCTGTGATGCAAAATCCACAGATCATAGCGCAAAGGATAAAGATCCTCTGAGTCCTCGTCAGTTGTAAAATTTCCTCTTTAAATTTTCTCCAAATCATGAAAAAAGTATACTACCTTTCAACGTATTGCAGAAATGAATCTTCATATTTCTGATCGATATAGACCCACGTAATCGAACCGGTTGGTATCGAAAGAGTTGAGACAGTCGATCCATTAACAATTTTTTGATTGCTGAGTAGCACGGGGAAATTAAAACCGGTTTTGGATATCCCTTTGCTCACAAAATCCCAGGATATAGAATCTGCAGGGATTTTATGCTGCTTTTGAAAAGATTCCAGATCTTGAAGCGAAATCTCTGGAGGTACTGCAATTGCTTTAAAACGATGCTTTCTTTCCAAGATGCTTTGGGCATCATAATGACCTGGATGGTGAAGATCTTTCGCTGCCTTAAAAAGCTCAATAATAATATCGTTGTCTGTCAGAGCCAGGTAATGGTTCAAATCTGAAATCTTCACGGTCTTTTCCATAAAGCGCGAGAGATGAAAATTGTAGCTTTTCACAGTGGCGTATTGGTAGACCCGCCTATGCATAAAATGGCGGGATAACAAAAGAGCTTCGCAAGACTCGATTCCACTTTCTTCAATGCCGAGTTCTAAATCCCCTCCCGACGATAAAATATGGACGGTTTCAATCAACTGATGATAGTCAAAAAGTCCATAAGAGACACCGGAGCTTTTTGAATCTCTTAATAGATAATCAATTCGATCTGCCCCAAAGAAATCCCCTGTGATGATCTCACACATCACTTTTTCCCAGGATGTGAAAGGAGTCGCATGTCCGATTTCTTTAAGTTTTTTCTCCCCTATTGCCAGCTTTAAAATATGATCGACAAGATCGGGATTCTGGTAATGAATTTTAAGCTTTTCCCATAGCGGCATCAAAGCAGGACTTTGGATGATTTGATAGGTCCATTTTTCATGGCCGCCTTTTCCAAGCAGAGCTTTTTCTCCTACATGGGAAAAGGGCAAATGTCCAACATCATGGCAGAGAGCTGCTAGCCGAACGACTTTTCTCCAATAAGGATAATCAGGGCGGAGCTTGGGAAATTTAGAGACCATTCGATCAAAGATTTGGCTTGAAAGCTCTAATACCCCTAGAGAGTGCTCAAACCGACTATGCGTCGCACCCGGATAGACTAGATAAGCAGTCCCCATTTGCCGGATATACCGCAGCCGCTGGAATGGGAGTGTATCGATGAGCGCTCCTTCGTCGTCATCCAGATAAATGAACTGATGGACTGGATCATAAAGTTTAGGCATCGGGCCTGGGCTTGCTTTCAGAGATATAGGCCGGCATGACTTTCATAAATTCAGCTTTTCTCTGAAGCTCTTTGATGTTACGAGCTCCTCCATAGGTCAGACCGCTGCGCAATCCTCCTAAAAAGGTATCAATCAGTTGTCTTGCACTTCCTGTCGTAGGTCCCCAAAAATCGATCCCTTCAGCAACAGTTTTCCCCTTCAAACCCCCATAGAAATCCTTTTGAAAATCTGCACTGGCTTGTCCACGGAATTTAGCTTCGATTCTATCCCCTACTTTTCTCTTGGGAGCAGCGCTTTCGTTTGTCATGGCAAAAAGCTTCCCTATCATCACAGTGCTCGCTCCAGCAGCTAGTGCTAGGACTAAATCGCGGCTGCTCCGGATGCCACCATCAGCAATTAGCGGAACGCGGAGTTTCTCGGCGATTTTGGCGCAGTCCCAGATCGCAGTAAATTGCGGGACACCAAACCCTGTCACCATTCTAGTTGTACAAGCAGCACCAGGTCCTACTCCTACTTTTACAGCATCAGCTCCAGCATTGACCAGGTCATGATAGGCCATCGGTGTGCAGACATTGCCTGCAATGATCTCTTTGTCAGGATGGGTCCTTTTAAGTTCTTCAATAAAGTGAAACATCCGATCGGAATGGCCATGGGCAACATCAATACAGACTCCGGCAGCCCCTTCATCTAAGAGTGCCCTCGTTTCTTCAATTTTTGTAATCCCGCATGAAATAAAAGCATTTTCACCATATTTTTTGATCCAATTTTTTTGGATCTCTAAAGAAGTGAAACGATGAAAAATAGGAACAGACCCGGCTTCTAGTAAGATATCAGCCAGCTCTTCAGAGATGGTCGTATCCATATTGGCGCATAAGATAGGGATTCCAATTTTTCGACTCTTCGTCAGCCAGCTCTCTAATAATGGTTCTGTCCTAGACGGAACATTATTAAATTGCGGCACTAGCGCAACATCATCAAAGGTATAAGCTTCCCGCATACAAGAATTTTCCATGGGGCTCATGCTAAATTAGATTTTTAAAAAATGCAAACTTTTCATTTATTCTAGATTAAAAAGCCTTTTTCTTATTAGCTTTCTCGCCGAAAGGAGGTTTTCAATGGGCCGCATCCTATTTTCAAGATTCATCGCATGCTTTCTCCTCATTTTTTCTTGGAGATACGTTTTTTCAATAGAGGAAAATTTTCTTCTTATAGATGGTCATACAGATGCAATTGTACTTGAGCTAGGTCCTCATATTCAGCAACCCATTCCTCCCTGCTGTACATTTAACATTGCATTAAGCTTGATGGGATATGACGCAGAGATTTTAAAAGATGAAATGATTCCCATTCGGGCTTTTCAAGAAGGTTATATTGATGACTTGGAGGTATGGAAAGCTCCTCAGACTCCACAGTCTTGGATGAAACATTCCTGCGTCTGGTATTCCCAGTTCTTAGCAGTAGAATTAGGATTGGAAAAAGTCCAAAACTATTTAGCCTTTTTAGAATACGGAAATCAAGATATATCGGGAAGGCTGACAAAAGCCTGGCTAAGTTCTTCTTTAAAAATTTCTACCAAGGAACAAGTTAATTTCATCCAAAAAATGATCCAAAAAAAACTTCCTATTTCAGCCTATGCCACTCAAATGACAAAAGTGCTCTTATTCAAAGAAGAACTGCCTGAAGGATGGAGATTATATGGGAAAACAGGAAAGGGCTCTATCTTAGAAGAGAGTAACCATTTAGAGATTGTGTGGTTTGTAGGATGGATAGAAAAAAATAATGCTTTCTTCCCCTTCGCCTATAACATAAGAGAGAGAAAAATAGCTCCTGGTCAAAGCATCCCAAGAGTCAAACAGCTATTAATAGAATCCAACTTTTCATTTTGATGGCTACCTGTTAAACTAAGCAGCTTCTATGAAAAACATAAGCGTAACGATTTTAACAAAGAATTGCGGAGATACCCTTGTAGCTACGCTTCAGTCTCTTCAGGGCTTTCGTGAAGTAGTTGTTCTCGATACAGGATCTATCGATGATACCCTCAAGATTGCTGGTGAATTTCCCAATGTTAAAATCTATCATGCTGAGTTCAAAGGTTTCGGGCCTTCGCATAATGAAGCAACAACCCTTGCATCGATGGATTGGATCTTATCAATTGACAGCGATGAAATCCTAACTTCTGAATTAGTCTGTGAAATACAAGAGCTTCATCTTGATCCCGAATGTGTCTATTCGATCCAGCGGGATAATTACTACAATGGCAAAAGAATCCGGTGCTGTGCAGGCTGGCATCCCGATCCGGTCGTCCGTCTCTACAACCGTAAAAGAACAAAGTTTTCAAATGATGCAGTTCATGAGAAGATTTTAAGAGAAGGTCTTCGTATAGTTTCACTTAAAGCCACTCTTAAGCACACGCCTTATCGGACGATTTCAGATTTTCTTGAAAAAATGCAAAAATACAGCACTCTTTTTGCCGAGCAAAATCGAGGTAAAAAACGATCTTCCCTTTGTCGCGCTTTAATCCATGGCATGAGTGCATTTATTAAAAACTACTTCTTCAAGCTAGGAATCTTCGGTGGAAAAGAAGGATTTATTATTTCCCTATACAATTCTCAAACATCTTATTACAAATATCTCAAACTTGCTGAATTGAACAAAAAGCTCTAATGCCGTATTGTCCAATAAATTCTTTTAGGACATATGCATGGATGTAGAAGTTCTTTCGCGACTGCAATTTGCCTTCACAATCACGTTTCACTACATCTACCCTCCCCTAAGTATAGGGGTCTCTCTGGCTATGATTATCATGGAAGGGATGTACTTAAAAACCCGCGATGTCCTCTGGGAAAAGCTCACAAAATTCTGGCTCAAAGTTTTTGCTATGACCTTTGCTTTAGGAGTTGCTACGGGCATTCCAATGATGTTCTCACTAGGAACAAATTGGTCCCGTTATTCACGCTTTGTCAGTGATGTTTCCGGCTCTCTTCTAGGGGCAGAAGGGATGTTTGCTTTTTTAGTCGAAGCAGGCTTTTTAGGCATTCTCTTATTCGGCTGGAACCGCGTCAGTCCAAAAATGCACTTCATGTCCACAATCTTAGTTTCGGTGGGTGCTCACTTCAGTGCCATTTGGATTGTTAGTTTTAACTCTTGGATGCAAACGCCAGCGGGACATAAAATCACAACGTTGGCTGATGGCACGGTTGTTGCTGAGGTGGTCAACTGGTGGAAGGTCTTTTTAAGTCCTTCCAACTTAAGCCATCTTACGCATGTTATCCTAGGCTGCTGGATGGCAGGAGCTTTTTTAATCATCAGTGTCTCTGCCTATTATATCTTAAAAAGACGGTATCATGCCTTTGCCATCCGCAGTATGAAAGTAGGCCTTGTCATTGCCATGATTACTGCCATCTTGCAATTAGTCTCAGCTGATCATTTAGCCCGGAAAGTCGCCACTTACAATCCTGAAAAATTTGCAGCCTTCGAAGGAGTCTATAAAACTGAAGCCTATACCCCTGCCTATGCACTGGGCTGGGTTGATGCGAAAAATGAAAAAGTGTATGGACTTTCCATTCCTGGGATGCTCAGTTGGATGACCTATAGAAATGCAGCAGTTCCGGTCCCTGGCCTTGATCAGTTCCCTAAAGAGAACTGGGCCAAGGTGCCTGTTGTTTTTCAAATGTACCATTTGATGATCTTTATGTGGGTTGCAATGACAGTGGCAGCATTCACCGGAGGCTATTACTGGTGGAAAAAAAGATGGAATATCAAGCCTATTTTTCTAAAATTAATGATTGCCTCGGTTGCATTCCCTCAGATTGCCAATATTGCAGGCTGGTATAGTTCTTGTATTGGAAGACAACCTTGGACTGTCTATAAGCTTTTAAAAACCAGCGAGGCTTTCTCTCCTGTTATTTCTGCAGGGCAAGTCCTCGGCTCTTTAATCATGTTTGTGGTGATGTACCTTCTGTTTTTTGTCCTATTCCTTGTCTTACTGGATAGAAAAATCAAAGCAGGTCCTGCTCCTGATATGGATCAAGAGCAACTCCCCTATCGAGACATCTATAAACAAGACTCAAGGAGTACTTAATGGACACTCTCTATACAGCTCAGTTCATTATGTATGCGGTCTTTATGTTTTCGATCGTGGCTTATACTGTTTTAGATGGTTTTGACCTGGGAGTCGGATGCCTTCATCTTTTTTCTAAAGGAGACCAAGAAAGGCGCCTCATGATCAATTCTATTGGCCCTGTCTGGGATGGTAATTCAACCTGGATTGTCATCGGCGGCGGGGTTCTTTTTGCAGCTTTTCCCAAAGCTTTTTCTACTTTGACTCCTAATCTCTATACTCCTTTTATGCTCCTTCTTTTTGGTTTTATGTTGCGGGCTGCTTCCATTGAGTTTCGTAGTAAAGGACATGAGAAATGGTGGACGCGCCTTTGGGATGGCGGCTTCTCTTTTGCGAGCTTTATTTTAGCGTTTATTGTCGGTTTATTCTTAGGCAATCTCATTCAAGGCTTGCCGATTAATAGTCAGGGCGTGCTCGTTGGCGGCATCATGGACCTGATCGCTCCTTATCCTCTTTTAATTGCACTATTGGGTATCGCTTGCTTTATGATGCACGGCTCACTTTATCTCCTAATGAAAACGGAGGGGGCTTTTCATGAAAAAGTCCGCAAATGGTCCCATCGGTCTATCATTTTTTTTCTGATTGCCTGGCTTATCGGAACCTCGGCAACTTTTCTTACCCAACCTCGAATGACACAACCCTTTCTTCACCATCCTTTAGTAGGGATTTTTCCCTGCTTAAGCTTTATCTCTATTTTTATGATCTTGAAGATGATCCGTCAAAAAAAAGATGGAATGGCTTTTCTATATTCTTGCCTCTCGATCTTTTTTCTTCTGGTGCTTTTTGTGATTGGGACTTTTCCCTATTTGACTTATTCAACATTGGACCCTATCCAAAATTCTCTGACTTTTATGAATAGCTCGGTCTCCGAGCTGTCTCTTTGGATTATGGTAGGTGTAACATTGACGGGTGCTCCTCTTTCGTTTTTCTACTTCCCCTATATCTATAGGGTCTTTAAAGGTAAGGTTATACTCGATACGCATAGCTATTGAGAATGTCCCCATTAAGACAAGAATCGCATAAAGCCCAGATGGTCGGAAAGTGCATGTGTTAATAGTTCTGAAATAGATAAGTAGGTATTAAAAACTTAAGGAAGATAGAAAATCGAAATTAGCGGTAGTCGGATTCGAACCAACGACACAAGGATTATGATTCCTCCGCTCTAACCAACTGAGCTATACCGCCCTTGTCCTGTGACTCCTGAAGAGGGATAAAAAATAGCGGGGGAAGGATTCGAACCTCCGGCCTTTGGGTTATGAGCCCAACGAGCTAACCACTGCTCCACCCCGCGATAAACTTCGCTATATCTTATCGCATCTAGCCATTTAAAAACAAATCTCAAATGCTGGGTAAAAAACTTTGTATAGATTTCCAAGTGCGCCTCGTAGCGCCATGGACCTCTTCTGCCAGCTTAAGACCCGCCTGTTTCATATCCTTAGGTGGATTTCTAAGCATCTGCTCGACAGTCGAGGTCAGGCTGGAGAGAGGAATTTGCTTGCCTGCTCCACCTTGAACAACCACATCTACTAAGTCTTTTTGGTCCTCCATATGAGGTCCAAAAAGGACAGGAATGCCTAAAGCTGCAGGCTCAAAAATATTATGCCCACCGACATGGCTCACGTAGCTACCCCCGACAATCGCAATATCAGAGAGTTGATAGCAGGCGCTTAAGATGCCCATGGCATCAATAAGAATGATCCGCTCATTGCCCTGTTTGGGCAGATGATCGGAAAATCTAGCAAAATGAATTTTTCTTTTTTCTAACAAGGCCACGATAGCAGCAAATCTTTCAGGGTGGCGGGGAACAAGCAGGATTTTTAATGTCAGAAACTTATCAAAAAGAGGTTCGAGAGCTGAGATCAATTCCTCTTCCTCAGGATCATGGGTAGATCCCAAGGTAATAATTTTGTCCTCGGGATTAATCCCCAAGTCTGCTCTCCATCTCTCGATATCCAAGTGAGGAAAAGGTTGATCGAACTTGAGGTTGCCAGTTACGACAATTTTGGAAGTTGCGACACCTAAGTTCTCAAAACGGGCTGCATACCGCTGACTTTGAAGACAGAGCAAATCAAATTGAGAAAAAAGTTTTTTGGAAAAAAAAGAAAAGAATTGAAACCTCGATTGGGAGGTCTCAGAGATCTTCCCATTCACAAGAACGACTTTCTTATTATAGCTAACGAGGTTGTACCAAAAGTCGCTCTCTACAAGAATGAGCAGATCAGGTTTGATCCGACTGATAAGCCGCTTCATGGCCCATGAAAAATCTAAAGGAAGATAAAAATAATGATTAAGCTCAGGCATGCTCCGCTTGGCTTCAGTTAAACCGGTTTCTGTCGTTGTAGAAATAACAATAGAAGCATTCGGCATCTGTTGTCGGATCTGTTCGACTAAAGGAGCGACGGCTTTGGTCTCGCCCATTGAGATCGAGTGGACCCAAATTCTTACACCGTCTGCTGGAAGAGAAAAAATCGGGATCTTCAACCCGAGTTTTTCCAAAAACGATTTCCGGTGTTTTCGGTGCCATATGGCTTCCCACATAAATTTCGGAAGGCATGCCACCGTATAAAACAACAAACTCAAATCGTAGATGATTCTAAGCATGGATTACCAAGCTCAGCAATTTATTCGGCACAAAGATCACTTTTTCAATGGTCCCTTCTAAGTGCTTAGCAATTTGAGGTTGTGACTGGATAAAGGCAAGGATCTCTTCTTGATTCTTGTCTTTAGGAAGCTCCCATTTGCCGCGAACCTTGCCATTAATCTGAATGACATAAAGGGTTGTTGTGTCAATCAAATACATCGGATCAATAATAGGGAAAGGAGCATAGGTCAAACTTTCAGTCTCACCGAGCAATTCCCAAGCCTCTTCAGCAATATGGGGTGCAAACGGATAAAGAGCTTGGGTGAGCATCTTCAGAACAATCTTTGGATATTTTGACAGCGGTGAGAAGTTATTCATAAACTCCATCATCTTGGCAATCGCTGTATTAAATGACATGCTTTGGATGTCTTTTTCTACATCAAAAACGACACGGTAGCCCAGTTTAAGAGCCTCTTCCGTGCTCTCATCTGTGATCTTATCTGAGGTAACCAGGTTATAGAAGCGGCTCAAGAATCTGTAGCATCCTTGAACAGCATCGGTATTCCAGAGCTTTTCCTGGTCAAAAGGACCCATGAACATCTCATAGAGCCTAAGGCTGTCTGCACCGAATTCTTCAATCATCTCATCAGGTGTAATGCCATTGAGTTTGGATTTAGACATCTTTTCTATTTGAGTGCGAAGTTCGATATTTGTACCGATTTGGTAGTATTTGCCCTCTTTCTCAATGACTTCTTCCGAAGCAATATAAACCCCTGAAGGCAGTTGATAAGAACGGGCTGTCAAAAGTCCCTGGTTCCGCAGTTTTTGGAAAGGCTCAGATGTGGAGACATAACCGCAGTCATACAAAACTTTGTGCCAGAAACGAGCATAGAGCAAATGAAGAACAGCATGTTCTACTCCTCCGACATAAAGATCGACTGACATCCAATATTTTTCTTTTTGAGGATCCCAGGCGGCTTTGTCATTGTGCGGGTCGCAAAATCTCAAATAGTACCAGCATGAGCCTGCCCATTGCGGCATAGTATTAGTTTCACGTCGTGCTTTTTTACCGGTCTTAGGATCTGTGATTTCGGTCCACTCCTTAACTTTAGCGAGCGGACTTTCGCCATTGCCTGAAGGTTTATAGTCTTTGAGCTCAGGAGGGCAGAGAGGTAGTTCATCTAAATCTAAGATGCGCTTTGTGCCGTCTGCAAAATGAAGGATCGGGAAAGGCTCACCCCAATAACGCTGACGAGAAAAAAGCCAGTCGCGAAGCTTATAGTTGACATTCTTTTCCCCTGCCTCTTTTTTGACGAGCCATTCGGCTGCTTTTTCTTTGGCTTCTTCAATAGACAGCCCATTTAGAAAATCGCTATTGATAATGGGCCCATCTCCTGTGTAGCAGAGCTTTCTTGCAAAAAGAGCCGCTTTTTCGTCTTTATTAGAGGGCTCAATGACAGGAACTATTTCCAGATTATATTTATGCACAAACTCAAAATCACGTTCATCATGGGCTGGAACTCCCATGACAGCACCGGTACCATAAGTCATGAGAACATAGTCTGCAATCCAGATAGGGATTTTCTTATTGTTAAAAGGATTGATAGCATAAGCACCTGTCCATACCCCTGTCTTCTCTTTGGCTAAGTCAGTCCGCTGCATGTCATTTTTAGCTGCAACTTCTTTTTGGTAGTCCTGAACTTGTTTCTTCTGCTCAGGTGTTGTAATTTCTGCGACAAGAGGATGTTCAGGCGAAAGAACTAAGAAGGTGACACCGAATGCCGTATCATGACGTGTGGTGAACACCGTGATAACCTCTTCGGTCTTCTCTTCTTTGAAATGGATTTTAACGCCTTCGCTGCGGCCAATCCAATTGACTTGGAGTCGTTTCAGAGATTCAGGCCAGTCAACTAATTTAAGATCTTCAATCAGCTGATCGGCATAAGCAGTAATCTTGAGGATCCATTGACGCAGCGGCCTTCTCTCAACAGGATAGCCGCCTTCTTTGGAGTGGCCATTTTCAACTTCTTCATTAGCCAAGACAGTGCCAAGAATTGGACAGTAATTGACGCTAACCTCAGCTTCGTAGGCTAGTCCTTTTTCATAGAGCTTGGTAAAGATCCACTGCGTCCATTTATAATAGGTAGCGTCACTGGTAGCAATTTCACGGCTCCAGTCATAACTAAAGCCTAACGATTTAAGCTGGCGACGGTAGGTATTGATATTTTGCTCGGTCGTGATGGCTGGATGGGTGCCAGTACGGATAGCATATTGCTCGGCAGGTAACCCAAAACTGTCCCAGCCCATGGGGTGAAGTACGTTATAGCCCTTATTACGCATATAGCGTGATAGGATGTCTGTAGCGGTATATCCTGTGACGTGCCCTACGTGAAGGCCTGCGCCTGAAGGGTAAGGAAACATATCCAGAATGTAATACTTAGGTTTTGAAGAGTCTGCTTCGACCTGAAAAGTCTCTTGTTCTTCCCAGATATGCTGCCATTTCTGCTCAATTCTTTGATGATCGTAATTAGTCATGGAGAAAAAATACAGTATAATGGTAATTGCTTCAAAATGAAAAATCAACTACACTAACGAGCGGGAGCCTAGACTATAGGTCAAGATCATCAAAATTATGATAGAATTAACCGCAATAAAGAAAAATAAGATTACTCTTTCTGATTATAATTATCGCAAAGATATTGAAAACCGACTTTTATTAGCTAGCTTTACCACTTTCGAAATCGCTGTTTTAGAAGAAATACTTTATAGCTCCATTAAGGCTCCTATCCGTAAAATTGCAAAAAATATCGATAAAACAGAAGAAGAGCTCCTTCCAATCTTAGAAAAACTCAGCAAAACTGGTCTTTTAGTCATTGAGGGTGATTCGATCGTCGTCGATAAAGAGACAAGAAAGTATTTTGAAACTGAAATTGAAAAATTCGAGCCTGATTTTTGCCCTGGTATGGAATTTCTTCAAGATCTTCTTAAAAAAGTTCCTATTCATGTCTTGCCGATTTGGTATTCAATTCCTCGGACGTCTAATAATATCTTTGAATCTCTCGTCGAAAAATACTTGCTCACACCTCAGATTTTTCAACGTTATCTAATAGAACTTAACTTTGGCGATCCTGCTCTTTCAGCCATAGCTCAAGATGTCTTACGCTCACCAGATCTGACTCTTTCAGCAAAAGAAGTCATGAAAAAATATGAGCTATCACGTGAAAAATTTGAAGAAAACATGCTCATTCTTGAGCTGCATTTTGTCTGCTGCCTGCGCTTCAGCCGAGTCGATGATAGCTGGGAAGAAGAAGTCACTCCTTTTCATGAATGGCGTGAATATCTAACTTTCTTAAAAACAACTACGAGTACAGCGATTGCCGATACCTCTAAAATTGAGCGGTACCGACCGCATGATTTTTCCTTTATCGAAGACATGACAGCAGTGCTTCAACTTATCAAAAAACAGCCAACTCCGCTTAATCCTAAAGGGTATGCTACCATTGCTGCTCGTCTGCAAGAAGCTCCTCCAAGCCCACAGTATATCGATCAAATCATCAGTAAGCTCCAACTTATCAAACTTGCAGAAGTTGAGAGCGGCAAATTACAGGCTGCCGAGCCTGCTGCAGAATGGCTTGAAATGCGTGTAGAAAACCGCGCGCTCTATCTCTACCGCCATTCCTTAAATAAGATCCAATCCATCGAGCTTCCTTCTCACCTGATAACGGAAAAAGTCATCCGGGAAGCAGAAAAATCCATCATGCGCGTCCTCCATACAGGCTGGGTTATTTTTGAGGATTTCAATAAAGGCGTAATCGTTCCCTTTGCAGAACATACATCCGCAATGCTCAAAAAATGCGGTAAAGGCTGGAAATATGCCCTCCCAGATTATTCTTCCGAAGAAAGAGCTCTCATCCGTGCGATTATTTTCGAATGGCTCTTTGAAACAGGCATCATCGCTGTAGGAACCTATGAAGGCAAAGAATGTTTCACCGTAACTGCCTTCGGACAATCATTATTTGGATAAAAGATGGAAGATTTAGTCTCCAATCGCAAAGCTTATCATAATTACGAGATTTTGGAGACGCTAGAATCAGGCATTGTTCTTCTTGGAACTGAGATCAAATCTCTTAGAAACCATGGCGGCAATCTCCAAGAATCTTATGTCGTTTTTCATCGCAGCGAAGCCTACCTGAAAAACTCTTCCATTGCTCCTTATAAATTTGGCAACATCTACAATCATGAAGAGAAAAGAGAGCGCAAGCTTCTTCTTCACAAGCGAGAACTCCTCCGTTTAAAATCTGTCATCGATGAAAAAGGTCTAACGATCATACCACTAGGCATGTATTTCAAGCATGGCCTTGTCAAAGTCCGTCTTGGCATCGCAAAAGGTAAAAAATCTTATGATAAACGGGCCGCTCTCAAAGCCCGCCAAGATAAGCGTGAGATGGATCGCTCGATGAAACAGGACGATAGTTGACACCAGTCTCTTGAATCGAGTATCTTCTTGTAAAAAGGAATATCTATGAAATTCACCATTCCCAGACTTGACTTGCTCAATTTAATCGGAAAAATCCAAGCTATCGTCCCTGCAAAGCCAGCGCTTCCCATCCTGAGCAATATTTTACTCGAGGCTGTGGATGACCAACTCATCTTAAGCGCGACCGACTTAACGGTTAGCATGAGAGCCTATGCCAATGTTAAGAACGAAGAAGAAGGATCGATTACGCTTCCTGCAAAAAAGTTTTTTCAGCTCGTTCGTGAATTGACCTCCTCTCAAGTCGAAATCCATGCAGCAACTCCTGAAGCTGCTCACATCAATGCCGGTACTTCTCATTTTAAAATGAGCGGCATGCATAAAAACGAGTTCCCAGCCCTTCCAGATCTTTCTGGTGGTATCTCTCTAGATCTCGACAATACCCTTCTTAAAGAGATGCTCGTCCGCAGCTCGTTTGCCGCAGCTCGCGATGATAACCGACAAGTTCTTAATGGAATCCTTCTTCAGCACCGTCAAAAATTAGCGACCTTTATTGGTACAGATGGGAAGAGACTTGCTCGACTTTTTGCCGATATCGAACTCTCCGAAGAGCAGGCCGGTGCTTACGTCCTCCCTCTCAAGGCCGTCGAAGAGATGATCAAGCTTTTAGAAGTCAAAGAGCAAAAGTCCAAGCTCACTTTTTTCCCCGATAAGACTGGCATTGAGACCGGCACCGTCACCCTGATAACAAAACTCCTCAACGGTCAATATCCTGATGTCGACCGTGTGATCCCTAAAAAAGCAACCGATCCGATTGCCCTGCACCGGGAAGAGCTTATGTCGCTCTTACGCCAAGTCTCCCTCTTTACCAGCGACCATAGCAGCGCTGTTCGTTTTACTTTTAGCTCAGGAGAGCTCCATTTGACTGCGATGAGCGGAGGAATTGGCGAAGGAAAAGTGAGCATGACCGTCAATTATGGGGGACCTAAGTTAGACATCGCCTTCAATCCCCATTATTTCCTTGATATTTTGCGCCATAGCAAAGATGAGACCATTCAATTATCCTTGAGCGATGCTTACAATCCAGGACTCATCACTGATACGACAAATGCTCATTTTGTCATCATGCCGATGCGCCTTGAAGCTTAATGTTTATCAAAAGACTTTATCTAAGGCATTTCCGCAACTACTCTGAAGCGGAGGTGTTATTTACACCCGAGATCAATTTAATCCGGGGAAATAATGCTCAAGGAAAAACTAATCTTCTTGAAGCCCTTTATTTACTTGGAACAGGAAGATCCTTCCGGACGCCTCATTTAAAAGAAATGATTCAAAATGAAGCTTCCTTTTTCTTTATCGAAGCTGAATTCATCAAAGATGGGATTTCTCAACATATCCGCCTCTCGTTCGATGGAGAAGTCAAAAAGCTCGATTACAATAATACTAGCTATGCTCACTTCTCCAATCTCTTGGGGCTTCTTCCTATTGTCCTCTTAGCTCCAGAAGATGTTCTCTTGATCACAGGAGCTCCTGCTGACCGTCGCCGATTTTTAGATATCCATCTTGCACAAAGCGATCCTCTCTACGTCTACTACTTGACACGGTACCATAAAGCCGTCAAACATAGGAACTTTCTCTTAAGAAAAAAAATCTCGGCATCTTTAGAGACTTGGGAAAGCCTGATGGTCGTCTCCGCTGCTTATCTCAGGCAGAAAAGACAGGAGGTCGTTGCAGGACTTGCTGAGGGCTTAAAAACAGGGATGCAAGCACTCTCCAACAATCAAGATCTCTTAGAAATCAAATATCTTTCTTCCTATACCGATAACTATCTCCAACATCGAGCTAAGGAAATGATTTTAGGATCGACATTAGTCGGACCCCACCGGGATGATTTAGAGATTCTCATCAACGGTCAAGAAGCCCGCTCCTTTGCCAGCCAAGGACAGCTCCGCTCAGCAGTCGCCGCTATGCGCCTGGCCCAGTGGCAGCATCTCAAGGATCACCATAACGCCCCTCCCCTCTTTTGCATTGATGATTTTGGAGTTCACTTAGACAGCGCACGAAGAGAAGCTCTTTTAGGGAAGCTTTCTTCTTTTGGGCAGGTATTTCTCACCTCTCCAGTCTTTTTTGAAAACCCTTCTCAACACACAATCGATGTAGCAGCTGGGGTTGTTCAAATTTCTGGATCACATAAAATTATATAATTGAATTAATTTAATTGTTAAAGATGAATTTAAGCAACAAATAGTTTCCTTATGCCATCCTTTAAAGCTTTAACAGTATTAACATTACTAAGCATTGCAACTACTAGCTATGCCTGCGATGGAGCTTGGCAAACCAACACTGCCGGCAATTGGTCGACGAGTTTCAGCTGCATGCCTATAGTACCGCCCGACATAGCCACTTTTGGAACTCCTTCTGTAGGACCTGTTGCGGTCAATTTGGATGTTAATCCTTTTTATTACAGCTATAAACTTTCCAAATAGCAATCCTTACACCATTTCAGGAGCTAACATTCTTACTCTTCAGGGAGTGAACTCAGGCGATCCCTCTTTTATTAATATTACTAAAGGACATCACGCTATTGCTAGTGATATGGATTCAAACAATAACACCGTCTTAACGGTGACAGCCAGCCCAGCTGTTAGCAGCCAAAGCGCCCAGTCTCTCCGCTCCACTATAGGAGCTTGGATAAATTATCTTTGGGAATGGATCGCTTCATTGCCTTCTTCTTCGATGAGAACAGTTGGAGCAAGGCGAAACACCTACTTAGGAGGCTTAGATTGTCTATTTACTCTCTATAAGAAATATGGGATTGAAGCGAGCTATGATTTTGAGCAGAACAATCTTTTTCATGATCATAGTATATATCTTGGATTCAGTTTTGAATTTTAAAGCTATTTAATGAAGCTTTTTGATCCAATAAGAGATCTGCAACGACATCCATACAGATATCAGGTAATTTTCTATCTTGGTCAATACATTCTTTGATCATGTTAATAGCTTGACGGATTTCTAAGGGAAGTTCATCGGAGGGAGCATTTTCTCCGGGCCAAGAGGCATCTCGGGTCGCCTTATCTGGCCAACGGGAGTAAGCTAGCCACTTGCCGTCCTCTGTACGATGGAGACAAGATCCTAAAGCTCCCCTTTCCGCAACAAAATAACTAGCAACTAGGTGCCAAGCTTTCTGATAGTCTGCTTCATGTCCTGATTTGATATATCCCTGATAGAGCACTGCAAACATCTTATCCTCCGACCTCGATAGGTTTTGCCTTGAAAAAATAGATAAGTGGGTTTTTTTATGCAATAATCATTAAAAAATCTCTCTGAGAAACCCTATGTTAATAAGCTAACCCCCTTCTTGTTCTTTTAGCAAAATCTTAAAAATAGGCTTGTTAAAATTATCTTCTTTTAAATACTAGCCATTAAGTTTAATCTTAAATTTCAGAAAAAAGCAAAAAACTTTGTAGGAGAAGATCAATGGCAATTCCTTCAAACCCCTCTCAAAGACCATTCCTTATTTTGTCCCTTGATGGTGGAGGTGTACGCGGATTAATCCCTTTAACAATACTGCGTGAGATAGAAACAAAAACCAGTAAACCGACTTCTCAACTTTTCGATCTCATTGTAGGAAATTCTACAGGAGGGATTATTGCTCTTTGCCTAGCTGCTCAAAAAGAGGGTAATCAGCCTAAATATAGCGCAGAAGACGTCTTAAATTTATATTATACAGGGATCCCTAAGATCTTCAGAAAATCCTTTTTTAGGCCTCTCTACACTGGCTTTGGACTTTGGGCCCCTAGATATAATCGTTCGAATTTAGAGAGTGCTCTTCAAGAATTTTTTGGGGATTTGCGGCTAAGCCAAGTCGCCTCTCATGCCCTTGTCACATCGTATAGCTTGACTAAAGACTCTCTAAGCTTATGGACAAGTTATCGCGCGAAAAGCGATTCTAACATGAATATTCTGTTATCTGATGCAGCAGGAGCCACTTCAGCAGCCCCGACATATTTTGCTCCTAAAATGTTGACCCTGCCTGATGGGACTACAAGCTATGAAGTCGATGGAGGAATTTATACAAATGATCCTGAAGCCATCGCCGTGACAGAAGCTTTGCTACAGAATCCAGGCCTTAAACCTGAACAAATATTTATTCTCTCTCTAGGGACAGGGCGACCTAAGCTTAAACAGGCCGGTCAACAATTGAGTAATAAAGGCATCATAGGCTGGCTGATGCAAGTCAATTTAATTGATTTAATGCTCAATGCAGATACTCAACTTGGAGAATTCGAGGTTAAGTCTCTTTCTTTGTTGGAAAGACACCGTATCCAATTCGAGCTGGAATCAAAAAATAGCGGGATGGACAATGTAACATCGGATAATTTAAAAAGCCTCTTGCAAGTCGGAGAAGATTTTATTCAAAAGTCTCAAGATGAAATCATAGAAATCTGTGGTTTCTTGATGCAAAATCAACCTGTAGCTTTGGAAAGTGTAAAATCTTCTAAATAGGGACTAGATATTTAAAAGAAGCAACAATCACCGAATATTGTCTGAACTAAGATTCGGACTTAATCTTCATAAAGTATAGCGTAAATTTCCAAAGGAAGTTTGCGTTTAATGAAACGCAAAGCTTCCTGCTCCTGTTACCAAGAGAAGCAAAAGCCCTCCTAGAACCGCTACATCTTTCATAAACAGCGTTTTTTGGATTGAACGATCTGGATCTTGAAGATTCCAGAAATCATGCATTTTAATGGCTGCTGGAATAATAAAAACAATGAGTAAGAGCGCCCCGACCCGAGCTTCAAAGCCCAAGAGTACCGACAGCCCCCCTATGATTTGCAACAATACAGCAGCAGGCAATAACGAAGCAGGCATCTTCTTAGATTGCATATATTCAGCAGAGCTCTTCCAGCAGATAACCTTAGTGACCCCGGCCCATAGAAAAAAGAAACCAATGAAAATCCTTGCGATCAAAATTAATAAATTTTCAAAAACTGTCATAAACTACCTCTTTAATTTCTCTGTAGCATGATAACAAAATTTCGAATAGATCTAATTTTTGACTGTTTTGGATTCTATGATCGCTTCTAAAGGAATCGATCCTTCATACAAATGATAGTATTTGCTGGCGCCCCCAGGATTGGCCTCGTAGACTAGTTTTCCTTTGAACTTCGAAGTATCGATTTTTAAGATAATGTGTTCTGGATCTTTTGCCCAGTATTTAGACGTGATTCTTTCGAGTTGATCATCCGTGGAAAAATGAATGAAAGCATCATCATCTTTGGACAGTTGCAATGTTAATGCTGATTGACTGGCTTCCCAATTTTCTACAGAGAGCACTTTATAGAGATACTGCGGGGTTTGTTCTTGCACAATTTCCTCTTTTGCTGCATTTTGCTGAGCAGGCATTGAAGCAACGGATAAAAAAGCAACCATGATAATTGATGTCATTTTACTCCAGGTTTTTTAAATAAGCTTCGCCTAGTTTGTATGTAGGGACTTTTCTTCCCCTCACTTCCTCAAAGGTCTTAATCATCTCTGTCGCTAGCTTTTTACCAAGCTGCACGCCTTCTTGATCGAAGGAATTGATATTCCAGATAAATCCTTGGAACACTACTTTGTGTTCATAATAAGCCAGGAGTTTACCCATGGTGAAAGGATCCAGCTTCTGAGCAAAAAGAATAGAAGAAGGCCGGTTCCCTGTGAAGACCTTGTTGGGATTAGAATTTTCCTGACCTTGCGCTAATGCAATGGCCTGGGCAAAGAGATTAGCTAAGAGTTTTTCCTGCGAGTAAGATCCCTGGACCATCAAATCTTCACCATATTGGGTCTCTTTAAATCCAATGATCTCCAATGGAACAATCGTTGTACCTTGATGGATCGATTGGAAAAACGAATGCTGGCCATTTGTCCCAGGTTCACCCCAAATGATGGGCCCCGTGTTATAATCAACAACCTTTCCTTCTTTATTGATATGCTTACCATTGGATTCCATATCTAATTGTTGGAGATGAGCTGGAAAACGGGCTAGAGCCTGAGAGTACGGGATCACGGCAACAGTGGGTAGATTTAAGAAGTTTCGGTTCCAAATGCCTAAAAGAGCCCCTAAAAGGGGGAGATTTTTTTTGGGATTTTCTTCTAAAGCAACAAGGTCCATCTCATGGGCCCCCTTGAGAAATTCCAGATAAGTTTCAATGCCGAGCGTAAAACCGAGCATCACGCCGCCGACCATCGAGGTTACAGAATATCTTCCCCCAATGTAATCCCACATATAAAATGAAGCTCGGTACTTCGCCGGATCATCCATCGGACTTTCCTTCCCGGTAACTGCAATCAAATGGTCTTTGGGATTGAGTCCAGCATCTTTTAGCTTTTCTCTCGCTAGTAGTTCATTCGTCATTGTTTCGAGTGTCGAACCTGATTTAGAGACGATAATGATAAGTGTCTTAGAAAGATCCAAACTGCTGAGGACTTTGGTAGTCTCATCTGGATCGACATTCGAAATAAAATGGGCGCGTTTCCCTTTAAGGGAGTATGCTTTTAACCCAACATAAACCGCTTCAGGTCCTAAAAACGATCCCCCAATCCCAACCTGAACAATATCTGTGAATTCCTCGACCTGAGGCAGAAACATTCTGAGTTTCTCAATTTCCTTTTTGGCTAGATCAACGGCTGCTTGAGCAATTGGCGATCGCTTTGAAGCTTCAAAGACGTCTCGCATAGCGGTATGGAGAGCTGGCCGATTCTCACTTTCATAGCCCTGGATCGCATTAACCCTTTCCCCTGCCTGCATGGCTTTCATCTGGTTAACAGCTTGCCGGTCGTCAGCTAAGCTAAATAACGCATGTAGAATGGGATCTGAGACTCTTTCGGTAGCATAGAGGAGCTTCAGGCCGGCAGCTTCAGCTTGAAAGGAAGTGATCCTCTCAGGCGTTAAGAGTTTTTTTAAATCAGGGGGATTTTGCGAGGCTTGAACGAGCTGGGGGTACTTAAAAAAGTTCATATCTTATGATTTACAGCGTTTATCATATCAAATCAAGTTGTTAAAAAGGTGCGAGATAAGTATTATTTAGCCCGTTCGGAGCATAGCGCAGTTTGGCTAGCGCAACTGCTTTGGGAGCAGTGGGTCGGGGGTTCGAATCCCTCTGCTCCGAACTTTTCTCCTCCCGCCGTGATAAATCCTTTCAAATGCCTTTGTCCTTGTACGCTGATCGCTTCTTCAATGAAATAGATCTCATCGAGTCCATCCCACATCTCGTTAAACCGGGTTTCAGGGATCATACGATGAGGGCCTACCTTTTCCATCAAAATTTCAAGCTTTGTTAAAATTTTTGAAGTGCAAGCTTCATCTGAAGGCAGCAGAATCCCTCTTGTAGATTTGTTTTCTTCCCAAGATAATTGAAGATGGTAAAAGCGCTCTTTGGACAAAAGCTGGGCTGTGCGGGCTTTTCCAAAGGAAGAATTTTCAAAAAGACAATAAGAAACCGCTTCATCCGGCAAAAAAGAGGCTAAACGATGAAGAAGATCTCCGAAAATATTTGCTGCCTCGACCTCATCCTCTTCTATGCTTCGGATAATATCGAGCGATCCCCTATAGAGGATAATGCCTTTCGACCGTTCGGCAAATTCTTTCCAGATTTTGGTAAACTGATTGATGGCCAAGATGTAAGAATTAAAAGCTGCTTGGTTGTTTAGATCAGAAAAACCAAAATCTAATTCCCACAAAATTTGTTCAACATTGTTGGCTTCTTTTAGATTCCAATCCAAATCGCTTGAAAGCCCGGCAGGCAGGATAATCGTCTTCATCGATGCCTGAACTGGAAATAGTGGATGACTTTGCCTTTCTCACGCCAAAGAGTATCAAAATAAGAAGTCCCATATCCTTCCCACTCTGTCACGTAATAGGGTGCAGGAAAATCAGACGTCCAAGCTGGATGAGCCAGCATTTCTCTACAGATTTGTTCACTATAAGGAATGTCATCCGTTACGACAGTGACAGTGCCGCCCGGTTTAATCGTGCGGGCGAGCTGGTCAATGAAAGACTGTTGAAATAGGCGATTTTTCGCGTGCTTGTCTTTAGGCCATGGATCGGGGAAATTAATAAAAACGTTATCAATTGAGGCAGCGGGAAGATATTCACGGGTAAAGGTCTGGGCTTCGCCGCTGATGATAAAAAGATTCGGCAGACTGAAATTTTTCATTTTAGACCAGATTTTTCTGACGCGTTCAAAACGCCATTCGACGGCGACCCAGTTCTTGGTTTGATCTTTGGCCTTTTCTGCCAGCCATGTTCCATTGCCAGTGCAGTATTCAATAATTACAGGATTATCATTGCCAAAGACTGTTTTCCAATCGGGGAATGCGCATTCATGATGTTTGTCATAAAAATCAGGAACATAGAAGATCCGGTCCTCTAAAAGAGGCTTTCGGTCTTTCCAGCGAAAGGGTGATTTTAGATCTTGAGGTTTCATCAGCCAGTAATCATACGGCAATGTAAAATCTTGATCAATAGTGACGGGCTTGTTATGTTGAAAACAAAATTTCATATTTAAGCGAGGTTTTGTGATGAAAAAATTTATAATTCTAACAGCTTGTTTCTCAACGGTTTTTGCGGTTCTTCCCGCTGCTGAGCCAGAAATTGTCAGCGAAGATCAAAATTTTTCTTTACAAGTTGCTGAGCCTATCAACGAAACAGAGGCCCAGCAAATCCAGGTTGCCTCTCCTGAACTACCCTCTTCAACTTCTCCTGAAGCTGTATTTTCTACAAAAGCTGTTGAACTAAATACTGAATCCCCTGCTGTCGAAACAGTTCTTGCAGAAACTTCTAAAGG
>WUUC01080559.1_pt1 | contig 21574 bp, 22 predicted proteins | sample 6278441 | NCBI WGS metagenome assembly WUUC01 (sample SAMN13675441, study PRJNA597444) | soil metagenome | isolation source: soil | place: USA: Washington | collected 2017-10
CAAATCGGAGTTTGAATGGCGCGAACCAGTTCAGGCGGCCGTGTGACCGGCAAAGCCAGCGGACGGAGACTGCCATTGACGCGTGGACGCAAGCCTGCGTCTGAAAAGCGCGGAAGCGCCTCCCATCCGAACGGTCGCGAGGAACCGCTCATCGTGTTCTTCGACGACATGAGCCTTGTCCGCGATCTCCTCGGCAATTACGACGCCAATCTCGCCGTACTCGAGGACAAGCTCGGCGTGGAGGCCGTCGTCAACGGCAATGCCGTGAGCCTGCGAGGTCCCGAGACCTCGCGCGAAACGGCGCGATATGTGCTCGAAGAGCTTTACGAGCGACTTTCCCATGGCGAGACGATCGGCGTCGGCGACGTTGCCGGTGCTATTCGCCACGCGCGCGAATTCGAACCTGCCGGAGGAACCGACGGTCAGGAGGCGCGCGTTCCGAGCGCGCAGCAGATTCGCACACGCAAGCGGCTGATCACCGCGCGCACTCCGGCACAGAGTGCCTATCTCTCGGCCCTCGAGAACCACGATCTTGTCTTCGCCACCGGGCCGGCCGGCACCGGCAAGACCTATCTCGCTGTCGCATTCGCCGCCGCTTGTCTCGAGAACGGGAAATGCGAGCGGCTGATCCTGTCTCGCCCAGCTGTGGAAGCCGGCGAGCGGCTCGGCTTTCTTCCTGGTGATATGCGGGAGAAGGTCGACCCCTATCTCCGCCCGCTTTACGATGCCCTTTACGATGTACTTCCCGCGGAGCGTGTCGAGCGCGGGATCGACACAGGCATGATCGAGATTGCGCCTCTTGCCTTCATGCGCGGCCGCACGCTTTCGCATGCGATCGTCATTCTCGACGAGGCGCAGAACTGCACGAGCGTGCAGATGAAGATGTTCCTCACTCGCCTAGGCGATGAGAGCAAGATGATCGTCACCGGCGATCCGACGCAGGTGGACCTGCCTCCCGGCAAGGATTCCGGGCTGCTCCAGGCCGTCTCAATCCTCGATCGCATCGACGGTGTCTCGCACATCGCCTTCACCGGCCGCGACGTCGTCCGCCGGGAACTGGTCGGGAAGATCGTGGACGCCTACGAGGCAGCGCAGAAGCGGGGTGCGCGCCGTGGCTGAGCCTGGCCCTAGTCGCAAAAGAGCGGGTGCCTGGCTCGACGTGGAGATCGTGCCCCGCGCCGGGCATTGGAGCCAGCTTGGCATTTCTAACGCCATTTTAGAGCGGGCGGCACGCGCGGCATTCGCAGCCGCAGCTCCCGCAGGCCACCGGAATGATGAGGCAACCATCGTTCTCACGAACGACGCCGAGACGCGGGTTCTGAACCGCACTTATCGCGGCAAGGATGCTCCGACAAACGTCCTCTCCTTTCCAGCCGGATCTGTTCCAGGTGCAGAGGAGCCATTGCCCCTCGGCGACGTTGTCCTTTCCGCCGAAACGGTAGAGCGGGAGGCGGACGAGCAAAGCATCTCCTCGGCCGACCATGCAACGCACCTCGTTGTGCACGGCATGCTTCACCTTCTCGGCTTCGACCATGAGGAGGACGCACAAGCAGAGTGCATGGAGCGGATGGAGATCGAAATCCTTGCCGGCCTTGGCATTGCCGACCCTTATGCGGAGCGGGCGAGGCCGGAAAAGGCGGAGGCGTAATCATGGCGAATGCCCGACTGAGCCAGGGCGATGATGCGCCCACCAACGGCCAGCCGGACGAGGAGCCGAGTTGGCTCGAGCGTTTGCTGGCGCGATTCGGCCTCGGCGAAGAGCCGAATTTGCGCGAAGTGATCGAGGACGCGCTTTCGCGTAGCGCGCCCGGCGCCGAGACATTCAGCGTGCAGGAGCGCGCGATGCTCCTCAACATTCTTCGCTTCGGCAATCTGACGGTCGAAGACGTGATGGTACCGCGCGCCGACATCATCTCGGTTGAGCAGGAAGCGACGGTTGGGGAAGTGATGCGCGTCTTCCGACAGGCGGAGCATTCGCGGCTGCCGATCTATCGCGAGACTCTCGACGACCCGATGGGCATGATCCACATCCGCGACCTGATGACCTGGATCACCACCGAAGCCGAGAAGAGCGGCGACGGCAATCTCGACCTCGGCAAGGTGGACCTCACCCGGCCGATCGGCTCAATCGACATCACGCGGGAACTCCTCTACGTGCCGCCCTCGATGGCGGCGCTCAACCTGCTCCTGAAAATGCAGTCATCCCGGCTGCATCTTGCCTTAGTCGTCGATGAGTATGGCGGAACTGACGGGCTCGTTTCCATCGAGGATCTGGTGGAGGAGGTTGTCGGCGAGATTGACGACGAGCACGACGTGGATGAGGGACCGCTGATCCGCGAGGACCCGAGGCTCGGGCTCGTCGCCGATGCGCGGATGGCTATCGAGGATCTCGAGGAACGTCTCGGCGAGCGCCTCGTTTCACCGGAGCAGGAGGAGGACATCGACACGCTCGGCGGACTTGTATTCTCGCTTTCGGGCCGGATTCCGGCGTGCGGCGAAAGGGTGCCGCACCCGAGCGGGATCGAGTTTGAGGTGCTTGATGCCGATCCCCGACGCATCAAGAAGCTCCGCATCCACACTGCCGAAAAGACGAACCCGATGCTCCCCACCGCGGGAGAGGCCTGACCGCTCACTCACAAGTTTCGCCGCCGAGACACAGGCGCAGGCGAAAATGCGGCCGGGATGCGATTGGAGGGGCACCCAACATGAGCACCGATGCCTCTCCCCGGCAGCTTCAAATTCGAGACGAAGGCTGGCTGGCGCGGGTCGACAGGCTCGCGCGCTTTGTTGCGCAGCTCACCGGGGCGAGACGTGCGGGCGTCGCCGCAAGCGGGGGCGCGATCTCGGTGCTGGCATTTGCGCCCCTGCACCTTTGGCCTGTCTTGTTCCTGAGTTTCGGGGCGCTCGTCTGGATGCTCGATGGCTGCGCAGGAAAGCACGACGCGCTCGTCCCGAAGCTCCGTTGCGCGGCCATTACCGGTTTTTGGTTCGGCTTCGGCTATTTTCTCACCGGGCTTTATTGGGTCGCCGAGGCCTTTCTCGTCGAGCCGTGGCGGCACGGTTGGCTCCTGCCATTTGCGATGACGCTCCTCTCGGGGGGCATGGCGCTCTTCTATGCGGCCGCCTGCGCAGTTGCGATTTGGCTGTGGCGCCCGGGAGCCGCGCGGGTTTTCGCTCTCGCCATCGCCTTCGGCCTTGCTGAATATGCCCGCGGGCACGTGCTGACGGGGCTGCCTTGGAATCTGATCGGCTACGGACTCGCCGCCAATCTGCCGGCCATGCAGCTCACCGCCTTGTTTGGCGCTTACGCCTTGAGTTTTCTTGCGATTCTCTTTTTTGCGAGCGGCTTCGCAATCTTCGCCCCGGCCGATCAGAGTCCCGCCCGTCGAAGGGACAATGCGATCCTCGCGGCCCTTCTCCTCACCGCCTATCTCGGCGGTCTCTTCTGGGGGGATCAACGCCTTGCAGCGGCAAGCTCCGAAGATACCGATGTCGCCGTCCGGATCGTGCAGGCGAATGTCGATCAAGCCAATAAGTGGCGCCCTGAGAACGCCGGCGAGATTTTTGACGACTATCTCACGCTCACGCGTTCGGCAGGCGGGCCGAAGAGGCGGGGCGGCGCCTCACTCGTGGTCTGGCCTGAGACGGCCGTTCCCTTCCTACTCGCCGATTCCCGGGAGGCGCTCGCAGCCATCGAAAAGGCCTTGCCGGCGGGAACACAGCTGATCGTGGGCTCGCCACGCATCGACGCCGCGCGCGATGCGCAAGGCGATCTCGTCGCGCAGCGCATCTATAACAGCCTCTTCGTCATCGACGAGGCGGGGTCCGTAACGGCCACCTACGACAAGATCCACCTCGTCCCATTCGGCGAGTTCCTCCCCTTTCAGGATTTCATGGAGAGCCTCGGCCTGATGCAGCTGACCGGCATTAGGGGCGGGTTCAGCGCGGGAAGCGGTCCGCGCCTGCTTGAGGTTCAAGGCGCGCCGGCGGCGAGCCCGCTCATCTGCTACGAGATCATTTTTCCGGACGAGGTCGTCGAACCAGGCCAGAGGCCCGGCTGGCTCATCAATCTGACGAATGATGCCTGGTTCGGAACGAGCGCAGGCCCCTACCAGCACTTTCACCAGGCGCGTCTTCGCGCCATCGAGCAGGGTTTGCCTGTCGCGCGCGCGGCAAATACCGGGATTTCGGCCATCATCGATCCCTACGGAAGGGTGCGTGGTGAAATTGGTTTGGGCCACGAAGGGATCCTCGATGGCCTCTTGCCGGCAGCGCTACCCGCGACCCCGTTCGCCCTTTGGGGGATGTGGATTGAAATTGCGACGCTGCTCCTTGCAATTGGCGGCTGGGCGGCCGCCCGAAGGCGAAGTTGAGGGCGAAGGTGTTGGTTTTACAACCCTGATTTGTCGCGACAATTTCGTGCTGCTCCATGCTTGACGGGGGTCGGGGGCGCCCGTATGTACGTCCAGCCGCGGGGACGGCGTTATCGAGAAGCACGTGGCCTTTCGGTCAAGCCATCGATCCCCCCTAGCAATCCGAGAGGTGCGGGGAGGCATGGCAGGCAAGAAGCCTAACCCGGTGGACCAGCATGTCGGGAGCCGGGTCCGTTTGCGCCGGATGCTCCTTGGAATGAGCCAGGAGCGGCTCGGCGAGAGCATGGGCCTCACCTTTCAGCAAGTGCAGAAATACGAGAAGGGTGTGAACCGGATCGGCGCGAGCCGGCTGTTCCAAATTTCCAAGATCCTCGATGTGCCCGTTCAGTTTTTTTTCGAGGAGGCCCCGCTCGCGGAACAGCCGTCGCCACGGGGGTTGGCGGAACCAAACTCTGAGGGCTTTATTCTGGAGTTCCTCAACAGCCGGGAAGGTCTCGAGCTCAATCGCGCTTTCGTAAAAATTACCGATCCGAAGATTCGCAAAAGCGTCGTCGATCTCGTTCGTGCGTTAAGTGGCGTCGACCGCTCCGGCGACACAGATTGAGGGACTGTCCCGCACGCCCTTGACCGCCCCTTTTTCTCTTGCGAGAACCGGCGGACTTCAGCGGCTTCACCCGAACGTGTTGGAGGGGACAAGCAGTGTCTCGACGCAATTACCTGTTCACCAGCGAGTCCGTGTCGGAAGGCCATCCCGACAAGGTGTGCGATCGAATCTCCGACGCGGTGGTTGATCTCTATCTTGCCGGCGATCCCTTCTCCCGCGTCGCCATCGAGGCCCTCGTCACGACCAACCGCATTGTCATGGCGGGCGAAGTGCGCGGCCCGGAGTCTGTAACGCCGGCGCTCATCGAGGAAGCTGCCCGCCGTGCCGTGCGCGAGATCGGCTATGAGCAAAACGGGTTCCATTGGAAGAACGCCGAGTTCGAATTCTACGTGCACGAGCAGTCCGCCGATATTGCCCTCGGCGTCGATTCCGATGCCGAGGCGAAGAAGGATGAGGGTGCGGGCGATCAGGGCATCATGTTCGGATATGCCTGCCGTGAAACCGAAACGCTTATGCCGGCGCCGATCTACTATGCACATCGCATCCTGCATGAGATGGCCAAGGCGCGGCACGTCGGCTCCGCTCCCGAGCTCGGCCCGGACGCGAAGAGCCAAGTTACCCTTGCCTATGAGAACGGCTTCCCAATCCGCGCCGATTCAATCGTCGTCTCGACCCAACATGGGGAGGATGTGAGCCAGGAGCGCATCAAGGAGATCGTGCGCGGCTTCGTCGACGATGTGATGCCGAGAGGTTGGGTTAACGGCCATACTAAATTCTATGTGAACCCCACCGGGCGGTTTGTCATCGGCGGCCCGGACGGCGATTCCGGCCTGACGGGGCGCAAGATCATCGTCGATACCTACGGCGGAGCCGCGCCGCATGGCGGCGGCGCTTTCTCCGGAAAAGATCCGACCAAGGTCGACCGCTCGGCGGCATACGCTGCGCGTTATCTTGCCAAGAACGTCGTCGCTGCGGGCCTGGCCGATCGCTGCACGCTGCAGGTGTCCTATGCCATCGGCGTTTCGGAGCCGCTGTCGCTCTATGCCGATCTGCACGGGACCGGCAAAATCGCCGAGGCGCAGCTCGAGAAGGCGTTGCGGCACGTCATGGACCTCAGTCCGCGCGGCATTCGCGAGCATCTCGGTCTCAGCCGGCCGATCTACGAGCGCACCGCAGCTTACGGCCATTTCGGCCGTCAACCGGACAATGACGGGGGCTTTTCCTGGGAGCGCCTAGATCTCGTCGAGCCGATTCGCTCGGAACTGACTTAAATCTGCGGCAGACCGCCGTAAGAGCGAGTGACCGAGAGCCCACCGCTCAGATCCTACGGCCGAACAAAGGCGCGGCCGCTCAGCGGGCGGCAGGAACGCCTGCTGCGCGAGCTGCTCCCCAAATTGCGCCTACCGCTCGGAGCCGCAGCGCCCGTGCCGCTGCCACGGCTCTTTTCCGAGGCGGTCGATGATGTCTGGCTCGAGATCGGCTTCGGATCCGGCGAGCACATCGTCTGGCAAGCGGAGCATCACCCCCGAATCGGCTTCATCGGCTGCGAGCCGTTCCTCAACGGTGTCGCGAGTCTTGCGGGGAAAATCGAGGCATTGAGCCTCGGCCGAATTCTGGTCCATGACGGCGATGCGCGCGACATTCTTCCCTGGCTTCCGCCCGCTTCGATCGGTCGCGTCTTTGTGTTGTTCCCGGACCCTTGGCCGAAGAAACGCCACGCCAAGCGTCGACTTCTCACGGATGCGACAGTGGCAGAATTCGCGCGTATCCTCCGGCGCGGCGGAGAGCTGAGATTTGCATCCGACAGCGGCGACTACGCCAGCGAGGCGCTGCTTGCACTCACAGCAAGCCGTGCCTTTGAGTGGACAGCGTGTCGCGCGGAGGATTGGCGGAAAAGGCCAGCCGATTGGCCCGAAACGCGCTATGAAGCAAAGGCCTTAAGGGAGGCAAGAGAGCCAGCCTATTTGACCTTTCGGCGCGTCTAGAAAAGAAAACGCCAGGAACTAGGAGGGACAGGAATGCGTGCGCTCGCCCTTGCGCTAATCATCCTCGCAAGCCCTGCCCATGCTCTCGACGAGGCGCAGATCCTCGGTGCCTGCTACCGGGATTGCGACAAGGAAGCGAGTTCAGGTGCCGATTATCAGGCGTGCCTTGCCCGCGCCGCCGACACGGCCGATGCCCTTCTCAATGACGAGTTTAAGGCGTTGCAAGACAGCCTGAGCACGGCCGCGAAGGAGGTAGACGTAAGGCCGGAGCCTCAACTCGAAGCGCTGAAGGACGTGCAGGACAAATGGCTCGGCTTTCGCAATGTTGCCTGCACGCTGGAGGACACCCTCTCTTTCGGCGCTCCCGCAGGGAGCGGCCGTCTTTCCTCCTGCATCTGCGCTTTGAGTTATGGCCGTATCAACGATTTCACCCGGATGCGGCACACGCTTCTTGGCCGCTGAAACGCCCGCAGACGGGCGCCTTGAAACGTCAAGGAAACCTCGTATATTACCCGCTGAACTCATGATTGGTCTTAATCAGGAGTGGGCCTTTCGCCCGCTCCTTTTTGTTAGGCTCCCGCCTCGCTTGCCTTCGCGGGAGCCGTGGCCTAGAGCCGATGTCGAGCCGGAATTCAAGCCAGGATTGCCGCTTCCTGCGAGAGACGGGCGTCGCCCGCGAGATCGCCGATCTCGCCGAGCCCGTCCTCGACGAACTTGGTTTCCGCCTTGTGCGCGTGAAGGTTTCGGGGCGCGACGGCGGGACCGTGCAGATTATGGCGGAACGCCCTGAGGGGCAGATGACGGTCGACGATTGCGCTGTCATCAGCCGCAGGATCTCGGCGCTTCTTGATGCGGAGGATCCAATGCCGGACGGTTACCGCTTGGAGATTTCGACGCCGGGGATTGATCGTCCGCTCGTGCGGCCCTCGGATTTCGCCGCTTGGGTCGGCCACGAAGCGAAGGTCGAGCTGAAGGAGTTGGTTGACGGGCGGAAACGGTTCAGGGGCCGCATCGAAGGTGTTGAGAACGGCGAGGCGCTCTTGAGGATCGAGCTTCCGGGAGAGGCGGAGACCCAGACGATCGGCCTCCCCTTCTCCCTAATCCACGACGCGAAGCTTGTTGCCGATCAAGCCGGCTTTCGCGCCGATCTTGCGGCCAAGAAGGCACAGTGATTTTTGGAATTTTAGTCGGAGGCAAGACGAAAGATGGCTCAGGCAGGCGTGAGCGCCAATAGGCTGGAGCTTTTGCAGATCGCGGATGCGGTGGCGCGCGAAAAGGCGATTGATCGCCAGGTCGTGATCATGGCCATGGAGGACGCGATCCAGAAGGCGGCGAAATCCCGCTACGGCAGTGAAAACGAGATCCGCGCCGAGGTCGATTCGAAGACGGGCGAGATCAGGCTCGCACGGCTGCTCGAGGTTGTCGAAGCAGTGGTCATGGAGGCGACGCAGATCTCGCTCGACGAAGCACGGCGGCGAAACCCAGCCGCGCAGGTCGGCGATTTTATTGCGGAGCCGCTGCCGCCGCTCGATTTCGGCCGAGTCGCCGCCCAGAACGCAAAGCAGGTGATCGTGCAGAAGGTCCGCGAGGCCGAGCGCGAGCGCCAATATGACGAATACAAGGACCGGGTGGGCTCGATCGTGGTTGGCGTCGTCAAGCGCGTAGAGTACGGCAATGTGATCGTCGATCTTGGACGGGCCGAGGCCATTGTCCGCCGCGACGAGACGCTTCCGCGCGAGAGCTTCCGTTATGGCGATCGCATCCGCGCCTTTGTCTATGACGTGAGGCGTGAGCAGCGCGGCCCGCAGATCTTTCTGTCGCGCACGCATCCCGAGTTCATGAAGGAGCTGTTCAAGCAGGAGGTTCCCGAGGTCTACGACAGCATCGTCACCATCAAATCGGTGGCGCGTGATCCCGGAAGCCGCGCGAAGATCGCGGTGGTCTCGCGCGATGCCTCCATCGATCCGGTTGGCGCCTGCGTCGGCATGCGCGGCAGCCGGGTGCAAGCCGTCGTGAACGAGCTTCAGGGCGAGAAGATCGACATCATTCAGTGGTCGCAGGACGCCGCGACCTTCATCGTCAATGCACTCGCTCCCGCGGAGGTGGTGAAGGTCGTGCTCGACGAGGACGCTGAGCGCATCGAGGTGGTGGTGCCCGACCAGCAGCTGTCGCTCGCGATCGGCCGGAAAGGGCAGAATGTACGCTTGGCCTCTCAGCTCACTGGCTGGGACATCGACATTATGACCGAGGCATCGGAATCGGAGCGCCGCCAGGCGGAGTTCGCCGAGCGCTCGCAGATGTTCATGGAGGCGCTCGATGTCGACGAGGTGATCGCGCAGCTGCTCGCTTCGGAGGGTTTCTCCTCGATCGAGGAAGTCGCCTTTGTGGAGCCGTCGGAGATTGCCTCGATCGAAGGATTCGATGAAAACACGGCCGCCGAGATCCAGGATCGTGCGCGCGAGCACCTCGAGAAAATCGAGGCGGAGCAGGATGCGAAGCGGAAGGCGCTCGGCGTCACCGACGACCTCGCCGCCGTCCAGGGATTGACCACCGCCATGCTTGTCGCGCTCGGTGAGAACGGCATCAAGACAGTCGAGGACCTCGCTGACTGCGCCACCGACGATCTGATCGGGTGGAACGAGCGTAAGGACAAGGAAACGATTCACCACGACGGATTTCTCGATGCGTTCAGCGTCGGGCGCACCGAGGCCGAGCAGATGATTCTCGCCGCGCGGGTGAAGGCCGGATGGATCGAGGAGCCCATAGCCGCCGAGCCCGAGGCTGAGGAAGGTGAGTCTGAGGCGTCCGCCGAGGAAGCCGAGGAGGAAGGCCGCGCTCAGTCATGAGCGCCCGCCGTAGAGCTGCGAGGAGGACGTATTGCGGCAGGAGCTCGTCGAAGCGGAAGGGCGACACGAAGCGGGCGAAAACGCCCGCCGTTGCGCGCTGAGCCGGAAGAGCCTGCCCAAAGAAGAGCTTATCCGCTTCGTCCGCGGCCCAGAGGGCGAGGTGATCCCAGACCTTAAAGCGCGGCTGCCCAGCCGCGGGGTCTGGATCGAAGCGAGGAAATCCGCAGTGGCCGAGGCGGCCCGGCGGAACGCCTTCGCAAGGAGCCTCAAGGCCGAAGTCAAAGTTCCGGCCGACCTAGCCGAGCGGGTCGGAAGGCTCCTTGACCAGGCGGCGCTCGCCGCGCTTGCCTTCGCCAACAAGGCCGGTGAGGCCGTATTCGGCACCGCAAAGATCGAGGAGGCGATCGCAAAGGGCCGGGTTCTCGCCCTCCTCCATGCAAGTGACGCGGCAGTCGACGGCTGCCGCAAGCTCGATGCGAAGTTTCGTTCGAAAATGGGGGCCGAAGCCCCTTCCCCGGTAACCCTTTTTGCTTCCAGCGAATTGGGTTTGGCATCGGGCCGGTCAAATGTGATACATGCAGCCGTGATCCAGGGCGGTGCGGCTGCGAAATTCCTGGCCGCCGCCTCGCGCGTTGAACGTTACCGCGGGGGCAACGGCGCCTTTGCCAATCGAACTGGATCAGATACGGACAAGGAATGAGCGAGATCAACGAGACTGAAGATAAGACCACACGCGGTGCAAGGAAGATGACGCTCAACCTGCGGCGCACGGTCGAAAGCGGCCATGTGCGGCAGAGCTTCAGCCATGGGCGCTCCAAATCCGTTCTGGTCGAGAAAAAGAAGCGCCGCACCCTCGGCTCCTCGCCCGCGGCTCAGCCGGTTGAAGAGCCGAAGCCGAAGGTGGCCGAGGCACCGGAGCGGGAACCTCAGCGCGCACGAGAGCGCGAAGACACGGCGCAACGCCGGTCCGGCGTCGTCTTGCGCGCACTCTCCGATGAGGAAAAGGACGCACGCATTCGGGCGCTTCAGGAATCGCGGCACCGTGAGGCGGAGGAGCGCGAGCGCGCTCGCATCCAAGCCGAGCGCCGTGAGGTAACGGAGGATACCCGCACACGCGAACAAGAAGAAGCTGTCGAACGGCAGAAAAAAGAAGAAGAGCGGCGCGAGTCGGACGCTGAGGCGCGGCGCAAGGGGGAAGAGACCGCCCGCAAGCACCTTCCTCCGAAGGAGCAAGAAGAGGAAGCCCCCCGCGTTGTCGAGACTCGCCACAAGAAGGAACGTCCGGCCACTCCGCGGCGCGGTGACGAGCGGCGCGTCCGGGGGCGCCTGACCATCACCAATGCACTCGACGAGGAGCAGCGCCAGCGCAGCCTTGCCTCGTTGAAGCGTCACCGCGAGCGGCAGAAGAAGCAGGTCGCTCCCCAGGCGCAGCAGAAAATTCAGCGCGAAGTCGTCATCCCCGAGGTGATCACCATCCAAGAGCTCGCCAACCGCATGGCCGAGCGCGGGGTCGACGTTATCAAGTACCTGATGAAAGACGGCGAGATGCACAAGATCACGGATGTGATCGACGGCGACACCGGCCAGCTCATCGCCGAGGAGTTCGGACATACCGTGCGCCGCGTCTCCGAGGCGGATGTCGAGGAGGGCTTCATCGGGGCCGAGGATCGCGCCGAGGACGAGCAGTCGCGGGCGGCCGTCGTGACTATCATGGGCCATGTCGATCACGGCAAGACCTCGCTGCTCGATGCCATTCGCGCGACCAACGTCGTGAGCCAAGAGGCCGGCGGGATCACCCAGCACATCGGCGCCTATCAGGTTGAGACGCCGGCCGGCGATAGGATCACCTTCATCGACACCCCGGGCCACGAGGCATTCACCGCGATGCGTGCGCGCGGCGCGAAAGTGACAGACATCGTCGTCCTGGTAGTCGCAGCCGATGATGGCGTGAAGCCGCAGACGGTCGAAGCGATCAACCACGCCAAAGCCGCCGAAGTGCCGCTCATCGTCGCCATCAATAAGATCGACAAGCCGGGCGCGGAACCGCAGCGCGTTCGGACCGAGCTTCTGAGTCACGAGATCGTCGTCGAAAGCCTCGGCGGCGAGACGCTTGAGATCGAAGTCTCGGCGCTGAAGAAGACCGGCCTTGAGAGACTGCTTGAGGCCATCCTCCTCCAGGCCGAGGTGCTCGAACTGAAGGCCAATCCCGATCGCCCCGCGGAAGGCGTGATTGTCGAAGCCAAGCTCGAGCGGGGGCGCGGTCCCGTCGGCACAGGGCTGATCCAGCGCGGAACGTTGCGGCTTGGCGATCTCATCGTTGCCGGTTCCGCCTGGGGCCGGGTGCGTGCCCTGATCAACGATCGCGGCGAGCATGTGAAAGACGCGGGACCTTCCGTTCCGGTCGAGGTTCTCGGCTTCGACTCCGCTCCGGAAGCCGGCGATCAGTTCGCGGTGGTCGAGAGCGAGGCACGGGCCCGCGAGATCACGGATTATCGCCAGCGCGAGCGGCGGAAGCGCCTCGCGGTCGCCGGCCAGCGCGGCACCCTCGAGCAAATGATGAATCAGCTCAAAGCCGCCGGCACTAAAGAGTTCACGCTTCTTGTCAAAGGCGACGTGCAGGGCTCTGTAGAAGCGATCGTTGCAGCGCTCGACAAGCTCGGCACGGACGAGGTTCGGGCGCGCATCATTCATGCCGGCGTCGGTGGAATCACCGAATCTGACGTGGGCCTCGCCGCCACCTCCGGCGCGGTCATCCTCGGGTTCAATGTGCGCGCGAATGCGCAAGCCCGCGACTCTGCAGAGCACGAAGGCGTCGAGATCCGCTACTACGCCGTGATCTACGACCTCGTCGACGATGTGAAGCTGGCCATGTCCGGACTGCTCGCGCCGACCATGCGCGAAACGTTCCTCGGCAATGCCGAGATTCTGGACGTCTTCAACATCTCCAAGATCGGCAAGGTTGCGGGCTGCCGCGTCACGGAAGGCAAGGTGGAGCGCGGTGCGCATGTGCGGCTCATCCGCGACAATGTCGTGATCCACGAAGGAAAGCTTGGAACTTTGAAGCGCTTCAAGGACGAGGTGCGCGAGGTGATCGCGGGCCAGGAATGCGGCATGGCCTTCGAGAATTATCAGGACATGCGGCAAGGCGACGTGATCGAGTGCTTCCAGGTCGAGCAGGTCCAGCGCTCGCTGTAACCGACACCCAATTCTGGTTGTCATGCCTGCGCATGCGGGCCCAGTAACCGATGAGCTCTTCTTCCCTTATCGCTGCTTGCCCGGTTACCGGAGCCCCGCTTTTGCGGGAATGACGCTAGAAGAGCAGCGACTGGGAATGAGCAATCGGGAAACGAGCAAGGCGCCGTCGCAGCGGCAATTGAAGGTGGGCGAACTGATCCGGCATGCGCTCGCCGAGATCTTCGCGCGCGGAGAGATCGCCGACGAGGTCATTACCAAAGCCTCGCTCACTGTATCCGAAGTAAGGATGAGCCCGGACCTGAAGCTCGCTACGGCCTTCGTCCTGCCTCTCGGCGGCCTGGGCTCCGCTGAAGCTGTCGCGCATCTGGATCAGCACAAGCGCTTCTTGCGAGGCGAGCTGGCACGCCGGGTGAACCTCAAATTCATGCCAGAGATCAGATTCAAGCTCGACACGTCCTTCGAGGCGTCGCGGCGCATCGACGAGCTCCTCGCCTCTCCCGAGGTGAGACGCGATCTCGACGACGACTAAGAACGTCGAGCTTCGCCGCAGAGGGGGAATTTACAGTGGGACGCCGCAAGGGCTCGCCAATACACGGATGGCTCGTTCTCGATAAGCCAGAAGGGATGACGTCCACACAGGCCGTCAATCGGGCAAAGCACCTGTTCGATGCGGCAAAGGCGGGCCATGCTGGGACCCTCGATCCCCTCGCCACAGGCGTCCTACCGATCGCCTTCGGTGAAGCGACCAAGACCGTGCCTTTCGCAATTGAAGGTGACAAGACCTATCGCTTCGAGGTCCGGTTCGGCATCGCCACCGACACTGACGACGCCGACGGGAAGGTCATTGCGGAAAGCGATCGGATCCCAACGAATGAAGAGATCGTGGCGGGGCTTCCGCGCTTTACCGGCTTCATTATTCAGGTACCGCCACGCTTCTCGGCCCTGAAGCTCGGCGGGGAGCGAGCCTATGACCTCGCCCGTGAGGAGCAGGAATTCGAGCTCGCCCCGCGCGAGGCGTATATCGGCAGCCTCAAACTGATCGATATGCCAACCGCGGAGAGCGCCATCCTCGAAGCCGAATGCGGCAAGGGCACCTATGTGCGGGCGCTTGCCCGCGATCTCGGCCGCGCGCTCGGCACTTTCGGCCATGTGAAATCGCTCCGGCGGACGCGGGTTGGCAGCTTTGACGCAGAGGGAGCCATCCCCCTAGCAAAGCTCGAAGAGATGAGACATAGTGCCGCCGGCCGCGAAGCCCTTTTGGGCCTTTTGAGGCCCGTCGAGACGGCGCTGGACGACATCCCGGCGCTCGCCATCAGCGGGCAGGACGCGGCCAGGCTCAAGAGAGGGCAACCTGTGCTGATCAGAGGCCGGGATGCTCCCATTCTCAACGGGCCCGTTTATGCCACGTCGCGCGGCACCCTCGTGGCGGTTGGCGAGATCAACCAAGGCGAATTACGCCCGACGCGCGTTTTCAATCTTTAGGCGGACGGGCCTCGCGCAATTCAGGAGAAAGACCGATGTCGATCAGCGCTCCGCGCAAACAAGAGCTTATTCACGATTATGCGACAAAACCCGGCGACACCGGATCGCCGGAAGTGCAAGTGGCGATCCTCACCGAGCGTATCGCCAATCTGACCGACCACTTCAAGACGCATAAGAAAGACAATCACTCCCGGCGCGGGCTGCTCAAGCTCGTGAGCCAGCGCCGGCAGCTGCTCGATTACGTCAAGGCCAAAGATGAGGACCGGTATCAGAAGCTCATCAATCGGCTGGGCATTCGCCGGTAATGCGAGACCCCTGTCGCCGCTCTTGCGGCCATACACATTCCCACGACCCGAGCTCCTGCATCAGGGAGCCTGCTCGGGCGCAACCATTCCCTGTCCATTGAGATCCACTCATGTTTTCTAAGCACACTGTCGAAATCGAATGGGGCAATCGCCCCTTGAGGCTCGAGACGGGCCGCATCGCCCGTCAGGCGGACGGCGCCGTCCTCGCGCAATATGGCGGCACCAGCGTCCTTGCCACCGCCGTCGCCATGAAGGAGCCGCGCCCCGGCATCGACTTCTTCCCGCTCACCGTCAATTACCAAGAGAAGACCTATGCCGCCGGGAAGATTCCAGGCGGCTATTTCAAACGCGAAGGCCGGCCGACGGAAAAAGAGACGCTAACGTCGCGCCTAATCGATCGCCCGATCCGTCCGCTGTTCGTGGACGGCTTCCGCAATGAGACGCAGATCGTCGCGACCGTTCTCTCTCACGATATGGAGAACGATCCGGATATCGTCGCCATGGTGGCGACTTCGGCGGCGCTCACTCTGTCCGGGATTCCGTTCCGCGGCCCCATCGGCGCCGCACGTGTCGGCTATGTCGGCGGCCAATATGTGCTGAATCCGACCCTCGACCAGATGCAGGAGAGCGCGCTCGACCTCGTCGTCGCCGGCACTTCCAGTGCCGTACTCATGGTCGAATCCGAGGCAAAGGAGCTGCCGGAGGACGTGATGCTCGGGGCCGTGATGTTCGGCCACGGCCATTTTCAACCGGTGATCGAGGCGATCGTGAAGCTCGCCGAGCGCGCCGCCAAGGAGCCCTGGGAGCTTGCGCCGGATACGAGCGGCGAAGAAACCCTCGCCCAGATCCGCCAATTCGCAGAAGCGGACCTTAACCAAGCATATCAGATCGCCGGCAAGCAGGAGCGCCGCGACCGCGTTGGGGCAATCAAGGAGAAAGCGATTGCCGAGCTTGCCCCGGCCGAAGATGAAGGCGCCGCCGCCTTGCAGCTTTCATCCGCTTTCAAGGATCTCGAGAAGGACGTCGTCCGGTCCAGCATTCTCTCCACCAGCCGCCGTATCGACGGGCGCGACCTCACCACCGTGCGGCCGATCAGTTGCGAGGTCGGCATTCTGGCGCGCACGCATGGCAGTGCGCTCTTCACCCGCGGCGAAACCCAGGCGCTCGTGGTCACGACGCTCGGCACTGGCGAGGACGAACAATATATCGATGCGCTGGAGGGCACCTATAAAGAGACCTTCCTGCTCCACTACAACTTCCCGCCGTTCTCCGTTGGCGAAGTGGGGCGGCTCGGCTCCCCCGGACGTCGCGAGGTCGGCCACGGCAAGCTTGCTTGGCGCGCCCTTCACCCGATTCTCCCCGATCGCGAGAGCTTCCCCTACACGATCCGCGTGGTCTCGGAGATCACCGAGTCGAACGGTTCCTCCTCCATGGCCACGGTCTGCGGCACGTCGCTCGCGCTGATGGACGCAGGCGTTCCGCTTCGCCGTCCCGTCGCCGGCATTGCCATGGGATTGATCAAGGAGGACGACAATTTCGCCGTCCTTTCCGACATTCTCGGAGATGAGGACCATCTCGGCGATATGGACTTCAAAGTGGCAGGCACGGAAGAGGGCGTGACCTCGCTGCAGATGGACATCAAGATCACGGGCATCACCGAGGAAATCATGAAGGTGGCGCTCGATCAGGCGCGCGAAGGTCGCATGCATATTCTCGGGGAGATGAGCAAGGCCTTAAATACCGCGCGGCCTGAACTCGGCGAATATGCGCCCCGCATCGAGACGATCCACATCCCGGTCGACAAGATTCGGGAGGTGATCGGCTCGGGTGGCTCCGTGATCCGCGGCATCGTCGAGGAAACGGGCGCGAAAATCGACATCTCCGACGACGGCACGGTGAAAATTGCCTCGGCCAACGCAGAGTCGATCCGGGGCGCAATCTCCCGTATCAAAGGCATCGCCGCCGAGCCTGAAGTCGGCGAGATCTATCGTGGCAAGGTCGTGAAGGTGATGGAGTTCGGCGCTTTCGTAAACTTCTTCGGCGCCAAGGACGGCCTCGTGCACATATCGCAGCTCGCCGAGGGACGGCCGAAGCAGGTGACGGACGTCGTCAAGGAAGGCGATACGGTGTGGGTGAAGCTGCTCGGCTTCGATGATCGCGGCAAAGTGAGGCTGTCGATGAAGGTCGTCGATCAGGAGACCGGCCGAGAACTGCAAAAGGCCGAAGCGAGCTGAGGGCTGGCTTCAGAACCTCAACATTGAATGCCCGGCCTTGCGCCGGGCATTTTGTTTATGCCGTCAAAGCCGCGGTCCGCGCGTCAGCTTTTGACTTTCTCGCAGCGCCAGCCAATCACGAAGTACTGGCTGTTCGCGCGCTGCCACTCATCGGCCTTGTCGCCAGCCTTCTTCAGGCAAGCCACAATGTTGTCCGCTGTCGATCCCGGCACCGCTTTCTCGGTGCATTCCTGCGGCGTCGCCAACAAACAAATGAGCACAATCAACTGAGCCATCTAACCATCCTTTTTAAGGGGGGAGCTTGGGCCCGGCGGATGTTATTGCGCCGCCTCACGCGGCGGTTTCTCGCTCTCCACCTCGTGTTCCGGCCGTTCGCCCTTTTCCTTTTCGGAAGCCTTCAGATTTTCGATGTTTGGCATGGCGATCGTCGAATAGCCGCAATCGACGAAGTGCACTTCTCCGGTCACGGCACCCGACAAATCGGAGAGCAGATAGAGCGCCGCGCCACCGACCTCATCGAGCGTCGGCGAGCGCCGCATCGGGGCGTTTTGCTGCTGGAAATGAAACAGGGTCCGCGCGTCGGAAATGCCGGCGCCGGCGAGCGTGCGCATGGGGCCCGCCGACAGCGCGTTCACTCTGATCCCTTGCGGACCGAAATCGGAGGCAAGGTAGCGGACGCTGGCCTCGAGCGCGGCCTTTGCCACGCCCATCACATTGTAGCAGGGCACGACCCGCGTCGATCCGCCGTAAGTGAGCGTGAGCAGTGAGCCGCCATTCGGCATCAACTCCGCAGCGAGCTTGCAGATCTCGGTGAAGGAGAAGCAGGAGATCACCATCGTGTGGGCGAAATTGGCACGCGTCGTATCGCAATAGCGGCCTTTCAGTTCGTTACGGTCCGAGAATGCGAGCGCATGCACGACGAAATCCAGCGATCCCCAATTCTTCCGGACTGCCTCGAACACCCGCTTGACGCTCTCGAGGTCCTCGACGTCCGCCTCTTCGATGATCTTGGCGCCGATCGATTGGGCGAGCGGAACCGCGCGGCGGCCGAACGCGCCGCCCTGATAGGAAAACGCGAGCTCGGCGCCCTGCCCGTGCAGCACCCTCGCGATGCCCCAGGCGATAGAGCGCTCATTAGCCACCCCCATCACCAGACCCTTCTTACCCGCCATTAGCGGACCCGGCGCGGCGATATCTCTTGTTGTTGTCATTGCCTGTACTCTGTTTTTGGACACACCTTCACGCTCCTATTTCGCGCCGTCGAAGCGCCGGAACACCAGCGTCGCATTGGTGCCGCCGAAGCCGAAGCTGTTCGACATCACACTGTTAATTTCGACATTGTCGATACGCTTGCGGGCGATCGGCATGTCGGCCACGGCCGGATCGAGATTCTCGATGTTTGCTGACTCGCAAACGAAGCCGTTGTTCATCATGAGGAGCGAGTAGATCGCCTCGTGCGCGCCGGCGGCGCCGAGCGAATGCCCTGTCAGCGACTTGGTTGCGCTGATCGGCGGGGCCTTGTCGCCGAACACCTCGCGGATCGCTTCGATTTCTTTGATATCTCCGATCGGCGTCGAAGTCGCGTGGGGGTTGATGTAGTCGATCTCGCCGCCCGCCTGCTCGACGGCCATGCGCATGCAGCGCGCGGCTCCCTCTCCCGAGGGCTGAACCATGTCGTAGCCGTCGGAGGTTGCGCCGTAACCCGCAAGCTCGGCATAGATACGTGCGCCGCGGGCACGTGCATGCTCGAGTTCCTCAAGAACCACCACGCCGGCGCCGCCGGAGATAACAAAGCCGTCGCGTGCCGCGTCATAAGCGCGGCTCGCCTTCTCCGGTTTGTCATTGAAGTCCGAAGACATGGCGTTCATGGCATCGAAAAGGACGGAGAGCGTCCAGTCGAGCTCCTCGCCCCCGCCCGCAAAGACGATGTCCTGCTTGCCCCATTGAATGAGCTCGCCCCCATTGCCGATGCAATGCGCCGAGGTGGAGCAGGCGGAGGAGATGGAATAGCTCACCCCCTTGATGCGGTAGGGCGTCGAGAGCGTGGCGGAATTGGTCGAGGACATCGCCTTCGGCACCTCGAAGGGTCCGACTTTCTTCGGACCCTTTCCGCGCGTGGTGTCCGCCGCCTGCACGATGGCGCGGGTCGAGGGACCGCCCGATCCCATGATGAGCCCGGTACGTTCGTTGACGATCTCGTCCTCTTCGAGGCCAGCATCGCGGATCGCCTGTTCCATGGCGATGTAGTTCCAAGCAGCGCCCGCGCCCATGAAGCGGCGTACCTTGCGGTCGATCATCGACTCCCAATCGGCCTTCGGCTCGCCGTGCACCTGGCAACGAAATCCAAGCTCGGCATAGGCGTCGGACCGAACGATGCCGGACTTCGCCTCCCGAAGCGAGGCGAGCACCTCCTGCACGTTGTTGCCAATGGGCGAAACAATGCCCAAGCCGGTCACAACCACACGTCTCATGTTCAGTCCTTAAGCTCGCGCTTCGGCGTCAAAACGCACCGGTTGCCATTCGCCAGGATCAAACACCGGCAGGGGCCGCTTCGCCGGCCTGGAACAGGCCTACGCGAAGGTCCTTGGCGGTGTAGATCGTATCGCCATCCGCCTTCAGCCAGCCGTCGCCGGTACCAAGCGTGAATTTCCGCCGGATCACACGCTTCAGCTCCACGATATATTCGAGCTTCCGCATGCTCGGCAGCACCATACCGGAAAATTTCACCTCGCCGACACTGAGCGCCCGGCCGCGGCCGGGGGCGCCTAGCCAGCCGAGAAAGAAGCCGAGAAGCTGCCAAAGGGCGTCTAGACCGAGACATCCGGGCATCACCGGATCGCCCTTGAAGTGACAGGGAAAGAACCAGAGGTCGGGCTTCAGGTCGAGCTCGGCGACGATACGCCCATGGCCATGCTGCCCCCCGATCTCGTCGACTTCCGAGATGCGGTCGAACATGAGCATCGGCGGCAACGGCAGTTGCGCATTGCCGGGGCCGAACAGCTCGCCGCGCGCGCAAGCAAGCAAATCCTCGTAGTCGTACTGAGCGCGCTTCGTCATTCTTGCCTTTCCGGACGGATCGCAGCTTTGATTAAACCGGCCGTTACCTAACACAGAGCGCCGGTCTCTGCCAGAAACCAGGGCCACAATGGCAGCCCCTTTGCCAGGAAACGGGCAACCTTGCCGCAGTGCAGTCGTTGCAGCCTTATGGTCTTCCCCATATATTGCGATTTGGCATGATGCATCCAATGTCGGCACCAGAAATCGCTGAGCGTTTACGCGCCGCCGGCTTAAGGCCGACCCGGCAGCGGGTTGCACTTGCGCGCCTCCTCTTTGAAGGCGGGGACCGTCATGTCACTGCCGAATTGCTGCATGAGGAAGCGCAGAGCCGGAATGTGCCGGTCTCGCTGGCCACTGTGTACAACACCCTCCATCAATTCACGCAAGCCGGGCTCCTCAGGGAAGTCGCGGTCGAGGGCGCGAAGGCGTATTTCGACACCAATACCTCGAACCACTACCACTTCTTCTGCGAGGACTCCGGCAGGCTTATGGACATCGACACGGCCGATATCCGCATCGACGGAATTCCCAAAGCGCCGGAAGGAATGGCGATCTCGCGCGTCGACGTGCTCGTGCGCCTCGTGGATGAGCGCAAGCGCTAATTCGCTGGCGCTATTTTACCACTTCGCCTCGGTAGACGCCCCAAAGCTTCTCCTGCTCGACGAAGCCGGAATAGTCGTCCACCGACACCTCACACCATTCGCCATCGCAGGAATGCACGTTGCCGAGCACGTTCGCCTGGAGCATGGCAACCGTCGCGCCTCCTGTCGAACGCCGAGCATAAAGCGGCACGCTCTCCCCGCCTTTCAGCCATGGCCCGACGAGGACCGTGCGGCGTCCGCTCAACAGGCTGTGAAACACCCAGCCGTCGGCCCCCTCGCTGTCGCGCACCCGACGCCAATTCTCAGATTCGGCGATCACCTCGACCGGCAGTCCGGCGCGGCTGAACACCCAAACAATGGCCTGGTCCGCACTTGGGCCTTTCCGCACATTCACCTTGTCGGATTTGAGGCTCACGAAACGCGGGACCGGCAAATTGCTGCGCCGGATCTGCCCAAGCTTGGCGCCAGGACCCTCATCGGCGGCACGAACGCCCCCGTCCGGGATAAGGGCCGTTAGCAGACCAACGCCGAGGGCGATCGCCAAACCCGCCCGATGCCACATTGATTCCCTCTCCCCAGACCTCGCCCTGATCGTTGCCTGCCAGGAGTTAAGACCGCCTCAAACCAGGGTGATTCGTCTTCGGTCACAAAAATGAACGGAGCGTGGCCTCGCGCCAAGATGACGCTTATCTCGCAAGGCGGCTTCTGTTAGACAGGGCCTGCGCATGCCCCTATTTCTGGCTCGAAAGCGCGCCCGCCGGTAGTTCTCTTCTGCCCTCCGGCCATCCGAAACTGGGAACGATAATGGACTCCGATAAACCCCTCGTTATTGTCACGCGCAAGCTTCCCGATGTGGTGGAGACGCGCCTGCGCGAGCTTTTCGACGCGCAG
>WUUC01201801.1_pt1 | contig 21563 bp, 25 predicted proteins | sample 6278441 | NCBI WGS metagenome assembly WUUC01 (sample SAMN13675441, study PRJNA597444) | soil metagenome | isolation source: soil | place: USA: Washington | collected 2017-10
TTTTTTCTTATCGAGACCGATTTGGAGCATCGTTGGTTTTACCTGGTCTTTTGGACAGGCCCACAATTGTCGTGATCGGTTATAGGAGTTTCTCTTCCGTCATCGGAAGAAGCGGGGGAGGTCACCTCCCCTGAAAAAGATACGGACGCGTGGTCTTCACTGGCTGAATGCCGTCTGCAAAGACCTCCACAGTCACCTCAACGTCTTCGGGCGGTTTGAAACGGCCGTAGAAGTAGATGCCGGCAATCAACAGCGTACCGCCGGGGTATAGAAACGTGGACGTGCGTGGCGCGACAACTGACCGGCGTAGGCCGTCCGTGTAGAGCTTTTGCCACAGCTCTTCATCGAAGAAGACCTTGTAGTCATCGCGTGTAATCGGCTCTACGTTGAGCGCGAATCCAAGGTCGCGCGCGATTGCGCGTCCCGAATTTCTGAGACTCAGGGCGATCAAATGTCCCTGCTCAAAAGCCGATGCCTTGCGATGATAGTAGCCGCCGTCAAGAAGTTCAGGGTCAAGCCTTGGACGCGGCCTTCGACCGAACTTGTCCTCGATTAGACTGTGCGGCATTGGCTGAAAATCGGACCCTGACCGCATATAATAACGATGCTGCGCGTCGCATTTCAGAGCGACCTGATGCGGCGGTAGCTTGAAGGAATAAGAATAACGACGTACCCGGACCCGTTCGCCAATTTAAGAATATCTCGGTCAATCCCGAGCACAACAGGTTCCGTCGCCTTGGATACCAAGTCGATCAGCTTACTCGCGAATTCTTCGACACTGGGGATCGCCTTAAGATTTAGAGTACCGTCTTCGACACCCCAGATAAGAACCCCGCCGCCGGTATTGGCGAATCCGCTGACGGCTTTCGCGAGATTCTTTTTGTCGTCAGTTCTTAGCTGCTTTGCCTCTAAGCCGGGCGTCGTTTTGTAGTCGAAATACGTGCTCTCGACCGACGTCAGCTCATTCTTCACGTAAGCCTGAAATGCAGCTTCCGGATCTGGCCCCCTGAAGATCGTCTTCAGCTCGAGAAAGATATTCTCTGCAACCCCGCTCATGGGCTGAGTCTCTGTCGTCGGGGATATCCGGTCAAGTCCTCACACCCACGGCATGACCGTTGCAGTTACGCCAGCTGCGTAAACTCGATCATTATTTAGCTATTCCACTTCTCCCCGTCGCGTTCTCCACACGGCAGCCCCGCGATCCAAATAGGGCGCCATTCCTCTCCCTGACCCGACCTCGATTTAGATAGCTTGGAATTCCGATCCAATTGCCAGAAATGCGACGCACCGATCCCGTACTCGGGAGCCGGCACACCTGCGCGCTACTGCCTCGAGCACGCGGAGCGGTCGAATGCGGCACGACGCGAGAAGGCACTCCAGAAACGCGCCGGGCTCGCAGCGGACGCGGAATCGGTTCTAACCGGCAACGGTCCGCTTCGACCCGAGAACGAGAACAGAGCCGCGGCAAACGAAGCCTGGAGAGCATCCGCCCCGGAGCTTCTGGCGATCGGTCTAGGCGTCAACGCTGACCCCGAGAAGGCCGCTAAAATCGTCGGTCTCGACCTCTCACCTGAGGAGCTCATCGCGGCTCTGGACGAAGCCAAATCGAAGTATGCCGGACTGACCGAACGCAAGCCGGCTGCTCTGTCTCAGGCTCTCTACACTTCTCTCACTCTCGCCGTAGTCCGCGCCCGCTGCACAATCTCATCTCTCGCCCCGGCTCAAGCTGGAGCTCTCGCGAAGTCTCTCGCTCAAACAATGGAGCTCGTTGTCGGTGGCGTCACTCCCGCCTACTCCGACCTAACGATCGTCATCCCGGGACCCGACGGCAAGCCCGTCAACATGACGTCTTTTTCTGACGACAAAAGTGAATAGTCTGATTTGTTACTAAACCTCAACTGGACCCCATTCCTACAGCATCAATGGGATCTCTTTGCATATGAGCCATCCGAAGGCGATCTCAGCATCGAGGCTCTCTTAGGTAGTTGGGGTTCCGGGAAGACGTCCGGAGCCGCGCGAAAATTCTTTCGCGTAGTTTGTCAAAACCCGTGGCGACCTGTCTACGGCAACGGCAATCCGAAGTCGGTCATCATCGCTCCGACTCATCGCATTCTGAAGACTGCGACGCTTCCTCAGCTGGAGAAGCTGATCCCGCGAGAAGCGATCCTCAAACGCCGCGGCCCTCCCGAGAACGACATTCTCCTTATCAACGGTCACCGGATTCTACTCATCTCCGGTGAGGCCGAATTAGAGGGTTTAGACGCCTGCTGTGTTTGGGTTGACGAAATCCAGCACTCGACCTTCGCGTCAAATCCGAATCTCCTGTCGAACTACAAAGCTCGTCTTCGTGATCCGTATTCTTCGCGCCTCGCGTTGATCGTTTCCGGTCTCCCGACAAGCGGCTTCGTCCGAGAGAATTTCGATATTTCGGGCCCGAACCGAATCACCATCCTCGCCGGTTCCGCGCAAAATACATATCTCCGTCAAGAGACGAAACAGCTCATGATGGAGCAATGTCCTTCGGGTCAAGAAGGCGCGCTCATCCACGGCCAGTGGATGAGTCCTGATAACGTTGTATATCCGCAATATGACGCGAGCCGTCATATCACTCCGCGCGAAGGCGACCGAAACCAAGTCACTCATATCGGTCTCGACGTCGGTAATTTCGGCGCGATTCTCTTTTCACAAGAGATCCCGGTCGACGTCCGCAATATGCACGGAAAGACGACGAAGGAACCCGGTCTTCTCGTCTGTCACCAGATTCTCACTCACGATTTATCAGTCGAAGCCCAATGCCTGAAGGCGAAAGAAGCCGGCTACAGCATCGTCCCGGGAAAGTCGTATATTTGCGTCGACCCCACGATTCGACGGGATGAGCTGAACGCAATCCGGAAACACTTCCCGGGTGTCCAAATCAAGAAATCTGAAGAGAAGGATAACTTCTTTGCCGTCGAGACGGGCATTCGCCACACTCAACGAACACTGAAGGACGCCTTCGGAAACATTCGACTCCAGTTTTCACAGTCTATATCGAAGGAACCGAAGGGCATCATCGACGGAATCCAGCGATATTCGAGAAATCCGCAGGGTATCGCCATCAAAGACAACAGTCGCGACCATGCTCTCGATGCCCTTCGATATCTCGTTATCCATATACTCCCGCCGACAAGACCTCAGTTTTTGGTGTTCTAATATGGCCAACCGCCGAGCTCGATCTACTCATCATTATATCTAAGCCGTGTCTTTCAAAATCAATATGGAGTTTCCGACCGAGATTCGATTGAAGCTCGACGGCTCGAAGGTTCGGGATAAGGTCGGTCAGAAGCTCGCGCGTGACGTGAAGGCTCGGCTCTCAGAAGGTGACGGCGCGGATGGCTCACTTCCTGCAAACAAGACTAACAGCAATCCGCCGCTGAATGCGACGGGTGAGCTCATCCGAAGCGTCAGGTACAACAAGAAGGCGGGTCTCGTTTTACCCGCGGGAACCCGCGCAGACGGTAAACGAAATATGGCAATCCTCGCAATGAATATTGCAACCCGGCCCGACCTCGAAGCGGCCGATCCCTTCGGCGTATCCGAAGAAATGAACGATTCCGCGAATGCTGCGGCCGAGAAAGAAATCGCCCGACAGCTCGAAAGCGGAGAATGCTCACTTTTGGCTGAGCTGAAGAAGATTCGATAGTGCCTGAAACTGTAGATTTACAAAGCCTGAAAGAGATCGATTCGCGGACGAAGCCGTGTGATGCCGACAACGAGTGGATCACGGCGCACGCCTATTACGACGACGTCGCGCGATCGCAGACTCAAGCTCGCCTGAAACAAATCGGCGCTGGGATTAAAGACAATCCGCGACCTCTCGAAGTCTCGCTGTTACGCCGCATCATCGATCGTCTCGCCGTTGTTTATGACCGCGCGCCGACGCGATGGCTTGTTGATTCAGCGGGTCGGCGCTTGTCCGAAGACTCGACCTCTCACGGCGCGCTGACTCAGGTCTACGAACGCTCTCAATTCGATCTCGCAATGCGGAGAGTCGACAGGCTACGCGCACTCATGCGTCAGGTGGGCGTTCGCTACTACGCAAATGATGCGAAGCGCGGCGTGAGTGTCCGAATCTTCGAGCCGTACAACATGATCCGAGAGCCCGACTATTCGGCTCCCGATCTCATCGATTCCGATAAACGATTCGCTCTCATGCTCTCCGGTACTCAGGGGCAGTCGGGCGCGAAAGAAGTCTGGGAGTATTGGGATCGAAACGAGGCCGGACTCTGGCGAATGCGCCGCGTGAACGAGACGGGAGAGATGCTCGATGAGCAACCCTTCGCCTCGACGAATCTCGTCAATCCGTATCCCGAGCTACCCGTCCAAATCATCTTCGACGATTTCAACGGCGGTACTGCATGGCTTCCTCCGAAGGGCTCCCGGACATCTTGGGTAGAAGCGATCAACGCACTCTCAAACGACCTTTGGGCTCTCGTGTTGCACGAAGCTCACACGCTCAAAGTCGTCAAAACAGACGACTCCGCAAACGTTCCCCGTGAGTCCGCTCCCGGTATGACGTGGGTGATTCCGGCGGGCGCAGAAGCGTTCGTCCTGGCGAGCAATGCTCAGCTCAACTCGGCTCTCGAGATTCTCAACAACTGCGTCCGCCTCTGGACGTTGAGCGAAGACCTCCCGGCCAGCGAATTCGACAAGAGTAAACAAGTCGTAACGGGCGCGACGTTGAAGGTCCAGAACGGCCCGCTACTGGCGCGTCGAGAAGCTCAGGTTCCTCTTGCCGTTGCAGACGAAGCGACGGCTTACCGGAAACTTCGAGCCGTTCACAATCTCCACGTGAAGGCCGGAGCCGCCTGGGGCCTCCCGCTACTCGATGAATTGACCGAGCTCGAAGTTGAGATCGCCGATGTTGAGATTCCGACCGACGCGCGTGAAGTGCAGGAAGCCGCGGCTCGTTCTCTCGCAATGGGCTCCGCTTCGATGGTCGACGTGATCATGGCGGAAAAGAATATTCCCCGGCATCAAGCAATTAAGCACTTCCAACGCGTGAAGGACGACAACGAGAAATATCCGGCGCGCATCTCCGGCCTCGAGTTGCAGACGGGACCGAAGCTCTCTGATTTCGATCCGCCGAACGGCCCCGAAGAGATCGCCGGTACGGCTTCCGTGGTTGACGCAATCGCTTCGGGTTCCTCCGTCCCGAGCTAACTATTTTCGACGACACCGGACCGTAACCATTCACCCGGCTATTATATATAGGACTCACTAATCACGATGACCGAAATCTCGAATCTACCCGAAGCGCAGCTCCAAGGCGCGACCGAAACTGAAACCGCATCCTCTTCTGTTGAACAACCTCCGAAGTGGTTTATCGACTTCGCTGAAAGAATCGACGGTCGAATCGGCTTGCTCGGAAAAGACCTCGGTAAGCTTCGGGAACGATCGAAGGGTGCCGTTGCAGCGAATGCAGCGGAGGCCGACGGTCAAAGTGCAGCGAATGCCACGGCGTCAGTGTCTCATGAAGACGTCGGCGCGGCGATGCGACTGGGCACATTGCTTGGAAAGCTCTCGCCCGAAGCTGCACAACACATTCAAGAGAGTCTCGACGGTGGCGTAAGCTACTCTCAAGCCCTGCGCGAAGCAGAGCTGATCGCTCGATTCTCGAATTCCAACCCAAACGGCGGAGCGACTCCGCACGTAGCCCCCACGGCAAAAGCAGCGAGTGCCCAGCCACGGACCGCACCGAACCTCCCGAAAACTAGGGCTGAGTTGATCGCGCTGAGTAAGAACAATCCGCAACTGTATAAGACAATTATGCAGCCGGAGTATCCGTTTACGGTTCCGAAAAGCTAATTCTCTCATTCCCTAAATTCGATAGTTGGGTGCCCGGGAGCGCGCGAACCGCGACTCCTTAAAGGACATTCACTTAAATGACTGACGCTCGCGAAAAGCTGGTTCAAGCCGAGCTTTTCCCTCTCTACTCTCGCAGCTCCTACGCTGCTGACAAATTCACGAACTATACGTCGAAGCTCGGCAAAGGAGAATCGATTGAGATTCCCAGTATTGCCGATGTTGCTGTTATCGCAAGCGGCGCGACTGGTGCAGCTCCGGTCTCCGCAACTCCGAGTGTTCTCACACTGACCGCGAACCTTGACCCGATGTTCAACGTGAAGCTCTCGAAAATCGAGAGTGAACAGAACCTCGGCGGCAACTGGGCTCAGCAAGTCGCAAAAGACATCACCGGCCAAATGAAGAACGCGATCGATGATCTCGTTCTCCGCGACTACGTCTGCAAACAACTCTGCTGGGATACGTCGGCGTCATATGTTGACAACGTCGCTGGCGATGCTCTTGTCGATACTGACGTTCTCGGATGCCATGCGGCCCTTACAAGCCAGAACGGCACAAGCTCGAACCTCGGTCTCTTCATGAGCTCGTACGGCGTGAACTCTCTCCGCAAAGAGTACAAGGAATTGATCTCTATCAATCCGCTCGACCCGGCCGGCGTCCTCGGACTGCCGTACGTCGGAGAAATTCACGGCGTGAAGGTCTTCCAGAGCAACAGCGTCCCTCGAAACATTACGGCTGCGGCTTCTGCGACCAACATCGCGACGAACGTCTGCACAGCAACCGTTCCCGCGAATCATGGGTTCTTGGCCGGCATGATGATCCACACGACAGGCATGACTGCGAACATCGCCGCGGGTTCGCCCGTCGCGATTACGTCGGTTACGGCGACGACTATCGTCTTCCCGCTGACCGCGGCCAACGGCAGCAACGGCACGGGCTCGATTGTCGGTCACGCGAGTCTCAACGTTATGGCCGACCTCGACCATCTGTTCGTCTCGATGAAAGAAGTTCCCGACGTTGCATATGTGAAGGACTACAACAGCTCGAACGAAGCGCTTCAGATTACGACTGTCCTCGGTCGAATCGGACGCGTCGGACGCGCACGATTGCTTCTGTCGCCCGGAAGCTCCGTTACGTAATTTCTAATGAAGACTTCGGGAGGGCCGGAAACGGTCCTCCCGAGCTTCAGTGTCCGCTAACTCAACATGACGTTCTTTCGTGAATTAGACGAGCTCCGACGTGAGTTTCGCGCGGCACCTGGCAACGGTCAGACCTTCGCCTTTTGGCCAAAGGTCGACGGGGTCAACGCGCGTGCAACTGCGCTCGGAAGTCTCGGTATCGAAGGCGTCTCTCTCGGTCAGGAGTATTCGGTCTACAAGCCGGATGGCTCACTTCTCTACGGGCCGATTGCGATCAACTCAACGGACGTCGGAACCCCGACGATCACGCGTTTCGACATCGCACTCAGTACAACGAGCATCCCGCACCTCGGGACGCGGGAAGCGCTGGGTGAAGACTACTTCATTAAGCTCTCGTGGATCGATCACGCGCAAACGAACGTATATCTCGAAGTTATCTATTTCGATGTTGTGCTTTGGCCGTTTGGTCAGCCGTCGGTCTCGCTCAACGAGATGATGCAGGAACGACCCGATGCTCAAGACGTTCTCGGCCGGCTCGGAGTTCGTCTCGGCTATACGACCGGCTCGGATGCTCAAACGAACATGGCCGGCATCTTCGCGCACGACGCACACGTCGAGCTCGATGCGCTCATCAGACAACGGATTCTCGAAGACAACAAAGAAGAGGTTGCGAGCTACACCTCAACGAATGTTTCTCGAAGGCCGCGATGTACTCGACCGAGTCTCATTCTCAATCGCGAGAGGCTCAGTCGCGTCGAACGCAAGATCGCTCTCAAGCTGATCTATGCAGCCGACTCGACCGATCCCGACGACGAAGAGAAATCGTCGGGTCTCTATCGGCACTACGCCGCGGAAGCCGACAAGGCATGGGCCGCGGTCGGGCCACTGAAATACGACAACACGGAAGATCTCATTCCGGATGAAGTCATCATCGATGTTGCGAAGGTGACGAGCGTTCGCACTCGCAGGGTTCAAGGCTAAACAGTTTGGCGAATATCGATCTTGTTATCGCGCAGATTTGCACCGACTGGGAAGCGGCGATTCCGGCTGACCGGACAAACGTTCGTTATCAGGAAGTCGACGGCAAATGGTCACTCGACGGAACGGCCTCAGATAGACAGTTCTACTTCGAGTTTCCGGCTCGCATCGAGCCGATTGGTGAATTTGGATCGAGCTATTCGACGATTGCATGGCGCGTTCAAGCGAAGCTCAGACTCTCCGATAGTGGCCGCTCACAACGAGCTCAGCGAATCGCCGCGACCTCCGAGGGGAACGCGCTCATGCGACTTGTAGAGCAACGCTCATCGTGGCCGCTCGGAACCTGGGAAGTCATCACCGAAGACGTTGAATGTGAACGCGACGAATCCGGCGACTCAATACTCACTCTCAATTTTCAGATCACGACAACGGAATCTTAAGGACTAACTAATTGGCTAGAACACGCAAACGCTCTCTCTGGGTCGCGCCCGAAGTCACATACGCTACGGACCCTGACGCCGACGGAAGTGACTATCTCTGGCTTCCGACGAAATCGATCGGCGATATCGTAGATGGGAAACAGCTTCTCGCGACGACATGGCAGACGGGCCGGAATTTTCCGACTGCAAGTGAAGTCGGCGCGGATGGTTGGAGCTTCGATTTTGAAGTAGCTCTCTATGGCCTCCCCTATGCTGTCGCTCCGGGCGACGGTGTTGCGCCTCCCGCCGATGACTGTCTCGATGTTGTGTTCAGCTCGATCTTCGGATCGCAGACTTCGGTTTCAGGTGAAGGCGTAGGAGTCGGTTCGACGGCTTCGTCTCTCGTCCTCGACACTGACGTCTACGGAACACAGCAAATCGTTCCGGTCTACGAATCTACGCTACCGGCTGCGGCTCCGCGAACTCAGTGGGTCGAGCTTCTGGCGGATGCGGCGAATGGAACCTACGGGACGGTCGAGCCTGTCTTCGCGACTGCACCGACGACAACGGGTGTTGCGTTCGGCACAAAGACTTATCAATTCGATGACGACGGCGGAGCTTCTCTCGCGTTCGTCTATCAAGAAGACGAGCTCGAATACACACTTCTTGGAGGTCGAATCACGGACGTCAGCATCAGCGCAGAAGTAGGGGCGATGGTGATGATGAAGTGCTCTGTTACGGGCGATCGAAAGTCGGTCACGACCAAATCAGCATCCTCTCTCCCGACTCCGTCACCCGGCCCGGTCATGACTCCGATCAAGAGCCTGCTCTCTCCAGTTTGGTTTGCCGGTACGCAATACGAGACGAAGAAGATTGAGATCTCCTTCGGTCTACAGACTTCGACCATCGAAGCGACCGCAGCCGTCAACGGACGCGCGGGAATTGATATGACGTTTTGCGAGCCGATGATCACCATCGAGCCCCTTCGCACAAACGCGATTCTCGACCTCAAACGAAACCGCACTCTCGGCCGATTACTTGTGCAATTGGGCGCGGGAGTTCTCAGCGGCAACTATCTCAACACGATCGCCGTCGCAGCAGAGCAAGCGAGCGCCGAAGTCGTCTCTATCAGCGACGACAGCGGACGTTTGCGTCAGTCGGTACAGTTCAAAATTAGTGACGCTCGAAACTTCGCGACCGGCCCGACTGTGCTCAGTCGATTCTTTCAGTTGGTGAGGGCGTAATAATGAAGCTCAAGAAAAAAGGCTCCGTCGAATACTTCGACCTCGCAGAGCTCACCGGAAAGAGCGCCTTCGATGGCGTTCGCGTCGGCATCAAATACGTTGGAAGCGCGAAGGCTAAATCATGGGGCCTGCAAATCCAGGGAGTGCAGCAACGCGAGATGATGCGCGTGATCGAGCTTCGCAAAGGACGATCACCGAATGAGGCGCCCGAGCTCTACGCGAAGGATGAGAACGGCAACTCTGCATTCTCGACCGAAGACGGTCTCCGCGAATCTCTCGAGCTGACGCTGTCGGTTCTCACGGATTGCATCGCATGCATCGAAGGTGTCGAAGGATTCGAGAAAGAGAAGGACCCGGCCAAGCTGGTCGAGCTCATTGATGAGATCGGTGTTGCCGCGCTTCTCTTCGAGCCCGCGTTGAAGGCTCAGCAGCTTTCGCAGGAACAGAGTTTTTTATCCGAATCCTCGCCTGCCTCGAGCCCGGCGATCTCCCAGAGCTAACGAGTGATGTTCAGATCGCATCTGAGCTCGGACAGATATTCGGCATTCCGATGCCCGACAGTTTCGCGAGTCGATGGAATCAGCGAGCCGGATTCAAGTCTGTCGATTGCGATTGGATTGGCGAAGACGATCAGGGGATTTGGACAAGACAAGATCCCCGTTCGGTCCTCGCAGCAATGCCGGAGCTCTGGCCGGAAGTCACAGCATGGCAACACGGCATTCGCGACTTCACCGCGGATGAATACGAAGCAAAATCGAATTTTGACTACGAAGTGAAGATGACGCTGGCCGCTGCAAATAGCCGCGAAGAACAGCGCCGAATGAAGAGACCGGACCCCGAAGAAGAAGAGACAAGCGCGTTCCCGATGACGCGCCGATAATTTGGCCAAAGCAAAAGCATCTATTCTCGTTGACCTCAACGAGAAGCCCGCAATCGAAGGGCTCAAGAATTTGACTCGGGCGTTCAAGAAGAACGCGACCGACATCAACCAGAGTCTTGAGCTGCTTAAAAAAGGCTACGGAGCCGTAGCCGGTGCGATTGGCTTAGTCGCGGGTGCAATTACTACAGTTGCGAAAGCCGCAATGGAAGCCGAGAAAATCGAGAGACGCGCAATCGCTGCTCTCTCACTCCGCGGCAAAGTAACACAAGAGAATATCGACGGACTGAAATCGTTCAATAACGCGCTTCAACAGTCTCTCGGCATCGACGGCGACAATCTTCTTCAGTTGCAGGGAACGCTCTCGGCTATGGGCGTTCGGACCGATAAGCTCAAAGAAGCGACGAAGCAGACGATCGGCCTCGCAGCGGCAACCGGCAAAGACCTCAACTCCGCGGTCAAAGCCGTTGCGGGCACATACAACGGCAAAACCGCCGCACTCTCGAAAGTCGGCATCGTTACGAAAGACGTTGGCGAAGCTCAGAAGAAGTTATCTGAGCTCTTCAAAATTGCCGAGGCCCAAGGCGGAACGCTCGAATCGCGGGTCAACACACTCTCTCTCAATTATGGCGATCTCGAGGAGACACTCGGGCAAGCCTTCACGCGATCGTCCGCGCTCAATCAGGGCATCGGCGTTTTGAGCGAAACACTCGCGACGTTCGTAAACATCTTCGGAAGCGAAGATGGTCAGCTTTTAGTCGACAGCTTCTTTCGTACGGCCATGAGCTGGACTGCATCTCTCGGAGAAGGGTTCCTAGGTCTCCGCTCGATTATAAAAGACACGTTTGGATCCGCGAACGAGCTCTTCTCGGGCGACCGAATCAAAGCCGATCTCAAACAAACGTTACTCGGACCGTTCGCGTCGATCGCGAATTCCATCGCGCCGAATCTCTTCGGTGGCGTGTTCACCGAACCGATCACGGCTGCGACCGAAGCATCCGACAAAGCCATCGACGCGCTTCAAACGTCGATCGATCGCTTCCGGCAAATCGGCAACGGCAAGGCATCTCTTCTCGACCTGCCCAAAGTGACAGGTGTCGGTGGAAGCGGAGGCAATGGAGCAAACGGCGCCCCTTCTCGTGGAAGCTCCGCAACGTTCGGCGCAGATGTTCTTCTGAGTACGCCGCAACCGATCCAGGTGTTCGACAAACGCGGAGAGAATTCCGCGCTCGACGCGATTCGCGAACCGTTCGCCGCATACAACAAGGTGCTCGCAGACGAGTCTGAGATCCTCGGCATCAAGGCGCAAAGCGAAGCCGCGAACGCCGCTAATAGTTGGATCGATTCCTTCGGCGGAGTCCTAAAGAGTGGCGTCGACATGCTCGGCTCGGCGATCGGTCAGACGATCGGGAGCGCGCTCGAGAGTGCATTCTCATCCGGCGAAAACGTTCTCGCGGGGATGAAGAAAATCTTCGGGAGCATGCTCGTTCAGATGGGAACTATGCTCGTTCAGCTCGGAACGGTTGCGCTTCTTGCTAACGCGCTCAGCTTCATTCCGTTTCTCGCGCCGATCGTCGGTCCTCCCGGCATGGGCGCTGCTGCTGCGGCGGTCGCCATTGCAGGCGGAGCCGGGCTCATCGCGGTCGGTTCGGCTCTCGGTGGAAGCGGAGGCGGATCCTCGGCTCGGACCCGTCCAAGCGCTGGAGCTTCTCCGCGTTCGTCCGGATCGTCTGCCTCGGCTCCGTCCGCCGCGAGCTCGGGCTTCAATTCGAGCTCGCTGGACCGAGCTCAGCGCGAGCTACGGCCCATCATCATCAACTACAACGCGCCTGTTTTGCAGGATGAGCGGCGTTCGGCGCGCATGCTCGACCGCATCCAGAAACGTGGCTCCGAGATGAGGGCTCGATAATGTCTGTCCCGAACGCCCTGATCCTCTGGCCTGTCCGCTTCGCTTCGACGGCCTACGTCCTTCGCGTAACCATCAACGGCACGACCACAAATCTCAATTTTCCGGCGACCGGTTCTCTCACCGTCGGACGCGATTATTTCATGAGCGGAGATGCGCGCGCCGACGGAACGACGGCATCGAACAACGGTCACGGCGACCTCATCTCGATGTTGCAGGCCACGATTCGCACGCACGCGAACGGGGGAGCTGCAACGGTCGCCTTCGATTCCAGCTTCAAGATCCTCGTAACCTTCGGAGGCGGATTCGGAGGTCAAATGCTTTGGGCGCACGGAAGCACGACGCTCGATGACGCGGTCTTTGGTTTCAACGGGAACACTTCGACGGCCATCAGCGCGACGTCTCCCAACGTCCCGATGGGCATCTTTCGCCCGAACCGGCCGATTGCGAATGACGGTCGAGACCGGCAGGGCATCGTTGGCGGAATCGCCCGCACGATGACGGGGAAGGTGCGCGTTTCAAGATACGCGCTTCCCGCGAAGGAACGCGATCTCTCGTTCCAATATCTCAATCAGAATGTTGCGCTGACTGAGTATCTCGCAGGGGATAACCCGACCGGTTCTCTCGAATACGCATGGATCAACGCATTTTCGCTCGGTCGATATTTCCGACTCTATGAAGACGAGTCGAGCCGCACGACGACATCTTACAAACTCTACCAAATTGCAAATCTCGAAGACGATATGATGCGAACCGAGGCGTTTAAGATTTGGTGGGATCGCCCGCTAAAAACCGTCCTCGCTGAAATTCCAAGCTAGCCGCGCCACGCATTATTTGAAGGACCCTCCCGACGAATGGCCACGAAGAAAATCACACCAAAGCAGAAACGGGTCCGCGCTCATAACAGGGTGTGGTGGATTCGTAAACGCCGATTCGCGGACTCTGACGACGGCCCCGAGATTCCGCTGAATGCGCGGCTTATGGTGTCTATCTCGGGTCAATCAAATGCCCTGGGAACGGACAACACGACCGCTCTGACGACGACACAGCCCTACGACGGCTTGCGCACAATTGCAGCAGGCACGACCGCGGCACTCGTTGAAGCAACCGTAACCACGTTCGGCGAAACTCCGGCCTCGGCAATGGCGAATTATATCCGTGCGGCTTCGAGCCGGGATGTCATCGTCAACAACTGGGCAGTCGGGAGCACGGCATATTCCGGCCTCGATAAGGGATCGGCTCCGTATATCGTCGGGAGCACGGCCGCGATCACGAATATGCGGAACTACATTCTCGCGAATCGACAGGATGAGATCTTTTATCCCGCGGCTCTGGCCTGGATTCACGGCGAAACTGACGAAGTCAACGGAGTCTCCGCCGCAACCTACGCCGGTTTCATGGATGAGCTACAGGAAGATTTTGAGGCCGACGTTGCCGCGCTGACCGGAGCAACAAATCGAATCCCGCTATTTCTCACACAACACGCCGCATCCGGCGAGCTGAACCCGGCAGTCTCAACACTCGAGACCGCGATAGGTTCGTGGCTCGCGGCGGTCAGTAATCCACATATCTACTGCGTCGGTCCGGAGTATTGGGGAACGTGGGTTGCAAACAATCCACATATCAACAACACGACTGCGAGACGGCTCGGTCGATACTTCGGTCGCGCAATTCATGAAGTGTTGATCAACGGAACCGACTGGAAGCCGCTCCAGCCTTCGACGATTACAGCGACGAACAATATCGTAACGATCGATTTCGAGGGTGGCGACGGCTCGGCGCTTGTTCTCGATACAACGAACATGATCCGTCGAGGCCACTTCTACGGCTTCGACTACAGCGATGGTCAAGCCGATGTCCCGGCGATCGCCAGCGTCGCACTCACCGGGAGTCGACAGGTTCAGCTTACGCTGACGCGAAATGCTCAGAGTCCGGCTCGCGTGACCTACGGGAACTATGGCGCGGTCACCATCGATCCCGGCGCAAATCAACAGCTCGCACCGGGCGGCAATCTCCGCGATCAAGACGCGACGCCATCCGGCGATGGCGATCTGTCGCTCGTGAATTGGTCGGTCATCTTCGATAAGGCGATCGACTCGGTCACGGGCTCGGCATCCTCAACGGCAGCATTCGCGAATACGCACTCCGTCGATTCTACCGGAGCGGTTCGGAATCTCCTCTCGGCGCGTGCTCTCTCGACACTTAATGGGCAAGCAAACTGCACATGGGAATTCTATCTGCGCTCGAATGCGGGAACCTGGCCGACTGCGGCTCAGGCGATTATGGGCAAGGCAGCCAGCGGTCAGAGAAGCTTCGACTTTAGAACAACGTCGACAGCCGGCACACTGCGATTCTTCATCTCGACGGGTCTCTCAGACGCGGCGAACTTCCACACTACGGACGCGTCCGCATTTTCCGGGAACACTTGGTATCACGTCGTCGTCGTGAAGGCCGGCGCGACGATCGCCGTCTACCGCAACGGTTCGGCTATCACGATCACCTCGACGGGAACCGTTCCCGCGACGATGACAAACTCGACTGCGGACTTTGAGATTCTCAACTCAAACGATGCGCAACCCGCGGCTTTCAACATGGCTCATGTTTCGCTGTACACGCGCGCCCTCTCCGCCGCAGACGTGACCGAACGATATAACGCCGGCACCCCGATCGATCCCCGCACACTCTCGACAGGCGGACCCGTTCACTATTGGCCGCTTCAACAGACCTACGAAGACCTCGGGTCTGGTACGTCGAGAAACCTTCTCCCGTTCGGCGCAAATATCGCATTCGAGGCCATACACCCCTAATCCACTTTGACGACTTGGAATGAAAATCTGGCGCGACCCGATCGGTCGTTCGCCGTGAAAATAAAAATCGAAGGTGTCGGCGAATGGCTGTCATCGGGCGATCTGTCCACGACCGACGGCGATGGTCAGACCGAATTTTGGAGCGCCTTTCCGTCTTACGTAGACGGCACAATCACGACCGAGCGAGACCTTCTCGCCGATCTCCCGTCGTTAATGAGCGAGCGTAACGATCCCCTCGGTGGGTTCCCGGAGCTCGGAGAAATCAACTTCTCGCTGGTCGACGTAAACGACTACCTGACCGAACAACTTCGCTTCGACCGTCCGCCCGCAACGGTTCTCTCTGAAGATGTCACGTCGAGTGAAAGTTCGATCGACGTCGACAGCGTTTCGAGCATTTCGGACACCAGCGTCATCTACGTCGGAAGCGAAGCCATGCGCGTCTCGAATGTCGCGGGAACGACACTGACCGTTGACCGTGGCTACCTCGGCACGACCGCGCAAACACACGATGCGGACGCGCGCGTCTATCTCTCGATCCCGTATCTGCGGAATCGACTCGCGGAAATGTGGATCGTGCCGCTCGATGGAACGCGAGCCGATGAAGTTCTCGTAGGCCAGTACGCGATCGATCAGCTCAGCTTCGATCCCGTCTTCAATACCTGGAGCTTCTCGGCGCGCTCGCTTCTCAAGCATCTTCACCGACAGGCGCCGATTCGACAGCGCTCATTTCGCGTCGTTTCGACCATTGGCAACGGAAGCGCTACCGCTTTCGAGGGCTTCTCGATCGACGTAGAACCCGTCGGAGTTGGCTCCGTTCGCGACCTGGCCCATTGGACAGGTTCAGAAGGTGACGACTTCATCCGGTGTTTTCTTCAAAACGAAAAAGAAATTATCGGTTGTAAATCGAGCCTGCGCAACGGCCTGACGATTGGCCGACGTGCGATCCTTGGAACGAAGGTCGAAGAAATTAAGACCGGCTCGATCCTCCGCGAATGCTTCGTAGCGGAGATCAACGGCGCTTGCTCGTTCCGATACTCACCCGGTGCCACGCCTTCGACATCGCGCAGCTCGGGAACGTGGATCAAGACCGCGCACTGGATCGACCTCTGTCTCATTATCATGACGAGCTCGGCCGATCCGAGCGACGGCTTAGAGCTGACTAACTATATCGGTTCGGAAGGGAACTATTCCGTTCTACCGCCCGGGTATGGTCTCGGCCTCCCCGCGAGTCTCATCGATTGGGATTCTTGGAAGGCTGTCAAACAACGCACGGCCGATTATGTATTTCCGAACTTCATTTATGGTGGCAACGAAGAGCCTACCTCTTTCGGCGATCTCATCGAGACGCATTTCTTAAAGCCGATCGGCGGGTATCTTTCCGTTGTCGGCGGGACTGCGAGAATTATTCTCCCTCGCGTTCCTCTCGCGGGAGATGCGACGATCACGATCGGACCGGCCGACATTCTCACGCAAGAAGTCGGGAAGCGTCTTTACGAACCGCGAATCTCCGTCCGACAAAATCTCGCTCAGCACACCGGCCGAATCATCTATTTAGTCGGTCCCGAGAAAGAGCCCATCAATTTCAGCTCCGGTGACTTCGCCGGAACCTTCGGACAACGCGGTTACTACTCGAACGACGATAAGCCGATTACCATTGAGGTTCCATCGGGAAAATCGTTCCACGCGGAGACGCGATCGTTTCTTGGGCGATGCGCCTCGCGTCGATTGTTTCGATGGCACCGGCCGAACACTGAGATCGATGTTGATGTCGACGTCAGCAAATGGGCACTCAATCCCGGCGACCTGTTCTCTTTGACACTGCACCAAATGCCAGGCTTCTCGGCCGCAACCCGCGGTGTCGAGAATCTCAACGTCGAAGTCTTGGAGCGCGAGCCTGTCCTCGACAAACGAGACGGCGCGTTCATAAAACTTCTCGGTCTCGGTTACGGACCGAACGTTAGGGCCGGCCGGATCGCGCCGTCCGCCGCGATTCTCTCCGTCGACTCAAACACGGTTACCGTCGCAACGAACCGCTACACGAAGGCGGACGCAGCAGGCGAGCTTCCCACAACAGACGCGGCTTCTTTCGCCATCGGCGATTTTGTCGAGCTTGTGAATCCGGACGGCTCATCGGCTGCGGCTGGCTTCCAGGAAGTCACGGCGATCGATGTCGGCGCGCAAGAAATCGATCTCGACGGCGATTTCTCCGGCGCCCTCAATGCCAATCTCATCCTCGTTTTCTCGAACGCGGATGACGCTACGTTTGAGCAAACCTCGACACGGGTGAGCTACGCGGACCTTACGAATCAAAACGTCGGCACGACCACAGATGCCGCGTGGCTCTTCGCGGAGCCGTAACCAATGACGATACTCTCACCAGAATTTTCATCTCTCTTCGGTGCCCTTGACTCTGACGCGATCGCCGATGGCGCGTCTCTCAGCTCGCACCAGCTCCGGACCCTGGCGATGAACGGCAATCGTCTCGTCATCAAAGCGGAGCCGATCTTTTGCCTCCCGTTTCCGGTTCCTTCGATCACGACATCGGACGGCGGCTCGGCTCGAAGCTTCGCGGGTATCGGACATGCGCGGTGGACGAAGATCATGCCGACGCTCCGAGTCCCGAAGAAGCCCGGACTGAACAAGGCCGACCTCCGGATGAGCGTTCGCGGAACTGCGACCTCGACGCTCGACTTTCAATTCGGCACGCTCGCCTTACCGTTCTCGCCGAATGCTCCGCTCGATGCGCCGAACATAGTTTCGAGCATCCTCACCGGCGTCTCGACCATCGACGATCTGAGCCTCGACGGAATCCCGGTTTCCTCAGGCGACCGCGAAGAAATCGAGATTTACGCACGCGGGACAATGGGCTCGGACGTTCTCGCCGATGAATCAACGTACGGCGCGCATAACGAAGGCACGGCAGACGACGTCTTCTCTCATTGGATCGTCGATGGAAGCGCGAGCTGGAATGTTTCGGCGACGGCAACAAATCATCTCGGAAATTCCGGTCACGTGATTTCGTTTGTCGACTCTTCGGATCGAGCCGTTGTTTCGATTCGGCAGGTCACGCAAATCGATCTTCTCGGAACGATCCTCCGCTTCGAGCCCGGTCTTACTCCGACGGAATGGGACATGGTGAGATCGGCCGGCATGCACTATCGCATTTTGAAATTTCCCGAGTGGTCGATCGTCGCGATGACATTAGTCGGCGCGGAACGGATTCTCTAAATGGCTTTCGACGGCAATCATTATAACTCGGGTCCTATCATCCCGCCGTACGCCTATCATCCGCACGCGCCTGCAACCGGCGATGCACTCCAGGGCGTGATCGAGCAAGCGTACTTTTACGCGCGCAATGCCTCCCGGCTGGTCGGCGTTCAGACCTATCTCTACACGTTGAAAGCGCAAACACTCTGGTCTTCGACAGCCCTAAGCTACGCATTCTCGAAGACTGACTTTGTCGACGTTGCTCGCTTTCAGCGCTTCATCCCTAAGCAGGCAACACACCTCTCGGCCGTCATCGACTTCCGGCCGATTCTTCTCGACGCGGCGAGAATTCGCGCCCGCATCGAAGTTACGGACGGAACCGACACAGACATCGGTGAGACGGTGGAAATCGAATTTCCCGCGGGGCAGACGATCGACGCGGGCATCATCGACCCATACAACGCGGCATCCAACGCGCTTGGAACCATGAAGGTCGACGTCGCGCTGGCAGACGTCACGCCAAATCAAACTCTCATCGTCACCGTGAAGATGTTTGCCTTCGGTCCGACGGACGTAACTGCGCAGCGCATTCGCCCGGAGCTCGTAACCTGTTGGTGGGAAGTGGTCGACCAATAATGGCGCGCACGTCTTCAGAATCGACGATCTCCCCATTCACCTTCTCGAGCGGGAACGGCGTCTATTACGAACAAGCTCGCGACGCATGCGAGATGCTGAACTATGCGTATCAGAATATCGGGACTGTACATATCTCGATGGTGACAAGCGATCCCGGATGGGGCTCATCGACAGACGAAGTCGGTACCCACGGAAGGCGATTTTCCGCTTCGTCCGGCTACGAGCAACACTACAGATTCTATATCTGGATCGATCCCGACTGCGCCGAAGTTCGTTGTCGCGCGAATGTCGCGATTCCCGTTGCATCTCAAACGGCGCTTGTTCGCTTCACAGTCGGGTCCACAAACAGCGTTCTCACGTACACGCTGACCGGCGTTCACGGCGGACTTATCGAATTTCCCACGAGCTCAACGGGTACCGGATGGCAACTCGTAACCATCGAGCTGAATCATTCGGTCGGTTCGGCGTCAGCAATCAACCTCGACGACTATTCAGTCGAGAATGTGCAACCGGACAGTCTCCCCGCACCGGTCTTGGAGTAGTTATTACAGCAATCAAAGAAGTCGTCGGTTATGCCCAAGGCAAGCCGGTCAAAGTTATGGTCACGGTCGTCGACGGAGTTTTCATCGAGGTCGAGACGGCGAAAGCCTTCGTCGAAATGCAGACAGCGGCAAGGCGAGAGGGCATCGAGCTCGTTCCGCTTTCGGGGTTCAGATCGATGATTCGACAACAGCAGCTTTGGAAAGAACGACAAGATCCCGCCGTTCGCGCCGTGAAGGGTGGTGCAGCTCGACCGGGCTATTCCAATCATCAAACGGGGATCGCAATCGACATCCGCACCGGTCTCACGTTCCGCGAATTCGGGTCCGGCAAACGAAGCGCTGTTTACGATTGGCTCGAAGCGAACGCGGCAACCTTCGGCTTTAAGAGAACAGTGAAGAGCGAGCCTTGGCATTGGGAATTCAAGCCCGAAGAATTGGAAAAGAAATACGGATATGGACTCTTTATTTAACGCGGATGTCATCACGGCGATCGGTGCACTCGGCCCAACAGCATTGATCGCAGTCTTCTTGACGGTGATCGTCTATATGATGCTCCGCAAGCTCAGCGAAGAAGGCAAGCTTGCCCGGGAACAAATGAACGCTCAGCGCGAAGACCACGAAAAAGATCTCAAACGGGTCATCGATTCACATAAGGAAATCGTCTCGATGATCACTAAAACGAAAGATGGTGATCCAACGAAACGCAACGGCGATCCGAGGATCAAATAAGACATGTTTGGACTAGAAATTATCGGCACTCTTGCGATTCTCATCCCCGCGTTCCTCGCGATTAAAGGGATGATTGAGCGTTATCGGTTCGCTCCAATCGTCGCGAAAAGCTCACCCTCGGAATCGAGATCACAGATTACGAGAGACCTTATCGAAGAAGCTCATCGTACGAATCATGAGTGGTTTCGAGGCGAGCAACATACGCGAAGCGGAAGCGCGTATCAGGACGTTGAGAGCTAACCCATGTCCAAATTCTGGAAGTGGCTTCTTTTCATCTTGACGGTTCTCGGTGGGGCTCTCGTTGCCTCTACGTCTTTACGCAAAAAGCAAACGCCCCGAATTGATGAGATTGATGCTGTTGAGGCCATTCACTCGCCTGAAATTGAGCGTCTTCAGACTCAGCTTGTTCTACTAAATTCGGACGTCGAAGCCGATAAAACGGCCGTCGCAGAAGCTGAGCGGTCACTCGCGCAAAGTCGAGAAGAGCTCCGGAAAGTGTACCAAACGGGAGGCTTAAAAGCCGCTGAACAGGCTTCACGATTTCGGAAATTGAAGCTGTAATATGCGGACGAGCATACGTCGATTAACCGCATTATCGACTGCGCTTTTACTGGTGTCTTCATCGACCGCGGTCGCACAAGTTGAGCGGTCACTCGATCCCGTCGAAATGAAACACAACGGGGCTATCGGTCTTTTCTTTCCAGAAGAGCAAAGCGCAGTCATTCTTATGCGCCTCGAAGCCGCGGATAGAATGGAAGATGTCATCGAAAAACAGGATGACCTTATCGCCGCACTTCGTGATCGTGTCCAAACTTCGACGACGATTATCGAAGCACAGAAGCTCTTATTGACCGCGACGTCGAGCTATGCCGTCGACCTCAAAGTCGCTGGCGAGAATCTCCAGAAGGAACGAAACGCAGCCATCGCCGATCTTGATATTTGGTATCGTCAACCGACGGTCTTAATCGGTGGTGGCTTCGCAGCCGGTCTCATCGTGAGCCTTTTACTCGCTGTCGCAGTGAAGTAATCCGACTTCCCCGTTCTCTCTTGTCGATTCTCGATCGTCGATCGTCGTGCCTATTATCTATTAAAAAAACCGGTGGGTCGGTCTCTCTCTCCCCCGCTTTCCCCGATCACCGAAGAGAGACTCCCCGGTCTCCTAATCACAATTGTGGGCCTGTCCAAAAGACCAGGTAAAACCAACGATGCTCCAAATCGGTCTCGATAAGAAAAAA
>WUUC01009431.1_pt1 | contig 21558 bp, 24 predicted proteins | sample 6278441 | NCBI WGS metagenome assembly WUUC01 (sample SAMN13675441, study PRJNA597444) | soil metagenome | isolation source: soil | place: USA: Washington | collected 2017-10
TCGAGCGCCTCGCGCCGACCGTCGACGGCCCGGACATGGAGCTGATCGATCGCCAGCAGCGCGCGTTCGTCGACATCGCGCTCTCGGGTTTGTCGAAACGCGATCGCCGCTTCGCCGAGCTCTACTTTGGTGAGGCGAAATCTCCCGACGACATCGCCAAAGAGATGGGCGTGTCGGTGAGCACCGTTTATTCCAAGAAGGCGAAGATCAAGACCCGCCTGCAGTCGTTGGCTCGGGCCGCTGCATAGTGTTAGACGACGAGAGTGAGCGAACCGCAACCGCCGGTCGGTTGGCCCTTCGGTAAGAAGGCAAAACATGTTGCACGCATCCGGCTGCGCGACCTCATCCGCGCCGAACGCCAGCGTGCACGCCTCCACATTCATCTGATCAAACAGTCCGAGCCGATCGCCTCGCCGGATCGCATCGCGCTGGTGATCCTCGATCGCTGGAAAACGGCCGCCGCAGTCGAAGGCGGCGTCACCGGTGCGTTCGGCTTGCTCGGCGTCCCGCTGAACTTCCTGCTCTTCGCGTATTTTCAGCTCGCAGCGGTCGTCTCGATCGCAGAAGTGTATGGCATCGAGCTCGAAGGTGAAGCCGGCGAGGACGCGTTGTTGTCCGTCGTCGGCCGCGCGCACGGCATGGAAGACGTGGTGCGTGCGAGCCCGCGCGTGCTCGGCGCAGTCGCCAAAGCGCTCGCCATGCACTACGGCCTGGGCATCGTCGGCCGGCTCATCCCGCTCGCGGCTGCGCCGATCTCCGCGAAGCTGAACGAACGCGACATGGCGCGCGTCGGCGGCGAAGCGCTGCGCCGTTTCGGCAACGTCCTCTCTATCGAATAAATGTTCGCGCTGTTGTTGTTGGCGTCGATCGACACCGAGCTCACCGCGCGTGTCTCCGCGGATCTGGCCGAGGTCGAGGTTTTGGTGCGCACCACCTTGAGCGCGCCGGAAGACGAAACGGTGCTGGTGCTGGCCGCGGATCGCTACCGGCAGCTCCCGCCCGGCTTCACCTCCGCCCGCGAACGCGAATTGTTCCGCGGCGGCTACGATTTCGGCGGCCTCGACTTGGGCACGGTGTTCATCGACGGCAAGCCGTGCGCGCCTCGGATCGAAACCTTGCCCGATGGTGCCCGGTTGGCCACCTGTCCTAAAGGCCAGCTGGTCGAAGTGACAGCGCGGTTGCGAGTGCCCGAACGTTATGGTGCTTTCGGCCGGCACGCGGGGCAGCTGGTCTTGGCCGGCGCGTGGTATCCGTACGTGCGTTCCACCGAACGCCGCCGCCACACGCTGAAGCTGACGCTGCCGCCGGGGTACCGCGCGATTGAAAATTTGCCGGAAGAATCGATGACCGTGCCGCTCTTGGTCGTCCCGCCGAACGTGAAGCCGCGTGCGATCGACGGTGGCCGCGCTTGGCTTTACACGCGCGACCACGAGTCGAGGGAGTCGCAGGAGCTCGTCCGTTCGATGCGCGCGGCGCTGGTGTTCATGGAGGAAGAGGGCGGGCCGCTTCCCACGAAAGAGCGGCCTTGGGTGGTGCTGACGCACGCGCTCCGTCACGAGCTGGCGGTGCCCACCGAAGCTGTGACCATCGCCAGCGACATCGCGTTTCGGATGGCCCCCGTGGAGCGATTTTTACGCTTTCACCGCTTCCCGCTGATCCGCGCCGTCTACACCTCGGCGCTGCTCGGCCGCGAAGGGCCGCGATCGGCTGGTGGCCCCGGGAAGCTCGGCTTTGCCGAGCCGGGCCCCGAAGTCCGGCCCACGTCGGAGGCGACAGCGGCGTGGCTCGCGGATCGCTACGTGCGATCGCGGCACGGAAAAGCGGAGGACGCGTTCGATGTGCTCGGCTTTTGGTCGTTCATCCCGGCGGTCGATCTGTTGTTGTATGCGCCGGACGTTCCCTTCGAGACCGCCTATTTTCGCAAGGTCGACGAGACCGATCCGCTGACGCCGAACCTTCTCGACTATCCGAGCCCCTATGGCCACGGGCGGGTGATCTTCGAGAAGCTGCTCGATCGGATCGGGCAGCAGCGCACCGACGAAGTTTTCGCGCAGATCTTGCGCGGCGAAACGCTCGAAAAAGCGATCTCCGTTCACCTGGCCGAAGGTACAGGTCCCTTCCTCGACGCGTGGCTCCGGCCGCATCCGAGCGTTCGTTACCGGATCAAGGCCTGGTCTTTCGACCAGGGGACCGCGCGTATCGAGATCGAGCGCGAGGGGGAGGTGGTCGCCGAGCCGCTCTCCGTGTTGTTGGAAGACGAAGACGGCAAAGAGCGGATCGTGTGGAGCGAGACGACGACCGCCGCGGTGCGCGTGGTGACCGCGACCCTCGCCGCGCCGCTCGAATATGCAGAGCTCGATCCTTTGAGCCGAGTGATCGAAACGCCGACGGAGCAGACGCCGTCGCCGCGTTTCGACAACCGCTCGCACGCGAAGTGGAAGGTGCTGCTCAACAACTGGAACATCGCGGTCGGCGCGACCGGCGGCACGCTGGACACCGCGCTCGATGTCGGCTTTCAAAAAGAATACGACGTGCGCCTCCGTTATGCGGTTCGTGCGGACTACGATCCCGGCGCGATCGGTGTCTCAACCCGAAGCACGTACTCCTTCGGCAAGAACGTCACCCGTTCGCGTTTGTTGCAGTCGGTCGGCGCGCAGATCGAAGGTGCCTATCTCAGACCCGAGTTCGGCGAGACCACCGAGAGCGCCTTCGCGTTCGCGGGCCGGCTCACCTACAACTTCGACGATCGCCAAACTCTGTGGGCCGCGGAGCCGGGTACTTCGATGTCCGCGGCGCTCGACTACTCCCACGTCTTCGGCCAAGTGCGCGAAGAGCTCGAAGGCGGCGGCTCGCGGGAGGTCAGCGCCGACGCGCTCGCCCTTTCTTTGCGCTACGTGCGCGGATTTCGCTTCGACGGCGCCCACCAACTGACGTTTCGCGCGACGGCCGGCGCCTTCCTTCTCGGCGATCCGCGCGCGCAGATCCTTTTTCGCGCGGGCGGGCGCTCGAACCTGCGCGGCTACGAGGTGGACGCTGTTTTGTCCGAGGTCCGGGCGATCGGGAGCGTCGAGTGGCAGCACCCCCTTTTGCCGGAGGTCAGCGAGAACGGCTTCTTTTTATGGTGGGTCACCGGCATGGACGGCGCGTTTTATGCGGACGCGGCGATCGTGGCCGATGAGCTCTCCGCCCTCGATCGCGCCGTCTTTCTCGCGGACGTGGGCTACGGCGTGCGCCTGTACCTGCAATATTTCGGCGTCCGGCCGGGCGTCATGTCGGTCGACCTCGCTTTTCCGCTCTTCGACGTGCGTGGGCGCCGCGATCTCGGCCCGCCCGCCGTCTATATCGACTTCTCGCAATCTTTTTGATTCCACCGAAGGAAGGTGTGAGCGACATCGATCGTAGCTAGGACGGGCGATGTCGGTTGAGCTCGTCCACGGGCCGTGATAACGCCGCGCGCGAAGTACGAGAGGAGTTGATCTCAAAAGATATGACTGCATGGCGAGGGACTTTGGGTTTGCGTGCGATGACGGTTGCAGCGGGGGCGCTGTTGGTAACCGCATCTTTTCCTCAGGCGGCGCACGCGACCAGCACGCGCGCCTATACGCTTGGCGTGATGAATCGTTTCATCATCGATGATGCGAATCGCTGGCTTTATCCGCATACGATCGCGAATTTCGGCAGCTTGTTTTATGTCGAGCTCTTCGGCACTGCCCCGTCTCGCGCGACGGCGGCTCCGGGCTCGCAGCGTGTGACGAACACGCCGGGCGGTGCCGGGCTGACGGGCGCGCTCAATCTCGATCTCCAAACTTATGATGCGGTCGACTCCGTGCCGGTGATGCAATCGGCAGGCGGCGGCGCGATCATCAAGCTCACCGACGATCTGTTCATCGCGATGCACCTCTCGGATTACGAGAACACCACGGTGCCGAGCTTCCTCGCGTTGCTCGCGACGCAGTCGACGGGTGATCCGACGCTCGCGCCGGGTTGGCTCTCGGCTCCGCCGGATGCTCCGGGATCAGCGAACCGGAAGATCGATCTCTTCCTCGCTTACAACCTCCAGGATCTGGCGAAGTTCGGTCTCGAGCTGTCGTTCGGCTCGTCGAAATACAGCCGCACGCCGAACGACAACGACGCGCCGGTGCTGGCCGACCTCCAAGGCGGCGAAGAAGCGCGAAAGAACGACTCGATCAAAACGACCGAGCTCGGCTTCAACCTCGGCATCGGTCTCGACCTCGGTGAGGCCGCCGCGGTCGACGGAGCGTTCGGAATGATCTTCCACTCGCTCACGTACCTGCCGAACGATCGCGATCTGATCGAAGGCGGCGGCGGCGTGGAGATGCGCGCGGACGTTCGCGCGATGATCGGTCTGACGGAGTGGTGGGAGCTCGTGCCGGCGTTGTCGTTCCGTTACAGCTCGCTGTCGGCCGCGGACATCGCGGACTACAGCAACGGTTTGGTCTACGTCGATGGTGCCGAGCCCGCGCAGCTTCGCGCGGAGTACTTCATCACCGACGTTTCGGCGAAGCGGATCATCTTCGACCTCGGCGTCGCGGGTCACTTCAAGCCGACCGAGTTCCTCGATTTCTGGGCGGCCACCGGCGTGCAGTTCGGCAGCTGGAGCGCGTCGTTCGAGAACAAGATCGCGGATGCGGCTCCGGAGCTGATGCGCGACGAGAACCTCGAGATCTCACGCGATTCGATGTCGCATGACGCGGTTCCCTACGTGCGTTTCGCGCTCGAGGCTCGCTTGCTCTCCTGGCTCGATTTCCGCGCCGGCGTGATCAAGTTCCTCCGCGCGGATACGGTCACCGAGGACAAGCTCGACGACCAGATGCCGGAGAACAACCGCCTCAACGATGTCACCCGCGACTACCCGTTCTTCGATTACTTCGTCGGTGCCGCGGTGCACTACGAAGGATTCTTCCTGGACTTCCAGGTCGATCCGAACTGGTTCTTGCGCGGTCCCGATATCCTCAGCGGCTCGGGCGGCAACATGTTCATCAACGCCTCGCTCGGCTATCGGTTCTAGTCCGTTGGGTGTGGACCGAGGTCCACGCCGATCCTGTACTGTTGGGCAGCACAACCCTCGCAACCTCTCGCAAGTGCGGGGTTGCGAGCAGCCTCCCCGCAAGCGAAGCGCGCAGCGAGCGCAGCGAACGTAGGGCCGCAGGCGGGCTGTGCCCGCCGTTACCGGCCACGGACTCAGTCAAATGTCCGACCCGGAAGCGTGCGAAACGGGGTAACCGGATCGCATGACGAAGTGTACTCCTCGGCTGCTCAGCGTTGCGCTGCTCGCGGCTTGTTATCTCTCAGCCTGCAGCGGCGAAGACCGCGACGGCAACGGCACGATCAAGAAGAACAAAGACGCGGCGGTCGAGGAGATGGACTCGGGCATCGTCAACAACACCGGTGACTCCGGCGTTCCGGCCAGCGACACGGGCGTGAATCCGAATCCGATGGACGCGGGCGGCAATCCGAACGACACGGGCGTGAATCCGAATCCGACGGATAGCGGCGTGATGGACACCGGCGTGATGCCGCAGCCGGGCTGCACCAGCAACGCGGACTGCATCGCGCCGAACAACACGTGTTTGAGCGATGCGACGCTCGAGCCCTGCAACGGCGCGAACGATTGCCTGTGCGCGCAGTCCTGCGCGTTCGAGAACCCGACGAGCTGCGCCGGCAACAATCGCTGCGCGTTCCTCGGCACCGCCTCGACCGTTCCAGGCAAAGGTCTGTGTATCCCGGCGAACGGCCAAGCGGCGCATGGCGCCGCGTGCACGGGGACCTTCGATGCCCAGGGCCAGCTCACGGGCTCCAACTGCGAAGTCGGCAACTATTGCTGGGGCGCCTTCCCGGACAAGCCGACCGGCAAATGCGCGCAGTTCTGCAACCCGCAGGGCGGTCCGAATTGCACGGGCCTCACCGGCTACACCTGCGACAACTTCGGTGATCCGGCTTCCCAGGTCGGCCTCTGCTTGATCGCTTCGACCGCGAACGACAACGGCGAAGCCTGCGCCGCCCCGAACACCTGCACGGGTGGTAGCTGCGAAACCGGTCTCGGCGGCATCTGCACCGAAGACTGCGTGGATCCGCTCCAGTCGTGCAGCCAGGATTCGACGTGCCTCTACTTCGCGCAGGACTTTAGCATCGCGCTGTGCATGCGCAACTGCACCTCCGGCGCTGCCGGCGGCCCGGGCGACGTGTTCTGCGCGGGCGTCAACATGAACCTGATCTGCGAGAACGTCGCGAGCGATCCGACAATCGGCGTCTGCTTCCCGCGTTGCACCATGGACGCGGAGTGCGGCGCTGTCACCTGCAACGTGGCCACCGGCCATTGCAACTAGAATTGCCCCGTCGATGAATGTTGCTTCGCGCTCGCCCCGCCGCTAACCAGGGCGACAGATGGCGAGCGCGAAGAAAACTCCCGCAAAAAAAGCACCGGCCGAGAAGAAGAAGGCCGCTCCCGCAAAAACAGCTCCCGCTCTGCTGAAGACGAAGACATCGCAGAAGCCAGCGAAGCCCGCGAAGGGCAAGTCGAAGCCGGAGCCAGTGGTGCAGCTTCCGCCGAAAGTCGGCACGAAAGCTCCAGACTTCAAGCTCACCGCGGATGATGGTCGCGAGCTCAGCCTCAAGGACCTGCGCGGCAAAAACGTGGTGCTCTACTTTTATCCGCGCGATCTGACGCCGGGCTGCACCATACAAGCGTGCGGTTTTCGCGACGCCGGCAAAGCGCTCGCCAAGAGGAACGCCGTGGTGATCGGTGTTTCGCGCGACACGCCGGGGACGCACACCAAGTTCAAAGCGAAAGAGCGGCTGCCGTTCACGCTGCTCTCCGATCCGACGGCGGAGATGATCGCCTCCTACGGAAGCTGGGGCGAAAAGACGTTCATGGGCCGCAAAAACATGGGTATTTTGCGCACGACGCTGATCATCGACGGTGAAGGCAAGGTCCGGAAAGTTTTCCCCAAAGTTTCACCGAAGGTGCACGCGGACGAAGTCCTCGCGGCGCTCGACGAGATCAACTGAGATGAGCGAAGAGCCCGGCAAATATTTCATCGGCGCGATGCGCATGTTGCCGAAGAAACCGCTGTCGCGTTTGGTGCGGCGGTTGGTCTCGGTGCAGTCGAAGGTCGCGGTGGAGCGTTTCGCGAAGCGGTACGGCGCGTCGGTCGAAGAGGCGGAGAAACCGCTCGCGGAGTACACCAGCATCCTCGACTTCTTCACGCGGCGGCTGAAGCCCGGCCTGCGCCCGCTCGATCCGAATCCGCGCGCTTTGCTCTCGCCGGTGGACGGCGCGTACCTGGTCGGAGGGCCCGTCGGCGAAGGACAGCTCTTTCAAGCGAAAGGGCGGAACTTCACGCTGAACGCGTTGCTCGCGGACGAACGCGCCGCGGAAACGTTTCGGCACGGAACCTATCTGACCGTCTACCTCGCGCCGCGCGATTATCACCGCATCCACGCGCCCGTCGGCGGCGTGATCACCGGCTACACGTATCTTCCGGGTGAGCTGTTCCCGGTGAATCCGGCGGCCGTGGCGCACGTCGACGAGCTGTTCGCGCGGAATGAACGGCTGATCACGCATATCCAGAGTGAGACCTTCGGGCGCGTCGAAGTGGTGAAGGTCGGGGCGACCTGCGTCGGGCACATCAAGCTCGCGTATGACGCCGAGGTCTCGACGAATTGCGGGGCGCACGAGGTGGTGAAGAAGGTCTATGAGCGGCCGATCCCGGTGGCGCGCGGAGATGAGGTCGGAGTCTTCGAGATGGGCTCGACGGTCATCTTGGTGATGGAACGCGGCGTCGATCTCTTGCCGCTCGAGCCCACTTCGAAGGTTCGTCTCGGCATGTCGCTCGGGACACTTCGTTAGGAATTAGTTTCCGCCGAAGTCGTCTCGGCCCTCACCGGGGACCGGCAACAATTTCCATACTTCTGCGATCTCTTCGTTCTGCGGATCCAGCTCTTTCGCGCGCTCCAATTGAACGCGCGCTTCATCCATCTTCCCGAGATGCACGAACGCGCGCGCCCTCGCGGAGTACACGGTGCTCCGCTTCGGCGCCGCTTTCTCCGCGCGCTCCAAATCGGCGATCGCCGCATCGATGATCCCTTGTTCGATCCGTGCCCGCGCGCGCAGCTCGAGCACCTCGGATAACGCGTCGTGGTGCCGCTCCAGATTGCCCAGGCGATCGAGCTCGAGGTCGAGCACGCCCATGCATTGCCCGACGTGCACGTGTTTTCGACAGTAGAGCTCGACCGCGCCGTCCCACGCGGCGAGGTTCGCGGGATCTTTTTTCGCGAGGTCGAGGTAGAGCTCACCCGCCTCCTCGATCTTCCCCTCACGCTCCAGGGCGCGCGCTTTTTCGATGTCGTTCGATGGGCACGCGCTCAAAAAAGAAAACAAGAGGAGGGGGATCGGGAAGGGGACGGCTTGACCTCGCACGGCGTCCGGAGGTTATTGACACACGCGATGTCCGACAAGGTTCCAATGACCGTCCTCGGTTATGGTGCGCTCAAAGACGAGCTGAAGAAGCTGAAAAGCATCGATCGCCCCGAGATCAGCAAGGCGATCGAGATCGCGCGCGCCCACGGCGATCTCTCCGAAAACGCGGACTACAGCGCCGCGAAAGAGAAACAGTCGTTCATCGAGGGGCGCATTCAGGACATCGAGTCGAAGCTCGCCTTGTCTGAGGTGATCGATCCCTCGAAGCTCTCCGGCACCCGCGTGGTCTTCGGCGCGATCGTCACGCTTCAAGATCAAGAGACCGAAGACGAGGTCACCTACCAAATCGTCGGCCTCGACGAAGCGGATCTAAAGAAGGGCAAAATCTCCGTTACTTCGCCCATGGCGCGCGCGATGATCGGAAAGAGCGTCGGTGATGAAGTCTCCGTCAAATCTCCCAAAGGCGGATCGAAAGAGTACGAAGTCCTCAGCGTCAGGTTCGTCTAAAAAACGCCTCGCTCCCAAAGACGCCACGCCGGATACGCCGCTCTCGGCGATCGCCAAAATCGGCCCCAAAACCGCAGAGCGCCTTGCCGAACACGGCTTCGTCACCGCACGCGATATTCTGTTGTTCCTCCCGCGCCGCTACGACGATCGGCGCACGTACACCGCGATCGCCGAGCTGTCCGAGGGGACACGTTCGAGCGTTCGGGGTGTCGTCTCCGCAGCCGCGATCCGCTTCGCCGGCCGCCGCATCTTCGAGCTCGCCGTGCGCGACGACAGCGGCGTGTTGTCCTGCCGCTTTTACCGCTTCCATTCGAAAGCGATGGAACAGCGTTATCCGCGCGGACAAGAGGTCATCGTCTCCGGTGCGGTGTCGAAGTACGGTGCACAGGCGCGGATGTTTCATCCGGAGATCGATCTCGTCGCGCCCGGTGTCGAGCCGACGCCCGAAGGATTGATCGGCATCTACCGCGATCTCGACGGCGTCCCCGAAAAAACCTTGCGCGCGATCCTCCGCGAGCTGGCGCGCGGTGCGGCGCTCTTGCTCGAGGATCCGCTGCCGGCCGAGCTGCGCAAAAGGCTGAAATTGCCGGAGCTCGGGCGCGCGGTACAGGCGGCGCACGTCCCCGAGGAGCTGGATGATCACGAAATTCTCCACCGGCGTTTGGTGTTCGACGAGCTGTTTTATCTACAGCTCGCGTTGGCGTTGCGAAAACGCAAGCTGTCCGAAAGATCAGGTCGGGCACATGTCACGAACGAAGATCCGGTGGTGATCGCGCGCGGCATGTTTCCTTTCGAGCTCACCGCCGCGCAACAACGTGCGCTGAAAGAGATCGCCGCTGATCTTTCGATCAGGTCGCCCATGGCCCGTTTGATTCAGGGTGATGTCGGCTCGGGAAAAACGGCGGTCGCGCTGGCCGCCGCGGCGATCGTCATCTGGGGCAAAAGCCAGGTCGCGCTGCTCGCACCGACGGAGATCCTCGCCGCGCAACACGCGCAGCTCGCGCAACGCGCCCTGGAAAAACGCGGCGCAAAAGTTGCGCTGCTCACCGGCGGGCTGAAAACGTCGGTCCGAAAACCGCTGCTCGCGGCGTTGGCCGATGGCGAGATCGATCTGCTCGTCGGAACACACGCCTTGTTGGAGGACGATGTCGTCTTTCGTGATCTGGGATTGGCGATCGTCGACGAACAACACCGCTTCGGCGTCGAACAAAGAAAGGCGCTCCGTTCCAAACAAGCGCTGCCTCCTGATCTTTTGGTTATGACGGCCACGCCGATTCCGCGCACCTTGGCCATGGCGTTTTACGGCGATCTGTCGCTGACGGTGATCGACGAGCTGCCGCCCGGCCGCACGCCGGTGGTGACCAAGATCTTCGATCCGAAACGCCGCAGCTTGGCTTACGCGCATCTGCAGACGGCGCTCGCGGATGGGCGTCAAGCGTTCATCGTCTATCCACTGGTGGAGTCGTCGGCGAAGAGCGATCTTTCGGCCGCGAGCGATGCGGTCTTCGAGCTGGAACACCGCTTCAAGCCGCACGAGGTCGGTCTGCTTCACGGTCGCATGCGCGCCGAAGAAAAAGCGGAGGTGATGCGCCGTTTCGTGAACAAAGAGATCGCGCTCTTGGTGTCGACGACGGTGATCGAGGTCGGCGTCGACGTGCCGAACGCGACGGTGATGATCGTCGAGCACGCGGAACGTTTCGGTCTCTCGCAGCTTCATCAATTACGCGGCCGCGTCGGGCGCGGGGAACACGCGGGCGCATGTTTTTTGATCGCGGACGCTGCGAGCAAAGAGGCGCGGGCGCGGTTGTCGGTGTTGGAGAAGTCCGGCGACGGCTTCTTGGTCGCGGAGCACGATCTGAAGACGCGCGGGCCCGGTGAGCTGCTCGGAACGAAACAGCACGGTCTCCCTGAGCTGGAGCTCGCCGATCTGACACGCGACGCGAAGCTGCTCGAGCTCGCGCAACAAGAGGCGCAACGCCTCGCACAAAGCCCGGAGACGATCGACGCGGCGATGATGAAAGAGATGTCGCGCCGTTTTTCGGACCGACTCGATTTGATCGACGCGGGCTAGTGACGTTACGCTGGCGAGCATGTCGACGCCTCGCGATCCGCGCCGGCCTCCGGACGCTCGGCCCGAGCGGCTCAGGCTCGACGAGGACCTGGACCTCGGGCTGACTTCGGACAATTCGGATCAGCCGATCCCACTCGAGCTCGACGCGCTCGAAGAGCTGCCCATGGATGCGTTGTTTGCGCCGGACGAAGAGGGTACCGATCCCGGGCTCGCGATCCTTCAAGGTGAGCCCGAGCCGCTCGATCTGTCGGCGCTCGATATCATCGAAGAAGAGGCGATTCCGCTGATCGAAGGTTTCGAAGTCACGGCGATCGAAGAACGTGCACCCCGGCGGAGAAAGCCCGGTGATCCATCGGTCGCGCGCCGGCCGGCCGTGGCGGAGTTCGTCTTCACCGCCTGTCCTTCTTGCCAGACTGAGCAGCCCGATCCTGCGCCGCCGTTCTGCGAAACGTGCGGCCAGCGCCTGCGCAAGCCCGGAAAACGCGGCGCGCGGGATGCCATCTCCAAAACGAAGCGCTGCGGTGAGTGTGGCATCGGGAACTACGAAGAAGACTCGGTCTGCACCAACTGCGGCTCACGGCTTCCTTCTTGATTGACTCGTACCCACGAAAGCGCGGATACCACCCGTCGCGGTGCGAAAAAACCGCCATAAATTCCGCGTCATTTACGGCGACACCGACATGATGGGCGTCGTCTATTACGCGAACTATCTCCGCTATTTCGAGGCGGGACGTACGGAGCTGCTTCGCGCGCTCGGCGTCAACTATCGCGCGCTCGAAGCGTCGGGCTACGGGCTGCCCGCGGTGAACGCGTCGGTGCAGTACAAAGCGCCGGCACGTTACGACGACGAGCTCGAGCTGGAGACGGCGATCGTCGAGATCGGCTTGGGCAGTATCAAGATCGGCTACCGGCTCTTTCGCACGGAGAACGATCAGCTCATCACTACCGGCGAGACGACACACGCGTGCGTCGGACCGTCGGGAAGGATCGCTCGCCTTCCCGAATCATTGCGCAACAAGATCACGGAGGAAGAAGTCTGATGGAACGCAATCTGGCACTCGAGGCTGTCCGCGTCACTGAAGCAGCGGCGATCGCATCTGCGCGTCTCATGGGTCGCGGTGATCGGCACATGGCCGATGAAGTGGCGGTGAACGCCATGCGCAAAGCGTTCAACGAGCTTTTCATGAAAGGCACCGTGAAGATCGGTGAAGGTGAGCGCGACGAAGCGCCGATGCTCTACATCGGTGAACAGGTCGGACGCTGGGGCGACGCCGATCCCGAGGTCGACCTCGCGCTCGATCCGCTCGAAGGCACGAACCTTTGCGCGACCGGCGCGGCGAACGCGATCTCGGTGATCGCTATGGCCGAAGCGGGCAAGTTTCTTCACGCGCCCGACACGTACATGAACAAGATCGCCGTGGGCCCCGGTGGAAAAGGCGCGATCGATCTGAAGAAGACGCCTACGCAGAATCTACAGGCGGTCGCAGAAGCGAAGCGCATGAAGGTCGAAGATCTCACCGTGGTGATCCTCGATCGCCCGCGTCACGAAGCGTTGATCCGCGAAGTGCGCGAGGCCGGCGCGCGTATCAAATTGATCGGCGATGGTGACGTCTCCGCGGCGATCGCCACCTGCAAAGAAGAGGCGGGCGTCGACATGTTGATGGGCACCGGCGGCGCACCCGAGGGCGTGATCGCGGCGGCTGCGCTCCGCTGCGTCGGCGGCGACATGCTCGGCCAGCTCATTCCGCGCAATAACGAGGAGATCGAACGCGCCAAAAAGATGGGCATCACCGACATGAACCGCGTTTACCGCATCGATGAATTGGCGAGCGGTGACGTGTTGTTCGCGGCCACCGGGGTCACCAGCGGCGATTTCTTGAAGGGCGTCCGCTTCATGCGCGGGGGTTGCACCACGCAGTCGGTGGTCATGCGATCCAAAACGATGACCGTCCGCTTCGTCGACGCCGAGCACCACTTTCCGAATCAATAAAGCCGCGGGGTTATACCCGCGCTTGCGCGCGCTCCGGTCCGGCCACCAGAATGATCATGTCTGGCGAGGACAACGAGCGATGCTCGACGCTTACATCATCGAGGAGATCAAGAAACGGGAAGAGGAGCGTCGCCGCAAGGAAGACGCGGCCCGCCCGCGCCTTCGCATCGAGGTGCCCGAGCGTCCGATTCCCGAGCGCCCGCCGAAAGAACACGATCGCGATCGCGATGATCACGACGAGGACGACGACGACGAGCGCGAGCCCGGCGTCATTCGAATCGATCTTTAGTCGCTGGAGAAAATGATGAATCTCGAAGAGGTCGGCGGTGCGCTCGCACGCGTCGCGAAGGGTGAGCTCGAGCTTTCACAGCTCGCCGGGATGAACGCGGAGCAGCTGACGGCGATCCTTTCGCTGGCGCTGTCGCAGCTGCGCGCGGGCAAAGACGCGGAAGCGACGCGATTGTTGCGCGCCTTGGTCGCGCTCGATGACCGCAATCCGCTCTTTCACATGTATCTCGGCCTGGCGCTCGAACGCGCGAAAGATCTGCCGGGCGCGCTCGCCGAATACTCGGCGAACATCTCCTGTACGAAAGATCAAAGTGAGCTCTGCCAGGCACATCTGCTTCGGTGTCGCGCCTACTTGATGGCGGGCGACGTGGTTTCGGCGAGAGCGGATCTCGCCGCCGCAAAGAGGATCGACGACGGAAATGATCCGACCGTGCGCCAAGAGCTCGCGCAGCTCGAACATCTCGCGGGCGGTGCAACATGAGCGGCGTGAAGTTCCCCGACATGCAAGCGCGCTACGCGCAGGGCCGGCCCGAGCTGGAGAAAGCCGCGCTCGACGCGGTGAAACAAGCCGATCTGGGCGGGCTCAAAGAAGTGATTTCGTCCGTGCCGGGGATGATCGACGAAGCGTCGGTGGCGATCGCCAAAGCGGCCTCCAACACCGCCGGACCGCTGCGCGATCGTTTGCTTCAGCCGAACATGACGGAGCTCGCCGCCAAGGTGGAGCGTTACATGACGGCGTCGAAGCAGTTCGAGACGACCTTCGTCTCCGGCCAGTTGCTCGGCGGCTTGCGTGAAGCGGCGGCCGATGAGGATCGCGGAGCCTTCGCCAAAGCGCTGGTCGATGCCGTCTTCGCCCGCGGGATCTCGCAAGCGGAGTGGAGCGCGCTCTTGGGAAAATTCTCGGCGCTCAAAGACGCGGCCGGCGATCTGTCGATGGTCTCGAATCGCGCCGCGAAGACGGCGATTCGCGACGATCTGATCAAGCTGATCTACCAGCCGCTGATCGAAGGCGCGAAGACGCTGTCCTAGAGGACAGTGTTCGCGCGGGCAGTGCGCCTGGTCTCGCCGATCTGCAACGTACGCGCTTTTTCGGCCCTTTTTAGCGATAGCTCGACGCCGATCGCGTCGAGGCCGTAGTTGTTCGCCACCGCGAGCATCGTGCCCACGCCGCAGAACGGATCGATCACCGTGCGACACGCGGTGTGTGCGAGGAGAAATTGTGCGGTCGCTTCACACGCGGCGACGCCCATGGCCCGGGCCCACGGCATCTCGCCGAGCTTCGGGATCACGTCCGGCGAAGACTGTGCATGTTCGAGCGTGAGGGCGCGCGAGAAACACAACAGATGGGCGTACGCGGGGCGGCCGAAAGTCGTCGTTCCCGGGGGCGCGCGACAGACGACTTTGTTCCACAACAACTGTGCATTCGCGGCGTCTGCTCCGAGATGAACGAGGTGTGCTTTGTCGATCCAACGGCCGCCGAGCTTCACGTCGGTTTGAAAGAAGATCGCCGGTGCGTCTTGGGCGACGCGGGAACAGATCAACGAAGCGGTGTCGATGAACCACGCGCGCCAGCCGTCGAAGCCGAGCGCGGGAACTTCGGAGGAGTCGGGCAGCGAAGTGACGATCGCAAAGTCGCGCGGCAGCTCGTTCTCGCGAAGCCAGGCGACACCGTCACCCTGATGCACGACGCGCGAAGGCATCTACGGATTGAACAACTTCGAGGCGTCGACGTACGCGTTGTACTCCGCGAGCTTGTCGCCTTCGAAGCGCGAGACCGTGGCCCAAGGAACGGTGAGCTTGCTGCCGTCTTTGCGTACGTAGGTGACGAAGCCGTTGCAGAACGCGCGGTCGCCGAGGCTCCAGCAGTTCTGGAAGTCGTGGCTGATCCCGCCGATCGCGGCGAAGAATCCGCCGATGAAGTCTTGGATCCCGGCGCGTCCGGCGACGATCGAGTTGTTGGCGAATTGGAACTTGCCGTTTTCGGTGAAGGCGTTCGCGAAGCCGACGGCGTCGCGCGCGTCGACGCGTTCAAACATGCGATCGATGACTGGTTTGTAATCCATGCGCGACCTTAACTTACTTGGTGCCGCTGATCTCCGAGAAACGTTCTTTGATCTCTTCGGGTGACCACGCGCCGTCTTTGGTGACGCCTTCGGTCTGATCCATTTTGTATTCGAAGATCTTCGGGCCGTGGACGCCGAAGATGCGGCCGGTGACGTCTTTCGCCAGATCGGACGCCAAAAACGCGACCAAAGGCGCGATGTGTTGCGGGCCGAGCACGTCGTTCGAGACGCCCTTCATCATCGGCAAATCTTCCGTCATACGCGTGACCGCGACCGGCGCGACGGCGTTCACCGTGACGTTCATGCGCGCGAATTCCATCGAGGCGGTGCGCGTGAGCCCGTAGATGCCGGCCTTCGCCGCGCTGTAGTTGCCTTGCCCGAAGTTGCCGAGCAGTCCGGAGAGCGACGTGGTGTTGATGATGCGCCCGCCGTTGCCGAGCAGCTTCATCTGGCGCGCCGCGGCTTGCAGGCAGAGATAACTTCCGCGGAGGTGCACCGCGATCACCGCGTCGAACTCGGCTTCACTCATGTTCAGCAGCGTTTTGTCACGAAGGATGCCTGCGTTGTTCACCAGGATGTCGAGGCGCGAGAACTTGTTCATCGCCGCCCAAACCATGTTGTTCGCGCCTTCGGAGGTCGCGACGCTGTCATAGTTTGCGACCGCATCTCCACCGGCCGCTTTGATCTCCGCGACCACTGCGTCGGCCGCGCGGGTTGCGGCGCCGCTGCCGTCGCGCGATCCGCCGACGTCGTTCACCACGACCTTCGCGCCTTGTTTCGCCATGTAGAGCGCGTGTTCGCGCCCGATGCCGTTGCCGGCGCCGGTGATGATCGCAACTTTTCCGCTGAGGAGTGACATCATCGTCCCCTAGAGCGGCATTGACTCATGAGTCAATACTTTGTACCGGCGCAGCATGCTCGACATCGTTCATATGCATGCGCGCGAGATTCTCGACAGCCGAGGCAATCCGACGGTGGAAGTCGAAGTGCGTCTCTCCTCCGACGCTTGGGGCCGCGCGATGGTGCCCTCCGGCGCGTCGACCGGCGCACATGAAGCGCTCGAGCTGCGCGACGGCGTGAAGGAACGGTATCTCGGCAAAGGTGTCGAGAAGGCGGTCGCGTCGGTGAATGAACAGATCGCACCCGCGCTCCTCGGTTACGACGCATCCGATCAATATGACATCGACGCGACGCTGCTCTCGCTCGACGGCACGGACAACAAAGCAAAGCTCGGCGCAAACGCGATGCTCGGTGTGTCGCTCGCCTGCGCCCGTGCGGCGGCGGCGGCGTACGACCTTCCGCTGTACCGATATCTCGGCGGCGTCAACGCGCGCGTGTTGCCGGTCCCGCTGATGAACGTGATCAACGGTGGTGCACACGCCGACAACAAGCTCGATATTCAAGAGTTCATGATCGTCCCGCGCGGCGCAGCGACCTTCAAAGAAGGCCTGCGCTGGGGCGTGGAAGTGTTTCATCACTTGAAGAAGATCTTGAGCAAACGCGGCCTCTCCACTGCGGTCGGCGATGAAGGCGGCTTCGCGCCGCACCTCGATTCGAACGACGCTGCGCTCGACGTCTTATTGGAAGCGATCACCGCCGCCGGCTACAAACCGGGTGAAGAGATCGCGCTGGCGCTCGACGTCGCAGCTTCGGAATTCTACAAAGACGGCGTCTACACTTTGGCCGCCGACGAACGCACGCTGAAGACGACCGAGATGATCGGTTATCTCGAGACCTTGGTTTCGAAGTACCCGCTGGTGTCGATCGAAGACGGCCTCGCCGAAGACGATTGGGCGGGATGGGCGGAGATCACCAAACGCCTCGGCAGCCGCGTACAGTTGGTCGGCGACGACTTCTTCGTCACCAACGTCGATCGCCTGCAGCGCGGCATCAAAGAGAAGTGCGCCAACTCCATCTTGGTGAAGGTCAACCAGATCGGCACGCTCACCGAGACGCTCGAGACGATGAACCTCGCGCGTTCGCACGGCTACACGCAGATCGTCAGCCACCGTTCGGGCGAGACCGAAGACACGACGATCGCGGATCTCGCCGTCGCCACCAACGCGGGTCAGATCAAAACCGGCTCGGCTTCGCGCGCGGACCGCACCGCGAAATACAATCAGCTGCTGCGCATCGAAGATCAGCTGGGCCCGGCCGCGCGTTACGCCGGACCGGACCTCTTCCTCGCGAAGTAACTAGAACTGTCCGGGAGTACAGTCGGTGACCGCGCCTGCCGGATATCGTCCGGTACACCAGGTGGCGGCGAGCTTCGGCGCTGGAAGGCGAATGGTGTCGGTTCCGCTACCGGTGATGAACACGCCGGGACTGCCGTCCCCGTCGAGATCGCCGAACGCGACGCACACGAAGTCCTCTTTCGTCGCGTCGCAGGTGTAGCGGTAGTAGACCGGTCCCGGCGGCACGTAGCCGATACACGAAGCTTCGAGGCAGGCGCCCTGATCCGAGCTGCACGCCGCGTTGCACTCGCGCTCTTCCCACATCGCCGGGAGCGGTGCCGGATCCGACGCGGGATTCGTGCGGACCGCGGAATAGAAATTGTTGTCTGCACGAAAGGATTCTTGATTCGTGCGCAGCTGATTCAGCACCATCTTCGCTTCGCTGGTCTTCGCGCGCAGCTGAAAACGGATGAAGTTCGGGATGGCGATCGCCGCGAGGATGCCGAACACGGGGATCATCGCCACCGGCAACACGATGGCCACGATGGCCATGGTCTTTCCGCCGAGCTGACCATTCGAGTTGCTGATTTGGATCAAGGCGATCACGCCGAGCACGATGCCGATCGGCGCGCAGATGATCGAGAAGACGAGCGCGACGATGGCGAGCGTCGAAGACTTGGGTCGATTGTCGGGCAGGTTCATCGCGCCAGGCTCTAACGCGTGCGACCGCAGAGATCTAGACGCACGCGCGCGTACCGGATCATGCGCAGTCTGCGTCGCCGATCGACGAACGTCGGTACCCAACGCAAGGTCGTCGTCGCGAGACGCGCGCAGCCGCGCGCTCGAGTGGATCGCGCCGCGATCGCTGGATGGCAAGCTGCTTGCTTTGGGTCACTTCGCAAAATCACTTCTGAGCTTCGATGCTCAACACGAGGAGAACTATGCCGAATGTGAACAATCCACCTGCTTTGATCGCCCAAGAAACCGGTGCGTGGTGTTTCGCAGCCGCAGAACAAATGGTGCGCGCGTATTACGGGTTGGAGGCGCGCAATCAATATCAAATTGCGCGAAGGATCGCCGCTGCGCGCGCGGAGCTCGATCCGCAATTTCAAGAGACCTGGCAGCTCGCGCAGGCGCTCGATGCGTCGATGGAGCAGACAGAGAACGGCGGCGCCAACCTGGCCAGTCAAGTCGTGCAGCTGGTGCGCACCCAGTGGGGCGCCTTCGATCACGACGCGACCCATGGACACTTCGAGGCGAATCTGACCGCGGAGATCGTGAAAAGAGAGATCGACGCCAACCGCATCTTCGTTCTCGGCGCCGAAATTCACTATTACGTCGTCTATGGATATAGCGACGACGGAAAGACGATGCTCGTCCGCGATCCCTGGCCGGCAGGGACGGGCGGCATGAGAGCCACAGTGTCGCTGGCGACCTTCAATGGCTGGAATGGCCATACGGCGATTCTCTTTGGATGATTCGCAAACTATGAAGGTTCATGAGCAACCTTTTAGTGAGCGCGTTCTCCGGTCATGTCTTCGGCGTCGATCCCGGGAGCGGTGAGGTTCGCTGGGAGCACGAGCTCGACATGGCCGGCAACGCGACCGCGGTGGTGCTGACTCGGGACGCGGTCTTCGCGGCGACGTTCTCGATGCTGTCGATGATCCGCTACCCGAGCGGCGAGCTGGTTTGGTCGGTCCCGACCAGCGCGAGCGGCCGTGCGACCTTGCTCCTCGATGATGACCGTTTGTTCGTGGCGAAGCGCGGCGAGATCGAGGCCTTCGCCCTCGACGGCAAAACGTTGTGGCGAAATCGTTTCAAAGGAAAAGGTTTGGGCTCCGTCGTGCTCGGCGTGCCGGGCAACGTCGCGCAAGCAGATGACGCGGGGTGAGCCTAATACTTCTCGTTGTTGCAGTAGCTCAGGCGGTTCGCCGGATATCGATCCTTACAAGTGCCGGCGGCCATCGCCGGTACCGGCATCCGAAGGTGCTCACCGCCTCCGTTCGCGCTGCCGATGATGTACACGCCCGGGTCTCCGTCGCGGTTGAAGTCGCTGAGCGCGACGCAGACGTATTCATCTTTCGATGTTTCACAGAGGTACCGGTAGCGCACCTCGTCGCTCGCCAAGAACGTTAGGCACGAAGCCTCCGTACACGCGGACACCTCTGTTCGACACGTCTCCGGGCACGGCCTCTTTTCCCAATCCTCGAGGCTGCCGCCGGGTTTCATGGAAGGATTCATCGCGAAAGACACGTAAGCTCCCCGTTCCTTGCGGAAGAGCTCCTGCGCGTCCCGAATCCGATGGAGCACCGCGGACTCATCTATGTGTTCGCGGGCGCGAATCCTGGTGAAGGTCGGGACGTAGAGGACCGCGAGCTCGCCGCAGGTACGCAGCACTGCCAAACTAAGAGCGATGATCACCACCGCACGCAGCACGCGCGAACGCTGCCAGAGATCCCTCCAGCGACCCTGCAACGTCTCCAGGCGAGCGTAAAGCGGCGGCAGAGCCATCGATCCAGCCTGTAGCGCGGGCGAGGCCCCAGATCCACACGGCCACCACGAACACGATTCCGCACACCGCAACGGCGCGTGAATTCGGCTCGGGCAACCAGGGTAGGAAAACACAGACGACTGTCCCCGCGAACAGGAAGAACGAAAACGGATGGAGCGCCCACGCTTCGCTGAAATGAAGATGTGCGATGGCGAGGAAGGCGCGCGTCAGGCCACAGCCGGGACAGGGCACGTCGAACAGCGCCCGCGAGGGGCACAGCGGAAGATTCGGAAACGTGTCGAGGGAGAAGAAGAAGCTCGCGGCGAGCACACACAATGCGAGCGCGCTCGCCGCGTATTTTCCGGACATTTATTGATGCGGGTTGAATTGCGGGGGCATCGACGGTTTCTTCTGATCGTTGGCGGCGTCTTTCGGATCCGCCGGAATATCGAGCAGGTCTTTATTCGTCTTGTTCACCAAAGGTTCGACCGCCCAAGCTGCGACCTGCACCACGTAGCTCGAGGTCGACGCCTTCACGATATAACGCGCGTCTTTGTCGAGCTTCGCACCAACTTTGATCACGTCCGTGGTCATCTGCTCCGGCATCTTGCCGGCGATCGACGACGTCCCCGTGGTCAACGTGACCGTCGCCAGCGGCACATCGAGGCCGTGCTCCGGCTTCTCCGTTTTGCCGACGGGCTCTTCGAGGTTGATCGTGCTCGCCTTCCGCACCAGATCGTCGATCACCGATTTCTTCACCGGACCGGTGACGCCGTCGGCGATCCATTCGCCGGACACGTTGCGCGTCAGGTTGATGGTGCCGTTCTTGTTCTGAATGCGCACGCCATACACGTTGCTCTCGGGAATCTTCAGATAGGTGCGATCGACCCAGTCCCAGGCGCGTGCGCCCGCTTCCCAGGACGTGAAGTCCGCGACCTGCACCACGTCGTCGCCGCCGACTTTACGAAGGTGCACGTTCTTGAAGCTCGGCGAGCTCCCGAGTAAAAAAGAGAGCTCTTTGCCGTCGTGCACCAGCGTAATCTTGCGCTGATAACGATCGTCGGCGACCTCCACCTTCTTGTGGTTCACCGAACGCGTCAGCACCGCGCCGCGCGACTTGAGCTTGGTCAGCTTCTCGAGAAACTCTTCCACCTTCGTCTGATCGGCAGGGAAGTTGTCCGCGTTCGCAACGCCCCACGTCGCGCCTTCCTTCGCGAGCGTGACCGAGGTCTGCGCCGGGCCCGACGGGTCATCCTTCAGCTCGCCTTTGATCTCGAGCTTGGTGATCTTCGAAACCTCGAGACCCTCGAACACCTTCACCGGCGCCGTCATCACGGCTTCGTCGCCCGAAAAACGCATGCCCATCAACAAGAGGACCTGCACCAAGAAGAGGACGACCAAAATTCGATTCGTCTTGTTCATGACCGCACCTCCGTCGTCGGAGTCAACGGCGTCGAAGGCGGAGCTTCACGCCGGCGTTTGTTCGTATCCAGCTCCATCGCCACCATGCGGCGGCGCCGTCCCATGAAGACGA
>WUUC01013367.1_pt1 | contig 21550 bp, 19 predicted proteins | sample 6278441 | NCBI WGS metagenome assembly WUUC01 (sample SAMN13675441, study PRJNA597444) | soil metagenome | isolation source: soil | place: USA: Washington | collected 2017-10
CGGTTTATCCTCAGTTTCCCGAGGTTATCCACGTCCTTTGGGCATGTTGACTACGTGTTACTGAGCCGTTCGCCACGTATTATTCATACGTTGACTCGCATGGCTTAGTCTCACTCTGATAGCAGTCGGGTCCGGCAGGATCAACCGGAGTCAATCCTTTGCAGGATTTTAATAATTTTAATAAGAGTACGGCCGGACAACTTTGCTATGTTAGTTATTGTGCGGGTCGTGTGACCAACGTCAGATTCAATGATACACATCGAACCTCCATATTATGAGCGCAACTGGAGGTCAGTGGATCACAAAATGGCACTAGGACCAATACATCCTCACTGACGCCGCCTTATAGATTACGTTCACACAGCATGTCACGTAATTAGAATATAAATCTTCGCGCTCCTACTTAAATGAGATATTTTCCATTCAAGTCGATATCAAATAGTTTCTTAGACATCAAAAATTTTTGTTCGGAAAAATGTATATGGCTCTGTCAAAAATTTATTGATTCATCTGTATTCTACTTATGGAACGCTAGTAAACTCCAAACAATTAAAAGAATCCCTCGAGGTTTTCGTAGATAAGGATAGATGAAATTTGAAGAATATCAGGCAGCCTACCAAAGAAAGACTCGATTATCAAAAAAGCTCTACGCCCGTTCGCAACATGTTTTCGCGGGAGGAATAAATCATAACATTCGATTCTTTAGTCCTTACCCTTTTTTCGTACAGAAAGCAATCAAGAATTGCCTCTTCGATGTTGACGGCAATAAATATACAGACTACTGGATGGGCCACTGGGCTCTTATTCTTGGACATTCACACCGAGCAGTTTCTTCCGTATCTTCCAGACAAGCTAAATCCGGAATACTGTTCGGTACTGCAAATACCTTAAGTGTGCAATTAGCTGAAACAATTCAAAAACTTATGCCCAGGGCTGAACTAATGCGATTTTCAAGTACAGGTTCTGAAGCAACAATGTATTCTGTGCGTTTAGCCCGAGCAGCTACTGGGAAAAGAGTGATTGCGAAAGTGATTGGAGGATGGCATGGGTTTAACACAACTCTGTTGCAGACCGTAAATTACCCGTTCGAATTTGATGAAAGTTTAGGCTTAATTCAGGAAGAAGAACAATTTGTGGAATCCATACCTTTTAATGATTTAGATCGTTCTCTAAAGATACTAGAGACCAGAAAGGATGATTTGGCTGGCATAATCATTGAGCCTGTCCTCGGAGCAAGCGGATGCATCCCCGCTACTCGCGATTATTTGATAGGATTACAGGAGTTTGCAAAAAAAAATTCAAGTCTTTTCATTCTAGATGAAATTGTCACGGGATTCAGGATTTCAATTCATGGTGCAATGAGTGAATATAACCTTGAACCTGATTTATTTACACTGGGGAAAATAATTGGAGGAGGTATGCCTGTGGGTCTTGTTTGCGGCAGCAAAGAGATAATGTCGCTTGCAGACCCTATCCTGAGAGATCAAAAGTACAAGCGATGTTCAATAGGAGGTGGGACATTTTCAGCTAACCCGGCAACTATGAGCGCAGGACTCTCAACACTAAATTATCTGAAAAGTAACAAGCAGACCATTTATGCAAAGTTAAATTCCTTGGGCGAACAACTAAGAAAGAGACTTACACGTCTGTTTAATGACTCAAAAATTAATGTAAAGGTGACTGGAATGGGGTCGCTTTTCATGCCTCACTTTCTCGGAAGAAGAGATAACAACAAGGACAAAGTCGATAACGCCCTGGATGTGGCAACTTCGAACCAAAAGCTCTTACATATGTATCACATTTCACTTATGGCCAGACACAACATTTTTTTTCTTCCAGGTAAGATGGGCTGCTTCTCTGTTGCTCACAACACCAATGACCTAGAGCGATTAATCTCTGCAACCGAGGCCATAGTGGAGTCAGGAGTGCTCAACTGACAAGAGCACTATGGGATCTTGATTAGTGATAACAGATCAGATTACATGAATCAGTTTAATACGCGTGCAAGCCTATGGCGTTGATGATAAGAAGAGTGACTAGTGATATCCTCAGGATATTTGGGGATAGATTTCTTTCTCCTGAGGAGGAGAAGAAACGTTTAGGATCGATCACTTCGACCGATTGTATGCCCAAGGACTCGAGTATGCCTCTAAATGAAGAAACTGCAATAAATCCCAAAGGAAGATTTTGGATAGAAGCCTATGGTTGTTCTTCAAGCATGAATGATTCTGAAATTATATCTGGGATTCTAAGAAATGAGGGGTACTTGATTTCTAAAACACCGTATGATTCTTCAGTTAACATTATCGTAACTTGCTCTGTCAAAGATGCCACAGAACATAGAATGTTACATAGAGTGAAAAAACTCACAGAATTAGGAAGTCCGTTAATTGTTGCTGGCTGTCTTCCCAAGGCTGAAAGCCGCAAAGTCGAAGCACTCAGTCCCTTCGCGAGTTTGATGGGACCTGACACGATCGAAAAGGTAGCAGAAGTTGTCAGCTCTGCCATTTCGGGACAAAGGCAGGTCGAACTTGAAGTCAATGAGTCGTCTCCGAAACTCAACATACCTAAAATACGGCTCAATCCTGTAGTAAGCATAGTGCAGATAGCCAGCGGTTGTTTGAGCGAGTGTTCTTTCTGTCAGACGAAGTTGGTCAAAGGAAATTTGAAAAGCTATAGACCTGGAGATATAGTTAGGCAAATCAAGGCAGACATTAACCAAGGGTGTAAAGAAATTTGGCTATCGTCAACAGACAATGGTTGTTATGGAAGAGACATTGGCAGCAATTTGGCTTCACTGCTCCAACAATGCTGCGAACTTGATGGAGAGTTCAAGATAAGAATAGGCATGATGAATCCAATGTATATTCCTCAGTTATTGAGTCCATTACTCGACATTCTTTTGCACGAAAGCAAAGTATTGAAGTTCCTACACATACCTGTACAAAGCGGTAGCGATAGAATATTGCGAAAGATGCGAAGAGGCCATTCTGCGTTGACATTCATGAAGGGGGTACAATTTTTTAGAGAGAGGATTCCAAAGATTACAATTGCTACTGATATCATAGTAGGTTATCCCTCAGAGACGGAAGAAGATTTTCAGCAAACTGTGGACTTACTCAAGAAGACTAGACCAGACGTTATTAATATCTCAAAGTACAGCGCTAGGCCCGGTGTTTTAGCTTCTTCTGAAAAGAAGGTCCCTAGTCACATTACTAAGAAAAGGACGCATACTTTGGACAAACTTGCAAAGGAAATTAGTTTGGTCCGTAACTCTCAATGGGTCGGGTGGACTGGAAATATTATAATAGATGAGGTAAAAGACAATTTCATACAGGGAAGAAATTTCGCATACAAACCTGTTGTTTTGGATCCAACCCATTGCAAGAAGGCGAGCATATGTGCTTTATCATTAGGGTCTGAAATCAAGGTAACAGTTTCTAAATTTACTAAGCATGCACTGTGGGGGAACCTGCTATAGCTCACAATAAAATGATCTGGCTCAACTGTTTGTTTCCCTCATATTCGGAGAGCACCGACCGAAACTCTTAACTAATAAATAGTCTACACCACATAGGGGAAATTTTGATGTCTGATCAAGATTCTGTGAGGATGAAAAATCCTTTATTACTGATAGGCATTGGTGGTGTGGGGACCAAGCTGGCCGCCGCTTCTAACAATAATCTTGGGTATGACTGCTTGTTAATTAGTAATGATAGGAGGGATCTTACAAGCGACAATTGCGATTCAGTCTTTATTGATTCTCAGCCCTGGGTGAACCCATCTAGTCACAAGATCCGTTCTTTGGGATTCCGATCCGAAGCTAAAATTAGATCCAGTTTGGGAGCTCACTCCACGATAGTACTGGTTGCGAATTTAGCTGGGAGATGCGGTACGGCAATTGGTCCCCTTATAAGTAGAATCTCAAAGGAAGATCCTTCAAAAAAAGTAATCTCTTTTGTCATAATGCCATTCAGGTTCGAGAAGGACAGGATATTCCAAGCTGGTGTCTCACTGAGGCGCTTGAGAGAATCCTCTGATGCTACAATAGTTATCGATAATGATGCTCTCTTGAATAACAACCCTGACCTATCACTAACCAAATGTTATGAAATCACAAACGAGGCACTCTGTGGGGTTATTTCATCTATTTCTAGTACATTTATTCAGAATTCAGTAAGCCTTTTGTGCACGGGAAGGCCGGACAGTCAATCAGCAGAATCACATGTCAAGGATTGTCTTTCCATGTTGTATGAGAACTCCGATCCATCGGCCATAAAAATGGCTACTCTCTATCTTATGGGTGGGACCGAACTCTCGGTCGGCACAGTGAATTCCATTGCGAACATTCTCCACGAAATCTTTAAGCAACAAGAGGTGGTTGATGTATCCCTTGCGATGCCCAATTCGCAGGCACTGAGGGTGCATCTGCTTGCGGCCGTACATGAGACGACACGATTTAATAATTATGATCCACTTGCAGAAGTAATCCCCAGAGAAAATACTCTGGACTGGGAAGAAATGGAGTCTTCACCAGATATTGAAATTACAATACCAAATCTAGAGTAGTACCCAGATTCTCTCGACACTCTCAGAGTATGCTAGTTTATTTGTATAATACAACGTCGAAAGGTTAGAAGGAAAACTGGGCGTGTCTATTTCGCCTCAAAACGAAGGTTATTTCTTGTTTCACTTTTTTGTCTTTTTTCCTTTTGTTTTTTTAGCCGCTGGTTTTTTCTTGACTTTGCTTGATTCCTTTGGGTCTTTTTCTTCAGTATCTGACTGTTCATTTAGCTTTTCATCTTGAACCTTTTCCGTATCTGGTAACGGTTCCTGCGCTGGTTCTGATTCGGCTTGCTCTTCAATTGCTTCACTTTTATCACTGTCCTTCCTTATAGCTTCCTCGTAAGGAGAAACAATCACAACCCCATCCTCATCTTTAGTCATTCTAACTCTCAACCTTCTGGGTGGATTTGCTTTACCTTTTTTCCAAACATGTCTGTTTAGCTCCTGATCTAATTTGACTACATTACTCTTCATATGTTTTTCAGCAAATCCTCTTATCATATTTACAACTCTGTCAGTTCTTCGATATCTCGGAGTTAACCAGGCCTTCCCGAGATTAATTGTGTAAATCCGGGATAGGTTCTCTTCGGCTGATGACGACATTATTTTTCCTCACATTAAATATTGTTAATATTCTCCTTATCCGACGTTAACGTCAGACCTCCGCCATAGCCTCCTCTTGGGATTAGTTCTCACATGTCTATGAGTTCGTATGATAACCCATGCTGGTACTGGTTGATTTTGATTTATACGACCCAAGAGTCTTTTTTTTCTCGAGGTATTTTTTCTGGCGGCCATAACAAGAAGAACCTTATATTTTACCTATTTTTAAGTGTTCTTTGTTGATTTTCAGCGAATAAAGAAATGAAACACTCCTATAGCTTCAAACAATGGTAAAGACTATGTTTCTTAATTCATTCTGACTGGCTGCCAAATAGGTTTTTATTCCATATTGACAAAATTGTCTTATTGCTATTCCCCAAACGATGTTCCTATAGATCCGGAAATAATCTGTGTCAGTATCCGCCATCTGAGGTGATTTCCGTCGTTACAGAATCTGGAGAATTTATGGTGGGGGTAATATGTTCTGAGCACAGAAATGACGTAAAAAGTCGCATTAAGCAACGTCAAAAGAGAGGTGAAATTCCGAGCGGAAATATTAGATTTCAGGATATTAAGATAGTTACTACGAACTGTGTGAAGGTATATTGAAAAGAACTTGTGTAGTATTATTTTATTGATCAGAGGATAGAATCTTTTCTGGACCAGAAGATCGAAATATACCTTTTATCTGGAACATCGTTGATTGTTATCCTCATATATCATTTGTATTAACTGAACAGACAGGTCCAGAACCGTCAAGCACATTAATTAAATTTTGAGCGGCGATTCTTGACATTTTTGTCCTCGTGTCAACGGTGGCGCTACCAATATGTGGTAACACGATTAAGTTCGATAAGCGCAACAGCTTATTACCTTTAGTAAGAGGTTCGTGGCTATAAGTATCTAATGCCGCCCCCCGAATCCACTTTTTCCGTAGGGCCTCGGCCAGATCATTTTCATTAACGATACCCCCCCTTGCAGTATTGATAAGGTATGAACTCTTCTTCATTTTGCTAAATTCATCCCTGCCGAGCATGTTAGAACTATCTAGATTAAGTCCGGTATGAATGGTGAGAAAGTCGCTATTTCTGAGTAGTTCATTCATCCCTACATACGTTACACCCAGTTCTGCCTCAAGACTCTCATCTAACCGATGCCTGCTATTATAAATGACATCCATTTTAAATCCCTTTGCTCGCCGAGCCACTGCTCGACCGATCCTTCCCAATCCAAGAACACCTAATGTCGAATTGTGAACATTAGAACCCAATAGCAGATTAGGCATCCATCCCACCTTCCATGCTCCTCTTCTTACAAATTTGTCAGCTTCGACTATTCTTCTTGATATGGCCAAAATTAGGGCGAAAGTCAAGTCTGCTGTGGCCTCAGCAAGTACATCACCAGTAGTCGCAACAACGACACCCCTTTTTGTCGCCTCTGTCACATCGATGTGATCATAGCCTGTGCTATAGGAACTTATAACTTTGAGGTTTGGTCCCGCTTCATCTAGCACTTTCTTATCTATCTTATCAGAGAGTGTACATAGTATCCCGTCCATATTTCGTATGCCCTTACTTAACTCCAGTCTTGTTGGTGGCCCGATGGAGTCATGAATGGAAACTTGATATTTGGCTGCAAGCAATGAACTAGCCGGTTCAAGAATCTTCCTAGTTAAATATACTCTTTTTTTCTTCACGATACTGATGCTGTTCAAATCATCGTATGTAATATCCTTGCTATTATTCGAAACATACAATTTATTGAGATTTTGGCTCTCATATAGGAGAAAAGAGCTATAGCCTGCTGATAATTAATGCAGGTAACGAATACTATAAAATGAGTAACAAAACATATCTTTATCGTCGTTCCTCGAGCACATGGTAGTAAGATAGAAAATGGATTTACTTGATAAAAAAATTTTATCTTCGTTGTACCTTAGTTCACTTGTTCCAGAAATATCACCTTATGATAGAATTTGGTCTGGAAGTCATGTTCCAAGAGAGGTCTATGATCAGAAAATATTAGAGCTTTCCCGAAAAGGACTTGTTGACAATAATCATGATCCGCAGATCTCCTTTATTGGGAGGGATTCCATAAGAGTTGTTTTGGTTGGAGGAGTTTTTGACCTGATTCACCCCGGCCATGTGCATACCCTTAAAGCCGCTAAAATGCTTGGTGACGTTTTGGTAGTAGTTATCGCCAGAACGGCTACTGCGAAAAAAATACGAGGGGAAAGAAAAATCTTTCATGATGAACTACTCAGGCAGGAATTGGTTTCTTCGTTGCAGTTTGTTGATCTTGCGATTATCGGTAAGGAAGGAACACTGTATGATACGGTTGAGTTTGTAAAGCCAGATATTATTGCATTAGGATATGATCAGGCTCACACCGAAAAGGACATTTCGCAAAACTGCGCAGCACGGAAGCTGAACGTAAGGGTTGTCAGACTAAATACACCTTTACCAGTAACTAAGAGCTCGAGGATGAAAGATGATCTTGGGGATTCATTCTATAATACCTAATGTGCTCGTTACCTCTTGTAATATGAGCTGTAACTGAGATATAATCTCCATTCTTAATTTTGGCACTTTCTTTAATTGAAATTGGGGCGATGATTTCTATCGTGTTGTCGTCGTAGTGTGTGCGTTCCAGAACGAGTAAAGCAGCGTTTTTGACAAGTTCGTTATTAATTTCTACTGGATAACATTTTACCCATCCATAGGTTCTAAGTTTATCAGAAAACCCATCAATAAAAACCGAAGGATATGTACTCAAGTCTCGTCTCGAACGAATGGAAACAGGATCTGAAAGTTTTATATTCAGAGTGCCAGGAAAGGGGGTATAGCCAAGCTTTTGTCTAAATTGCTTGCGGTACCCTTCAAGTGACATGTAATAAGCTCCCTCTCCCATTCCCGAAACAACGCGGCCTTCCAACGTTATAACCTCGCCTCCGTACGACTCTATTGCCGAACGCAATTTGTTGTAAAAGTTGCTAACTTGCAAATAACCTTTATCTGTAATCTTGATTCTTGTAGAGTGGGCTGTTCTCATCCTATCTACGTAACCCATAGTCTCTAGCTCAAGAACGTACTTTGAAGCTGATTGTTGAGATCTATCTATATGTTTGCTTAACTGAGTAGTCGTAAGTTCAACATAGTTCTGGTGTGCACCCAAAAACAGGAGATGAATCAAAGTCAGTATATGTTGAAACCTAATGTCCATTATGACATCTAATTGATAACACCCATATCGTGAAACGTACGTACTTTGATATCTGATGTCCTCCTGAGATCTCCAGTTCTATGCCCGATAATATACTCAATTCCGACCTTGTCTGCTGCCTCTACTAGTCTCTGGGTGATTATGCCATCTAGCACTAGCATCTTGGCCCCTTCTGTCCCATTAAGTTTCTTCATGAGATCTGAGACTGGGAGCTTGAGGATCGTTCTCATGGAAGGATCGAGTATTATGGCCTCTAGAGTCTCATTGATTTGTGGATACAACTCTTTTACAATAGATAATACTTCATAACTATCATTAGTGCGTGAAGATTTCTGGCTGGGAGGAACCTGCTGGTTTATGTCCTGGGAGACATCTTGCGCCTCCTTCTTTTCTCTTCTGTGTTGCAATTTTACTTCGGAACCGTATGCGTGTTCCTCAGCAGTTTGCACCTGACGCGGAGCATACGCGTTTTGTCTATTATCGAGAACAGTGGTTGATGATATTACCTCCTTTAGAATCTCAGTTATCTCAAGAGGTGTTAGTTCTTCAACCTCGCTTCCAGCCGGTGCTCTCAATACTTTATGTATTGTTACGAGACCTTGTAGTTCCTTAAGTATCAAGTCTCCTGCTCTATCTCCGTCAATAAAGGCTACTACTTTCTTACCCTCTGTAAGATTAATTATCGTCTCATCAATTTTTGCACCTTCTATAGCAATAGAATTATCAAATCCTGCTCGGAGCAAGTTGATAACATCTGCCCGGCCCTCAACCAGAATTATCCAGTCCGAGTCGAATACACCGGTTCCACATGCCAGTTGTGCTTTTCCAAATGCGGTTAACCGGCCGGGCTTGCTCGCGTCATAAACATCTTTTAGCATTTCCTCTCCCTCACTGATAGTCTTCGTAGCCCACTCCTGAACTATCTTCTTGGCACGGTCAACAATAACCCTTTTTTTTATCGCACGAATGTCATCTATTCCCACAAGCAAGAACTTTGCTTGAAAAGGTCCTACTTTATCTATGCTCTCGATCGCAGCGGCTATAAGCGCTGCTGTGGAAATGTCTGTACTCATTGGTATCAGCGCATCCCCCCTAGCCATATTTGACCTAGAATCTACGTTAACCTCAATTCTGCCAACTTTAGACACTTTCTGCAATTCGTTCAGGTTCATTTCTGGACCGAGCAATCCTTCAGTCTGACCAAATATCGCGCCTATGATATCTGCCTTCTCAACCAGACCGTCAACCTCGAATTTAAGTTTAACGTGATACTTTACAATACCAGTATTAGGCAATCTCATAACCTCACATACTATTATTGAAAGTACAAACTTTTTGCTAGAATATAAGTGCTTGGACTTTGACTCACTAATCGTGTCAAGTCTACAAATCTCATTACATTTACATATTTCAAATATACATATACAGATCTTTTCTAGCCCCCCTAAACCCCAATACATGAGGTGCATAGGAGATTAGATCCTCAATATGCCTAACTTTTCCATTCGATATTCTAGCTAAGGTTTTTTTGTAAAATAAACTGACATTTCCCCCCATTGGCTGCATCTGCTTTAGGAGCTTGCTTGTTAGATATTTTCCAGTCCTGTCCATATCTAGGAGCAAAATTATCTTTTTGCCCAAGTGATTATGGTTGTCAACAAAATTATTAATCCCTTTATAGCGATTCAGAACTGTGATATTTCCAGTGAACCCAACCTTATTAAGGGCTTCTACGTCACGTTTGCCCTCAACAACAATAATAGAACCATTCTCTGATTCGATATTAAGTTTATCGACAAAAATACGTAAGCGAGATATTGTTGTCTCGTCCATAGGTCGATATCCCATGATGTGACCTTAACTGACATAGCGGAATTTAAGAATTTCCATTCAGACTCAAATAAGCGAGTGCGATTCGCTGAATAAAATTACTAAGAAAATCCCGTGTTAGTTACTTTATATGTTGATTCGCAGATAAAATTTGCGATCTAGAATCGATTTTTGCTTGCGATGACATCAACCTAAACTGGTTGACCTGTTCCTTCTAATTCCGGACGAATCTGGAGAACAACTGAGGTAGGTCAACATAATATGTAAAGAGCCTCCTAGGAAAACTTAATTTTATCTTGTTCTATCAATTCTGTTATAATGGAACTCGGCATGTTCCAGATGAATATCGGAGCGTCTGAATGGGGGATCATAATCCTACTAGTTGTACTAGTTATTATGGGATCAAAAGGATTCTCTAGCTTAGCAAGGATTCTTGGTCGGGCGGTTGGAGAATATGATAAGGCTAGGGAAATGATCCGAAATGGAAAAAATTACTCCCCGTCTGGGGACTCAATTTTTCCATCGTCTGTTGTACCCCAGGTCAGAGGTCCGGTCGGGTCAGAAAGGGAGAAACTAGAGACCATTGCAAAAGCGTTGGGGATTGAAGAAGGTGAATTGACCGATGACCAGTTACGTTCCTTGATTTCACGAAAAATACAAAAGATATAGTTCTATAAATGTAAGTATTCCCGACATCCGAGATCTAGGATTTCTGATGCAGGCATGGAAATGAAGACTATCTAGATATCTCCTGATGTATATTCAACACTTAAATATATCAGATTTTTTCCTGAATAATATAATGTCGGAACCTACGGGCAATAATACTATAAATCCCTTTTCAGTGGCGCTAAAACAGCTGGATGAGGCTTCCAAAGTAGTCGGAATTGACAAGGGAATGCATGACGTATTGGCACAGCCAAAACGTATTCTTATAGTTTCCATCCCTACTCGAATGGACAATGACGAGATTCACGTTTTTACTGGATTTAGGTCTCAACATAACGATGCTCGTGGCCCCTTTAAGGGTGGAATAAGATATCACCCTCAGGTAAGCATCGATGAGGTAAAGGCGCTTTCCATGTGGATGACTTGGAAATGTGCTATCGCTAACATACCGTATGGCGGGGGAAAAGGAGGTATAATTTGTAATCCTAAACAGATGTCGACTGGAGAACTAGAACGAATGACTCGACGTTATGCATATGCTATAGCCGATATTATCGGTCCCCATACCGACATTCCTGCTCCGGATGTATATACTGGCGGTAAGGAAATGTCCTGGATTATGGATACATACTCAGCCCTAAAGGGCAATTTTGTTCAGCCTGAGGTCATTACCGGAAAGCCACTGGCCATAGGTGGGTCACTGGGGAGAAATGAGGCTACGGGTAGAGGTCTGTCGTTTACCGTCAGAGAGGCTGCAAAGAAATTAGGGATTAACATACGAGCTGCGACGGTTGCAGTACAAGGTTTTGGAAATGCTGGCCAATTTGCTGCACAGCTGCTTGAGGAGATGGGTGCGAAGGTGGTGGCAGTTTCTGACTCGCAAGGAGGAATTTCTAACGAGAACGGCATTTCTATTGGCTCGGTACGAGCGCACAAAGAAAAGACGGGATCAGTAGTGGGATTCCCAGGGTCTAAATCCATTTCCAATGAGGAGATTCTTGAGACGAACTGTACTATTTTGATACCTGCGGCTCTTGAAAACCAGATCACCAAAAATAACGCTGCGAATGTCTCTGCAAAACTGGTCGCAGAAGCAGCAAATGGCCCGACAACACCGGAAGCAGATGAAATTCTGCACAAGAATAAGATAATGGTTATCCCTGATGTGTTGGCAAATAGCGGAGGAGTTACTGTTTCGTATTTTGAGTGGTTACAGAACCTCCGTAGAGAATATTGGACTGAAGAACAGGTTAACAGTATGCTTGATAAAAAGATGACTGAAGCCTTCTCAGATGTTTATGATACTCACGATAAATACCAGGTAAATATGCGCAAGGCGAGCATAGCATTAGCTGTTGGCAGAGTGACTGAAGCGATAAAAACGAGGGGTCTTTGGCCTTAGCAACGGCGTGGAAAAAGTTTCTTGATTTTTAGCTAGCTTGAGGAAATAAGTATAATGAAAAACTAAAAGTTAATCGGTGGAAAATGAATGTCCACATGAGCAACTCTTAGTTATGTTGGGATTATTGATTTTGAACCCTGAGCCCATCAAGCTTTCGATATAGTCTATGTTGGCTCCCTTTAGATAGTTTTGACTATAGCTATCTATCAATACCTTTACGCCATTTTGCTCTAGGACGTAATCATCCTCATCTGATTTCTCTTCAAAACCCATCCCATACGATAGGCCGGAACATCCTCCGCCAGAGACATAAATGCGTAGGAACAGGCTGTCTTTACCTTCTTGCTTCATGAACTCGGACACTTTTTCAGCTGCTTTTGGGGTTATGCTTACAATTTGGCTTTGTTCGACGCTTTCCATTACAAGTGATCTTACATATAAATATAATAAGCTTTCCTCGTGAAATAACACATATCCACGATCTAATTATTCTGGGGCGTGGAAGGATAGCTTACTTCGTGCCGGTAAGGCTTGACCATCTAGCAAGAGCCCCAGCAGAAGTAACCCATGTAATGACAGAATGATATACCGGTACGTTCGCATCTTCTATGCGTCTGGAGATCTTTTGAGTGAAAGGACCTCCCATCGCTCCCACGAGAATCGGCTTCTTTCGCTGTTTCTGAAAACTTCCAAGGATTTCTACTATGTTCTCTTCTAAAGGATCATCTTGAAAAACAAACCATGGCATTATTATGTCAACGTTGGGGTCATCTATGAATGCTTGAATCGCAAACCTATAGTCATCAGCCGTGGCAGAGCCTGTTATGTCGCATGGATTGCCGATGACATAGGTCGGAGGATAATGCGCCTTCAGGTCCCTAACAGTTTTATCTCCGATTTCTGCTACGGCAAGCCCAAGTCTCTCAAAGTTATCAATTGCGGCAATAACTGGACCAGCTCCATTAGTGATCATGGCCGCCCTGTTTCCTTTAGGTACAGGCTGCCACGCAAGTGCCTTTAGGGATCCTGTAAGTTCCTCGTAGCTGTCAAGTGAGATTATCTTCGCCTGTTCGAGAGCACCTCTTACGATGTTATGTGAACCTCCTAGGGAGCCTGTATGAGATGCGGCCTGTTTTGCCCCTCTCGTAGTCCTGCCGTTCTTGAAGACTAGTATTGGCTTGTTCTTCTCCATTATTACTTTCTTAGCTGCATTCATGAATTTTCTCCCATCCCCAAATCCCTCGACATACAATCCAATTACTTTGGTATTTGGATCTTCGCTAAGGTACCAAATCATATCTGCCTCATCGACATCTGATCTGTTACCGTATGAGATCATTTTACTCATTCCGAATGCGTCGGATGTTTCCATGAATGCTATACCTACGGTCCCACTTTGAGATAGAAAAGCGACTTCGCCCCGCTGCGGTCTGAGCATTCTCTCATGACCTTGAAATGCGCAATCTAATCTATTATCAGCATTAAACATACCAATACAATTAGGCCCTATGATTCTCACTTTCAACTCTGCGGATAGCTTTTTTATTTCATTCTCAATCGCTGCGCGGTCCCCTCCCAGCTCTTTACCTCCACCAGAAATGATCACCATATTATGGATGTTTTTTCTGCCACAGCTTTTTAGAAGATCAGGAACAAATTTCAAGTCAACGGTCACAACTGCAACATCAACAGGCTCGTCAATTTCGTCCAAATTTTTGAACGCCTTGATACCCATAATCTCTTGGTATCCCTTTGCATTTACAGGATATACCTTTCCTTTGTAATCATGCTTTGCGAGGCTCTGTAAGACGGAATTTCCGATCTTTCCTGATTCAGGAGACGCCCCTATAAGCGCAACTGATTTAGCGTTGAAAAAAAGGTCCATATAACTTGAATCAGGTTCGGCCTTTGATACTGCACGTAAGTCTGGTTTTTCTCTTAAGAGTATTTTGGCATCTACTACAATGTAATTATTTGGATAAAGAATTATGGGGTTAAAATCTATAGACTCATAGTAAGGTGCAGCATCTAGTCCTAGCCTGCCCACTTTCAAGAGCATTTCTGAAAGCATGGCTGCATCGATAGGTTGCGAGCCTCTAAAGCCTTTAAGCATACTCTTCCCTTTAAGTTCCTCAATCATGTCCTTGATGTCTTCCCGTGTTATAGGGAGAACTCTAAATGTCACATCTTTGAATATTTCAGTGTAGATTCCACCAAGTCCTAACATTATTACAGGTCCAAATTGCGGATCATTTTGTAATCCAACAATAATTTCTAACCCGGGGTCAACCATTTTTTCTAGAATAACACCCTTTGTGTCGTATTTTGAGGACAACCTCCCGTACATATCATCGAATGCGTCGCGAACTTCCTGCTCAGTTTTCAATCCGACCCTAACTCCTTCGACGTCGGTTTTGTGTAGAATGTCTGGTGATACAATTTTGGCTACTAGCGGAAAACCTAATTGTTTTGCCTTATCCTGTGCTTCCTGGGCATTTTTGACTAGAGCATAAGGCGGAACGCTTATCCCATATTCAGTCAGAATTGCCTTGGCAGATTCTTCAGTTATAACGTTATGATTACTTTTCCTAACGTCATCATATACTTCTCTTACTTTGTCTACCTGAGTCATAAAGATATAAAAAAAGTTTATCTGCCATCTAATTAACTTTACGTGCAGGTTTTTGTCCACGGAAGAAACTAAGAATACTCTTAAGTTTGAGATTCATTGGTTATATACCCTAATACCTATTTTATCAGCAACTACAAACGGCAATAGAAATCCGTCATCAAAAAAGGTCAAAAAGTAAGAATTCACAATTTTGGGTTATACAGAAACTCTTTCAAAGTCGTATTCTTTGTGTAATATTCATGTCATTTCAAGCGCAACACTTTTTCGTATGGTGAACCCATGAACTATTATGACGGATTACAATTGGTCTTAACTTGTTTCTACTTATTAGCAACAATGATAACCGCGGCGCCGATCAGACCTGTTTGAAATTTTACCTTTGAAAATCGTCTGCAAAGTATTGAATATAACTCAGAATTTTTCGGCCATTTCTTATATGTCCCATGAAGGGTCTTAAATTTCAGCCCAAGTTGACCAGCTACAAAAAAAGCGATTATTGCAAGAACATATTTCAGATAAAAAGATACAAAATATCTTAGAAATTCGTTGTCTGGCTTCCCGAGATCGACGACAACTAATGATCCCCCTTTTTTTAGAACCCGATGCAATTCGGATATCGCAGCTTCTAGCGCTATTGCGTCACGTAACGAGTATCCACATAATACCGCGTCAAAGACTTGTTCTCTAAAAGGCGTATATTCAAAGACTCCAGATGATAAAGATCGTTTTAACGAATCTGATAGGAAGTTTCTGGTACTTGAAAGCATCATCGAAAGAGGATCGTACAGAACCACCTCTATTTGTTGATCTGTTAATTTCGCAGCGATTCGAGACATATTTCCGAAACCGGATCCGGCATCAAGTATCTTGTTTCCAGGAAAGACATTACCTCTTATTCCCATTTCTCTATACCTATTGGCTCTTCCCATTGAGATAGCCATATTCACTTTGTCATAAACTGGAATAATTGAACGGAGTACTCCGGTTACTTCCTTCCAGTATTGATACCCTAAGCCGAACAAATTGGCCAATCATCAATATTTACCGGAATCTATTATGGATTATCCTTTTTGTCTACATTCTAGATCAATATCATGGTGGGGAGTGTCCATCTAATCCATCCAATCATATTGAGAAAATCAAGATAGATTTTTGCATCTTCTGCATAAGAGCATGTTACTCAGAATTAGCATAAAATGAGTATTTTATATTACAGATTGAAACAAATGAAATAGTCCTCGATACTTTGGATAAAAAGAAAGCCCGTAACAAATATGCACCAAATATGAAAATCGTTATTTATGCCATAATTGGAGTTGTAGCGATAACTGTTGTTTCTGCGTGGCTTGTCATCGGGGATAAACCCACTCGTGACTTATCGACATCAGTTCCACAGGTTGAGGAATCAAAGCAAATTTCAATCGACAGGTTTCAGACTCAATTTTGTGGAACTGCTTCGAAACCGAATTCTAACGGATATATATCAGAAATACGACTACCTAGTAACTGCGAGATGCCGTTAGGTATCGTTGTCGATACCGACGAAGGAAAAGTTTGGTACCTTTCAACGAAAAATGGTTCGCTCGGTAGTTATAATTTGAGAGATCAGAGGTTTGAAAAGGAACGTAAAATACCAGTGTGGCCATCTCGCGAAAACCCCACGGATTCTTCTCAAGTTTGGACAATGAAGGTTGATCAGCACGGAAATATTTGGTTTACAGATGAAAAACAAAATTCCTTATGGAAATACGAGCCATCATCAGACACCTTTGAAACCTACGAAATCCCAGCTAGATCTGAATCATTCGGTTCAATTTATCCTGTTTCTCTTGACTTCGATGCAATTGGAAATTTGTATTTTGCAGGTATTCGATCGCCTACTCTCTGGTTTGGAAATACAACTGAAATGTCGAATAATACCTCCCAGGGTATTACTGAAATCCCTCTTCCTCTCCAAGGCTTCGAGGGAATTGATCGAGATCTTATAAGCACTGGTTCTATAATTACTGATAACAACGATAAGTCGGTGTGGATTACACTTTTAGCCTTCGGTCACAAGGGCCAAATCATTAGGTACGATACCACTGAGCAGACATTCAATACCTATGATCTTCCCCGTAGACTCAGCTCACCCGTGGGAATTGCATTAGAGGATTCCGGTAACCTCTGGGTTACAGACCACGGAACAAGTATATTTTTTAATTTTCTTCTAGATAACAGGAACATTACTGAATTCGTAACGTCAAAGCCTTCGGAGCGTATTTTTGGTGGTGCAGAGGGTTTTTCTTCTCAGGCATACACATTACCATATTGGATACATAAATCAGATGATGGGTCGTTGTGGTTTAACGAACATACGGGTAACAAAATTGCACATTTTCTTCCAAACAATAATTCTTTGATAGAATATTGGATACCTTCACAGAATATACTATTTAGCCAGTGTGATCCTCAAGGCGTAAATATGTGTGGCATAGCGAATGCATTGCAGCTTTCCGTGGGCAGCCCATCCTTAGGCACAACTGGCGGAAATATTTCAAGTTCCGAGGCATTGAAAAACGACGAAATTTGGTTTACGGAGTGGTCGGAGAACAAGATTGGGAGAGTAGACTCGGGCCGAAATCTTCCGTTCTCTGTCCACACTTCACCCCAAGAAATAACAATAAGGAAAGGAGACACAGCTAGCATAGATGTAATCATTACACCGTCCTCTTCTGTTTCTGAAGATAGAGTCAATATGACTGCATCAGCAACTTTCACACCTACAGGAGATTTTGGAAATTCCACATGGTCATTTAGTAAAGATTCATTTTTGCTTGAGCAGAACAAGACTGAGATCGTAAAATTCGTGACAAGTCCTTCGACTGACCTAGCAACTGGAAGTTATGTTTTGATGCTAGGAGCCCAAGAATCCAATATTGCTTACCTAAAGGCAGTAGCAATTAGGATTGTTTGATTGAGCTTCGCTCTAGAGGAATATAAAGTGCTACATGATTTCACTCTTACTTTAAGTGTCCAAGGATTTCCCATCCAATTGCATTATTGGAGTTTCAATGGAGTTTCACATAGATTCCGATATTACCTCTGCTCTAGGACACTTATACCTGGCATTCCATCATCTGCCAAGAACCTAAGCGTTGCCCCTCCACCAGTTGAAACATGGCTTACTTCACTCTCGGTAACACCGGCCCGCTTCATTGCTTCTAACGTGTCTCCTCCTCCGATCAAAGTTTTAGAGCCGCGCCAGAATGCTAGGGCCATACTCTTTGCCACATTTGTTGTCCCATTTGAGAACGCTCCGACTTCAAAAAGCCCCATAGGACCATTCCAAAAAACAGTTCCTTTGCCCGTGCCCCCTATCTCTAGTGAATAACGGTGTACTGTTTCGTTGCCTATATCAAAACCAGCCGTCCCGTCAGGGATGTCACCCTCTACTAGTGTAGTGAAGTTGTTGTCTCTGGAAGCCGCGACTAGGTGGTCAGTCGGTAGAAGAATTTTATCACCAAATTCTGAAAGCGCTTTTGTTACCCAAGGCAGATGATCGTAGTCTACAAGTGACTTTCCAATTTTAACCCCTTTTGCTTTTAAAAAGGTATACGCCGCTCCACCCCCGACCAGAAGCTTGTCAGCTTTCGGCAGTAAATTTTCTAAGGCACCTATCTTGTCCTTTATTTTAATTCCACCTATGACTAAAGAAAAGGGTCTATCTGGGTTTTCCTTGATCATCGAAAGATACTCGATTTCCCTGTTCAAGTTTAAACCTGCGAGGCGAGTATCAAATAAACGAACTGCCCCATATGTTGACGAATGTTTTCTATGCGCTGTGCTGAAAGCATCATTGACATAAATGTCTGCCAGTGAAGCTAGCGATTCACAGAAGGTTGGGTCGTTAGCTTCTTCTTCTTTATAAAATCTAAGATTTTCAAGCAACAAAACATCACCTGGTTGTCCTTCAGAAGCGACATTCTTTACCTTGTCTCCAATACAGTCCTCTACGAATCTAACTTTCGATCCGGCTAATATTTCAGATAACCTGCTTGCCACTGGAGCGAGGGAAAATCGTGGTGTCGGTGCGCTTGGTCTACCCAGATGAGAGCAGAGTAACACCCTTGCTCCCCGCTTAGTCAGGTATTCGATAGTGGGAATAGTCATACGAATCCGATAATCCTCTCCTACAGCACCGTTATCTATTTTCACGTTGAAATCAACTCGGACAAGAATCCTCTTGTTCCTAAATATGGAATCTTCAAGATCAGTAATGACACGGAGAGTCATATCTTATTCTCTTCATACGATTATATTCTTTCATTGAATAAACCTTGTGATATCAATTCGATTTCTAAATTAGGTATGTTTTTTTTGGTCTGAAGAACTTGTTCTGCTATAATTAGGTTGCATGGTACACTTGAAGCATTGAATTCTTTATGTAGCAGGCTCACCTGAAATGTAGTTAATGATCGACGGAAATCTCAACAAATAATACTAAGACAATGCTCTTTAACCTACTGAATCGATTATTCTTCTTCTTTCTGGCTCGCGTCCTTTAGAGGTGTTATACGTATCAGCATCGGACAACCTACCTTGCTGGAAGCCACTTTAAGTGCCTCCTTTGCAAGACCCAAGTTCTGAGCTGTAACATAGGCTTCGTATACCACTTGACCAGGTTGTATTCTGGCCGCCAATCCTGTGGCCTTTCCGAATGCTCTTCTCATGCCCTCCTGTAATCGGTCGGCACCTGCAGTCGCTATCATTTTATTTTCCCTCAGGAGCACATGAGGATAAACTCTCAGGGATGAAAAGAAACTTGTATCGCCCGCTCTTGCCATAGTCTTGTTTGCAGCTAGTCTTGCAGATTCGAGTGCGTTGTGCCTTATTTGGATAGCTTCTGTCGCGAGCAACTCAAGTTTATATTCATAAAAATTATCCTTATATTGGCCAGAAGAAAATCTTGCAATCTTAATTTGAGGTTTTCCTTTGATATATTCCCTCCTAACGTAAGGCATGCCTCGATGCTCGCGATAGTTAACTCCTCTCATCAAAGTACACTCTATTCGAATGCTTAAATGGGATCCGACTGTGATTTATTTGTTATGCAGGATTTTGACGAGTCGTCATTTCCGGAAGGTACTTCTATAGCATACGGTGACTTTCAACAGTCCGTTGATGCTAGACTCAACAAGAAGATTCAAAAATTCATTGTTGACGACGAAAAGCATCGTGATCAGTTAAGAAATAGAGGGTTTGGTGAAAAAGAAGATAGCGACTATGTTCTCAAATCATATGAAGCTCTGTATTTAAGTTATACTAAAAAAATCACAGTAAAAGACCATGAAAAAATACTTGGTTTTGAGGATCTTGTGAGAATTCTTATCAAACGGGACAAGAACATTCTTACCAAGTTTATGGTTTATCGTGATCTTAGAAGTAGAGGTTATATTCCAAAGGAAGGATTTGGTTTCGGGGTCGACTTTCGTGTGTACGGAAGAGGAGAGTACGGAAAAAAGCCTGCCAAGTATGTTGTCTTCGGAATCAGTGAAGGTACGAAAATTAAAGCAGACAGACTAGCCAAGACAATAGAACAGATAGTAAGAATGGGCAAGGACGCGGTTGTTGCAGTAATTGAAAGACGCGGCGAGGTCATCTACTATAAAATGTCCAGAGTAAGCTTTCCTGACAATAAAAAAATGGTCAAAGCATCAACATACACGGCTGAGTAGGAGCCTAAATGAATATCTTTTATATCTTCAGAGAGTAATGTTTGGTATGAAATTTAAACATGTATACTGTCAGGATTGTAATATACTTTTGGCAAAGTACAACACTAGATACTTCTCTGACGTCAATATTGCCGAACTAGTGCGAATTCACTATCATTCTCATATAAAGGAGGGGCATTCCTTGATAACTCGAACTGCAGATGTTCTGTGACTAAAATATTCTGATCTCAGATAGATTTTTGAGTGACTATTTTTACTTGCTAATGGGTTAGCATGGAAGAAATTAGCACACAAGTGCTCAGTTTGGATAAGCGCATTCGTTTTGCGGGTGTAGTTACACCAATGGCCGAAGTTATCGAAGGTGGTTTTCAGGAGGAAACAAAACCACTGTTAAGATCAAAATAAAGAGCAGCAACTTTATCTAGAATCATTGTCAGCTATAGGTTCTCTAAGAGAGTATTCAGACAGCCTTGGCGATTTGATATACAATATTACAGAATATAGGAAAGTTATTCTCATGACATTTCCGCTTAAAGAAAGTAAAATACTATGTATATCTTTATTTCCTGGGACAGATTTAATGAATATCAAGAACCAGGTGATCAGATTAATAGGTTCTAGGTATTGAGGTAGGAAGTGGAGGTCGCAGCTGGTTAAGGAATTATGGTTCGTTTGTTACGTTCTGGAAGAAACCTTTTTACTTCTTTGAAGAGTAATTAATCCAGCTACAGGATGATGACGAGTTTGATAGTCCCCCTATTATTTCGACCATTAACCCGGTCGAAAAAAGATGAAGAAAGACATCATACCGGACTTCTGAATCCGATAGCGTGAATTGAAAATTGCTCCGGCCGGGATTTGAACCCGGGATCGTCGCCTTGAGAGGGCGAAATGCTTAACCGGACTACA